>PVBE011446512.1_pt1 | contig 13018 bp, 9 predicted proteins | sample 1631181 | NCBI WGS metagenome assembly PVBE01 (sample SAMN08397723, study PRJNA350692) | Marine metagenome, whole genome shotgun sequencing project. | isolation source: water | place: Pacific Ocean | collected 2012-04
AAGACGCTACAAGAAGGGGGTGAAAATCACCGATGCCCAGATGCGCGACCTCGCCCTCACCAAAGACGCAACTTTACCCAGGTGGAACTACACCATCGCGCCGGCCTGAAAACCGGGAGTTATTCTTTCGCGAGCCCTTAGCGGTGCTGAAGAAGAAGCCGTTAGAATCCCCTATCCGCCGACCGATGGAACCTGGATCAAGGCCAGAGTTCCCCAGACGCCAGGACTCTCGCGGCGGGTGGGCTCCGCGAGACCGCCTATTTCTTCTTCTTCGGAAAATTGAAGAACGGAAAGACGGGCAGGAAGCCGTTTTCGGCGACGTTGATGAAACCGAGCTGAAAACCCTTGATCTCGGCCGTCATGTTGATGAATCCGAGCTGGGCGGTCGATGAATTCGCCATGTTGATGGCGCCGATGTCGACCAGCGTCGTCCCATTGGCAATGTTCACGAAGCCGAGATCGACTGCCCCCTCAGCGTTGTTGATCTTGTTCACGAAGGCTGCATTCAAGCCGGAGTCCTTCCCATCATGAAGGTTGATCAAGCTGAATGCGGTGCCGCCGTTCATGTCGCCAGTGAGTTTGTGCATACCAAGAACCATCGCGACGCCCGAGAGATCATTACTCTTGCTGAGCGAGAGCAGTCCCATGTCGAAGCCGCGCATGTCGTCGTTCTCACCGTAGAGCAGCGTGAGCCGAAAGCCGTTCACATTGGCCTCGTCGGGCGCGCGAAATCCGCCAGCAGCGAACTGGGCGCTGGCTTCGGCACCAGCGTAGTCGGCGAAGCCGAAGAGCACGAACGAAAGCAGGAAGCTGAGAAGCATGGGGCGCACGGATGTCTCCTTGGCCAGATTGATGAAGAAGATTCGTTGGCCGATCGGTTGCGGCCTCGATCCGTTCCGGATCCGAGAACCCTGCGTTCCCGTTGCCTGAGGGTATAGCGCGTTCCGGAAGGGGCCGGATCGGCCTCCCTCGAGTGCTATTCGACAGAATGGCACTTCTGACAAGTAGGCTTCCGATGAGGCGCATTTGCCCCGTTACGGGCGAAGGGCGCGGATCGATGTCGTCGTGCGCATCGCATGATCCAGATTCATGGCAACACTCCGTGGCCGCCCGTCCTGTTCATCGCATTTGCCTGGTCACGACGGCGACCTTGTCACTCAGGTCATGCATTGCCATCGCTCGCCTCCCTGGACCGGGCTTCTTCGCATCTGCAATCCGCAGCGTACTCCTCGTCCGACTCCAACCCGACCTGCCGCTGCGCGAGTGGGCCAGCGGAGGTCCAAGGCATCACGGGAGCCGCAAGTCGGCGGTCACCCCGAGGAGCAGCTCGCCAGCGCGCTCCTGCGCTTCCGGTGGCATTCGTGCCGAAACCCCGGAAATCGCAACGGCGGCGACGGGGACGCCGCTCCCGTTGACCAACGCGAGCCCCACGCTGGTCGAGCCCTCGGCGACATCGCCCGCGACGCTCAGCGACCAACCCCGCTTCCTGGTCGAATCGAGCTCTCTGTGGACGGAATCGGCCAGCTCGTGCCCCGACAGCCCTTCCCGCCCCGCGCGATCCATTGCAGCGAGCAGCGCGCGGCCCGAGGCGCTCGCCTGTGTCGGCACCACCAGACCGATCGGCGGAGCGACCCGCACCATCTGCATGCTCTCGACGACGTCCGTAATCACGACCCGGTCGGTGTCGGGGACAGCACAGACCACCGTCTCGCCCGTGCGATCGCGCAACGACACCATCAGCGGCCGAATCAGCTGACCAAGATCCGTCCCGGCCCCCGCATCCCTGGCCACCGCCAGGACGCGGGTCGTCAATTCCCATCGCGTCGGCCCCTCCGGAACGGTCTTGATCCAGCCCGCGGCGGCCAGCGTGACGAGCGCACGTTGCACGGCGCTCTTGTCGTCGCCCAGTCGCCGCGCGAGCTCGGCCACGCCGATCGGCTGATCGCGGGCGATGATTTCCAGCGCCTCGAGCACCTCGCGCACTCCGATACGTGGTGGCCCAACTCGATCGAGGAGGCACGCGAGCTCGTCGGCGCGCTCGCCGAGCCAAAACAGTGCAAGATCCTGCGCGGCAGGGTCGCGCGGGCCCTTCCGTTTCACGCCCGCCGAGGTCGATCCTTCGGTGCAAGACGTGAGCGCCCCCTGCGGCGCGGCGCGCTCAACGCGCCGCCGTGAAGCGATCTCTGAGGTCTTGCTTGGCGACCTTGCCCGCGGCGTTGCGCGGCATTTCGTCCATGACCTCCACGCGCTCGGGGATCTTCTGACGCATTACGCCGGCGTTGATGAAGAAACTGCGGAGGTCATCGATCGTCGGCGGGGCGTGGCCTGGCTTCAGACTGACGATCGCGCAGACCAGCTCGCCCCGTTCCTCGTCCGGCAACCCGATCACCGCGGCGTCGGCGACCGCGGGATGCGTGTACAGCAGGTCTTCGATCTCCTTCGCGCTGATGTTCTCGCCCTTGCGGATGATGATGTCCTTGAGTCGGCCCGTTATCCGCAGGTAGCCGTCGGCGTCGATCGACGCGAGGTCGGCGGTGCGGAAGAAGCCGTCGTCGTCGAAGGCCTCCGCATCGAGCGACGAATCGAGGTAGCCGACGAGCATCCAGTCACTCTTGAGCCGGAGCTCGCCCACCGCGCCGGGCTCGGCGACGTGGCCATCGTCCGTCACGATCCGCGCCTGCATCCCGTCGATGACGCGCCCGACGGTGTGTGCGAGGTGCTCGTCCGTGTCGTCGGGGTGGTTCATCGCGACCATCGAGCACGTCTCGGTCATGGCGTAGCCGTGACAGCAGCCGCGGCCACCGATCTTGTCGCGCACCTCGAAATGCAGCGACGGCGGCATCGGCGCGGCGCCACCGGTCATGAAGCGCAGCCTCGGCAGGATTGGCTGGCCCGGTTGGAGCCGCTGTTGCTCCAGGTAGGCGAGGTAGAAGGCGGTGCCGCCACCGACGATCGTCGCACCGTGCCGGCCGAAGACCTCGACGGCGCGCTCGCCTGAGAACGTCTCCATCAACAGCAGCGTGTAGCCGCCGGCGAGCACCGCCGTGAGGTTGGTGAGGCCGCCGATGTGGGTGAAGGGGAACGCGAGCCCATAGCGGTCGTCGGGGCGGAAGCCTTGCGACGACACGAGCGCACGCCCGGATAGCACGGCGGCGCGGTCGACGTGGAGAACGCCCTTCGGCGCTGAGCTGGTGCCCGACGTGAAGTACACGTAGCGGACGACGTCGTTCCGGTGGGGCATCGGAGGAAGCGCGGCTGCAGCGATCGCGTCGTGGTCGACGTGGGGCTTGGGATCGCAAACGATGATGTCGACGGAGCCCAGCTCGTCGCCGACCCGTTCGGCGAGGGTGACGTAGTCGACGCCGCGCCAGGTGCCCGGTACGCACAGAAACTTCGCGCCGGTCTGACGCATCGCGAACGCGACCTCGCGTTTGCGGTGAATCGGCAGGATCGGCACCTGCACGACGTCGAGTCGCGCGAGCGCGCCCATGAGCACGAGCGACTCGATCCGTGTCGGGAGCTGCCAGGCGACGGTTTCCGCGGGCTCGACACCGAGCGCGACGAAGGTTCGCGCGACGCGATCGACTGCTGCGGCGTACTCGGCGAAGGTGATCTCGCGGTCGTGTTCGTCGATGAGCATGAGTGCGTCCGGTGTGGCCGCGGCGCGCGCCGCGATCAGCGCCGCAACGGTCGGTGCCTCGATCATCGGACGGGCCTCCAGGTCGCGTGATGCGGCCGTATCAGGCGTCCCAGAGGGACGCGTGAGCAGTGCAAAGCGGCGAGCAGGATGAAGGTGAAGCCGAGTATCTCGTCGTCAGTGAGCACGTGGCGTTCGCCGTTCCCGTCGCTGGTTTCGGCCTGGACGAGGAAAGGATAGGGTGTACGAGCGGCCCATTCATGTTCCGGGATCGGAGGGTTCGGTCCATCGCGGCTGGGGCAGGGAGCTCGATCGAGCCGCGCAGTGTGCAAAACACGCCCGACCAGAAACTTGCGTCAAATTGCAGGTTTGCGCAGATCGAGGAACGTCTCAGATCAGCCGGGTTTCGGCCTCGCGACCTCGTGGTGTGCCAAAAGTCGGCCGAGCAAGAACTGCCGCAATTCCAGAGCCTTCGAGCCTCGTGCGATCAACGTTCTTGGCCACTTCATGGGATCTAGCGGGGGCCGGCGAGATCTTCGCAGGCTTCGGCCAGGCGCGTCTGCCCCTCGCGTGTTTGAATGCCGAGGTCGAGGAAGCGCTTCATCCGTTCGCTGCTCTCGGATTCCGGATTTCGCATGAGTCGATCGAAGGCACGCTGTTCATCCAGCAGATCCCTCTCGATTTCGCGGTCCGAGATCGACTGAATCGTGGCTTTGGCTGCTTCGAGTGCGGGGGCCGGAAAGCTAGCGATCCGGCGTGCCAACCTTTCGACGAAGGGTGTCAGCTCGTTCGGGGGCAGTGCACGATTGATCCAACCGCAACGCTCCGCTTCCTCGGCAGAGAAGTCGTCACCCCCCAGGATGATCTCCGAAGCTCGAGCGCGCCCGAGCATTCGGGTGAGCCGAACCGTTCCGCCGGCACCGGGCAAGATGCCGAGTGCCACTTCGGGCTGACCGAAGACGGCCTTGCCCAACGCGGCAAAGCGCATGTCGAGGGCCAGAGCGACTTCGCTCCCGCCTCCGCGCGCGAAGCCTTCGATCTGCGCGATCGTGACTTGGGGCAGCCGCCGTAGATTCTCGAGAATCTGATGTGTGACAGGCAGCTCCTCGGCCGGCGGCGCGGGATCTCGCGGAAAAGTATTGATCACTTCGACGTCGCCATGGGCGATGAAAAAATCCGGATCGGCGCTTCGAAAGATTGCGACGCGCAACGATTTGTCCCGAGCGAGACTGGCCGCCGCTTCGGCGAGGCCGCCGAGGAGCTCGCCGCCCAGGAGATTCATCGGAGGCGAGTCGATCGTGACGCGGGCAACCCCGCCCTCGCGATCGATTCGGACGCGCTCGACCTGCTCGGTCATGGGGTGGACCACCTTTGCGAAATGGGAGAAGAGGGCAGTGATGTCGCGGGAGTCTAGTCGCCGGCGCACGAGCGACAAGCACATCGAGGGTGGCGGGCAGCGAGGTGGCAGCCGGCAGACGGCCGTGTGGGCGTCGATGTCGTGCTCGTGGATCGGCGTGGACCCGGTGGCCGGGCCGCATCGCGATGGGCCGGCCGGCCAGGATCGCGTCGAGGAGCATGGCGGGGAGGCCGCCGTTGTCCCCATACCCGGCGTTCGTGCGCGCGATGGGGTGGCAGTTCATAAACGCGCGGGATCCAGAACGACGCGGGCACGGCCACGAGCTTGATGCTACGAGTTGGTTCGCGGGAATTCCCCATTTCCGGAAGCGAACTCGGGACACGTTCGCGCGTCGAAGGGCATAGCGTCACCGTGGGCAAGCGTGAGCGATTCGAGGAGGGCTTCGAAGCCTGGGCGGGGATCGTCGCGCGCTGGCGCTACGCCATCGTCGCGCTCTCGGTCGTCGCGACATCGCTCTGTGCATTCCAGCTGCCGGGTCTCCAGATCGACACTTCGATCGAGAGCTACCTCACCGATGGCGATCCTGTTCTCGCTGCGTACGATGAGCTCAGGGAGCAATTCGGGCGGGATCAGGCCATGCTGATCACGCTCGAGCCAGCAGACGTTTTCGACCTCGATTTCCTCTACTACCTGAAGGATCTGCACGAGGCGCTCGAGGAGGGTGTCCCCCACCTCGACGAGATCACGAGTCTCGTCAACATCCGCTCGGTCGAGGGCCGCGAAGACGAGCTGATCGTCGGTGATCTGCTCGACGAGATGCCCGCCAGTCAGGCGGATCTCGATGCCCTGCGCGAGCGTGTCACGACCACGCCCTCGTATCGCGACACTGTGATCTCGCGGGACGGTCGGATCACATCGATCGTGATCCTGACCGACGCCTACTCGAGCGAAGGCCAGGAGGTCGATCCGCTGGCCATGCTCGATGACGGGTTCGCAGACGACTCGCCTGTGGCGGACGATGCTTCCTCCGAACCCGGGTTCCTGACGGCCGCCGAGGACACTGCGGTCGTCGAGGCGGTCAAGGCGATCGTCGACGAGCACCGTCGTCCAGGCGTCGAGATCCACGTCGCCGGCTCGCTGATGATCGCGTACGAAGTCAGCCAGTCGATGATGCGCGAGATACCGGTGTTCTTCCTGGGCTCGTTGATGGTGATTGCCGGAGCACTCTTCGTTCTCTTCCGGCGTTTGACGCCTTGTTTCGTCGCGCTGCTCGTCGTCACGATGTCGGTCGTTTCGACCTTCGGATTCGCCGGTGGACTCGGACAAACGATGTCGCTCCTGACCCAGATCCTGCCATCGTTTCTGCTAGCGGTCGGCGTCGGATACTCCGTCCACCTCTTTGCCATCTACTTCCAGCACCTCGACGCCGGCGATCCGCGCGACGCCGCCCTCAGGCGTGCGCTCCGCCATTCCGGCCCTCCGATCGCGATGACCGCGCTCACGACGATCGCGGGGCTGGCGTCCTTCCTGGCGGCCGCGATGCCGCCGATGCGTGACTTCGGCGTTGCGGCGATACTGGGTGTGGGCTGGACACTCGTACTCAATCTGACGCTGCTGCCGGCGCTGATCTGCATCCTGCCGATGCGTGGGCGAACTGGCAGCGGTGGAGCGGTCCTGGCGACCCGTTTCCTTTGCTGGACGGGGATGACCTCGGCTCGTCACCCGTGGAAGGTCGTCGCCATGGGATTGGCCCTCGCCGTCGCTTCGATCCTTTCTGCCGTGGGCGTCGAGGTGTCCAACAACCCGATCGAATTTCTCGCACCGGAGAATCCGTTCCGCGTCGCCCATCGCTATATCGACGATCGTTTCGGTGGCATGGCGACGATCGAGCTCTATCTCGATGCGCACGAGGAGAACGCCCTCTACGAACCCAGCGTCATGAATCGAATCCAGGCGCTCGATGACTACTTCCGCGAGTACGAGAACCGGGGCTTCTTATTCGGCGAGACGACGTCCGTCCTCGACATCGCAAAGGAGACGCACCAGGCTCTCAACGCGAACGATTCCGGCTTCTACGCCGTCGCACAGGATCGAGCGCTGCTGGCACAGGAGTTGTTCCTGTTCGAGAATACGGGCAACGACGATCTCGAGCGCGTCGTCGATCCACAGTTCAGGCAAGCGAGATATTCCGTACGGTCGCGCTTTATCGACGGCAATGAGATCGCGAGACAGACATTCAAGATCGAGCGCGAGCTCGCGCCGATTCTCGGCTCCGAGATCGGGGCAGTCGTGACCGGCGCCATGACGCTGATTGCGCGGACGGTCGAGGCGACGACGATCAGTCTGTTCAGGACCTACTCGGTTGCGCTCGCCGTGATCACGCCCTTGATGATGCTGCTGATCGGGAGCCTGCGCTCCGGGCTCGTGAGCATGGTCCCCAATCTCCTGCCCATCCTGCTGACCCTGGGGATGATGCCGGTTATCGGCGTACCGCTCGATATCTTCACGCTGATGGTGGGATGCATCGCGATCGGCCTCGCGGTCGACGACACACTGCATTTCATTCACGGCTTTCGCGCGCGCCTCGCCGAGTCGGGCGATCCCTATGCGGCGATCGAGGAAACGCTGCAGACGACCGGTCGGGCGCTGCTGTTCACGTCGATCGTGCTCTCACTGGGCTTCCTGGTACTCACCCTTTCGTCGATGGCGAACCTCCGCGCGTTGGGCGCCCTGACCGCATTCGCAATCTCGGTGGCGTTCGTTCTCGACATCGTGGTGACACCGGCGCTGCTCATCCTGGTGACCCGCAGGACGGCCGCCAAGGGCTGAGAGCTCCGCTGTGGAGACGTCGACCTCGGAAGAAGCAATCCAGCATGGTGCCCCTCGTCAAATGGTTCGCGTTGGAGAATTCTTGTTTCCGCGCCTTGGCTATAGTTCCTCCAATGGACTCTCTGGCTCGTAGCCTCATCCTCGCGGGCTTGGTTTTCGTCGCCCTGGGACTTCTCCTGTACGCAGGACCTTCGATACCCCTCCTGGGCAGGCTTCCAGGCGACATTCGGATCGAACGGCCCGGGCTTCGCGTTTATTTTCCCATCACGAGCTGCCTGCTAGTCAGTATCGTTCTCTCAGCTGGCGTGTGGTTGTTTTCGAAACTGCGCTAGCAAAACCGCCCCACGTCGGACCCGTCATGGAACGAGCGGCAGCCTGGGTCGCCGGGTGGTCGCCTCGACCGAGTCGAGAGGGACGGGACCACAGGAACTTCTCCCCCGGCATCCCGTGACTCCCAACCTGACGGGAATTGTTCGTGGGCCGTCGATCCACCCTGCGACTCTCGATGACCTAGCATGAGCACCCCCAACAGGGGTGTGTCCAGGCCGATGGCGGTCGTCGACCCCCATTGGCTATTTTCCCGCCGGGCCTCTAGACCTCCTACTCGCCCGCGTGGGTCTGATCTTCGGCTCAGGTCTGGGGTATTGTCGCCGGTTGGGCCGGTTGGGCCGGTTGGGCCGGTTGGGCCGGTTGGGCCGGTTGGATAGGCAAGAGAGGATGGGACGTGCTCGACGATTCCGCGGTGGACCGGTTGTGAGGACGCACAGGTGTGCGAGGAGCCGAGGACGCTCCACTTGATGCCGGGCAACAGCTTCTCCGAGGCGCCTCCTCGCGAGCGGGCGACGCCGAAAGGGGTGCTGCGGGGACTGGAGCGGATCTTCCTGCTAGTCGACCGCGCACTGGGCGCGGTCCTCCCCGCATCGCTCAATCCCCTGCTCCACACCGGCGCCATCGCGGTGCTCTGCGTCCTGGTAGCGATCTCGACCGGTCTCATCCTGCTGACCTGGTACAGCCCGGGCGCTGCGACCGCCTGGCAGTCGGTCGAGGCCATGTCGAGCGTTCCGTTCCCGGAGGCTTTCCACCGGTCGCTACACCGATACAGCTCCGACGCCGCCTTGCTGTTCGGAACGATCCATGCGCTCCGCAGCTTGTTCGCGCGCCGCTTCGGCGGGGCCTGGTGGCTGGGGTGGGTCACAGGCGGGGTCCTGATGCTGCTGCTCCCGGTGATCGGCTGGACCGGCTATTGGCTGGTCTGGGACATGCGCGCCCAGCTGGTGGCCCTTGGCACGCTCGAGTTGATGGACGCGCTCCCCATCTTCGGGGATCCCGTGGGTCGCACCCTTCTCACAAACGAGGCTGCGGACGGGGGTATGGAGTCGATCCTCTTCATCGTCCCCTTTCTATTCCACATGCTCGTCCCACTCGTCCTGGGTGTGGTCGGCTTGCTCCACGTCAAGCGCCTCTCCCGGCCGCACTTCTCGACCGATCGTCCGATGACGATCTGGACTCTGGGCCTCCTCTTCCTGATCTGCGTGCTCTACCCCGCGACGAGTGCGGAGCCGGCCAGGATGGACGCCGCCGCCAGCAACCTGACGATGGACTGGTGGTACCTCTGGCCACTGGCCTTCATCGGGCGCTTGGACGGTGAAGAACTCTGGTGGATTGCGCTGGCCTGGGGAGCGATCTTCTTCTCGATCCCCTGGTGGCTCTCGCAGCGACGCCCAGCGCCCGCCAGCGTCATCGCCTCGCGCTGCGACGAATGCAACCAATGCCACCACGACTGCCCCTACTCGGCCATTGAGATGGTCGCACGCAGCGATGGCAGCCCGAACTACGAGACCCAGGCCTTTGTCGTTGAGTCGAAGTGCGTGTCCTGCGGCATCTGCACCGGCTCTTGTGCTACTTCGGCCATAGGCGTCCCCTCATTCGACCCGATCGAGCAACGCAGAAGAATCGACGGCTGGCTGAAGGACGCTCTGGCGCACGGCGAGGCGCCGCAGATTGGATTCATCTGTGGGGAGTCGGCTGGAGCGGGTCTGGACGTGGATCCCACGACCGGCATCAGCCCGGAGCTTCCGGGATATCGACTGCTGCACATTCCCTGCGCGGGCTGGGTCCACCCCTTGGTGATCGAGCGAGCGGTTCGGCACGGAGCGGCTGGCGTCCTGATCGTCGCTTGCGGCCCAGGCGCGTGTCTCTACCGCGAAGGTGCGCTCTGGACAGAGCAGCGGATAGCCGGGGAACGCGAGCCCTCTCTACGCACCGAGAAGGTCGCATCGGAGAAAGTTTCGATGCTGGGCCTGGACCGCACCCGCAAGGCCGAGCTGATCGAAGCCGCCGGTGCGCTGCGCGCCGACCGAAGCACGCCGCCCCGCAGCAGCCCCGGCCCCCTGACAAGCTTGATTGCAGCTACGTTGGTCGCACTGGTCTTCGCGGCCTTGATCGGCGTTGTGAGCGATTTGGGCTATGGCGGCCCCTGAGTTGGCCACTCCGACATCTCCTCTCCATCGAACTCGCAGCGCAACGGTTGCGTCCGAAAACTGTACACTGCAGCGGGTGGAGAAGCTGATCTACCTGCTGGGCGAAACTGAGGCCGGGGTCGTGCCGAAGGGGCGCCGGGATCTGCGCAATGCTTTGCTCGCCGCCGCCACGACACTCCGCCGCGCGGGGGCTCGCGAGCTGACTTTCAGCGTGGCCGACGTCGACGACCCCGATGCCGGAGACGTGGCCCAATTCAACCGCATGGGGCTGCTCGACGCACAGCTGTCACTCTGGGTCGACAACCTGGATGCGCGCGGCGAGATCGAGTCGATCGTTGAGAAGCTGGCACCGCGGCGCGCCGGATATCTGGTGACGGAGTCGATTCTTCGCGAATACGACGGCCGCGACTGGAGTCCCGGCGATCCGAGCCCTGGAATCGCCCTCGTCACGACCTTCCCGAAGCCCGACGCGATCGACGACGAGACCTTTTTCGCGCGTTGGCATGGATCCCACGGCCCGCTCTCGCTCGAGTTGCATCCTCTGACGCGCTATGTCCGAAATGCGGTGGCTCGTGCCCTCACGCCCGCTGCACCGCCCATCCGTGCGATCGTCAGCGAGTCCGTTGCGTCCGCGGCCGTCGCGGCGGACGTGGAGCAATTCTATGGCGGTCGTGAGAACCGAGAGCGAATCGTGAAGGACCTCTTCTCGTTTGCCGAACTCGAAAGCATGAGTGCCGTCGTCATGCGCGAATACATTCTGGAGGCTTGAACATGTCTGATTCGTCTCTTTCGTCGCGATCCACGTCGGAGCCCATCGTCCAGCTCGGTCCGATCAGCCACATTGGAATCGTGGTCGAAGATTGCGAAAAGGCTGCAGCCTTCTGGGAGCGCGTCTTCGGGATCGGCCCTTTCTCGATCGACGTCTATGAATTGAACGAGTCGACCCATTTCAGGTTCAAGGGCGAGCCCGCAGAGGCGCGGATGAAGGCGGCGATCGCCTATTCGGGGAAGGTCTTCGTGGAGCTCGTCGAAGTCATGGAAGGCGAGTCGCCGCATACCGAGTTCATGCGTGCTCACGGCGAGGGACTTCAGCACATCGCCTTCTCGGTACGCGACATCAAGCGGGTCGTGGCCGACCTGGAGCCCGAGGGAATGAAGCCGATCCTCGACTATCAGTTCGAGACCGAACAGCTTGGAAAACGCGTCCTCGTCCAGGAGGTCTACTTGAATAGCGCTGAATTTGTCGGGGGCTCGACGATTCAGCTGATCGAGTTCACACCGCTCTGATGCGCCTCGACGTGGGCTGCGAAACCAATTCGATGACCGACAGGGCTCAAGCTCGCTCGTTTCCCTGTGCGTCGCGGAGTCCGAGGGGGACAGCGCTGTCGCGCTCGATCCGGGCCCAGCGGAGGGGTGAAAGCCATTGGGCAAAGAAGCCCTCTGGAAAGGCGTCGAGCCCGCCGAGTCCGGGGTGGGTGGGGGGCTCGCGATCGGCCGGCAGGTAGCGCGTTCCGAAGATCGCGTCCCAGAAGATGTAGACGCTGCCGAAGTTGCTGTCCGCCTCGGCGCGTTCGCGCGAGTGGTGCCAGCGGTGGAGGTCTCCGATGCTGTAGACCCAGGACAGCGGGCCGAGGCGAAAAGCGATGTTCGCGTGCTGGAGCGCATCGGCCATGGTGGCCGCGATGGTCGTGAGTGCCAGGACGGTTTCGCCTACCCCGAGCAGGGCGAGCGGAAGCACGCCGAGGATCCCGAAGCGGAAGGCGATCTCGCCGGGGTGTGCACGCGCGCCGTTCAGCCAGTACAGACGCGACGGGCTGTGGTGGGTCGCGTGTATGCGCCAGAGCCAGTCCGTGCTGTGCATGACGCGATGTCCCCAGTAGTCGAAGAACTCCCGGACGACGGTCGCCAGCAGGACCTGGGCCGCGATGGGCCAGGCGCTGGGACAGAGGCCACCCTGCACCTGCTCGGATAGCCAGCCGCCTCCCGCGACCGCAGCGCTCGCCACGACGGGCGCGAAGAGGGCCGCGATGCCAAACTGAGTCGGGATATAGAGCGCGTCGGTGCGCAGATCGCCCAGAGAGTGGTTCCACGCCTCGTGCCAGGGCAGGACCCGCTCCATGGTTACGGCGATCAGGAAGGCGGCGACGCCGACGGGCAGCACCGCCCGGGCGGGCGCGACACCCGCGCGCATCATCCACATCCCCGCTCCGAGGCCGCCTAGCACCGCCAGCGGAACGATCGAGGCCGCCAGGAACTTCTCCCATGTTCTCTCGAGCTCGGATCCGTCTCGCATGCGTTGCTCCTTCGATTCTCGTCAGGACCCCTGCGGCCTTTCTAGCACAGAGAATGCTCTCGCCTTACACGACCACTTCCGTCAGCAGCGGCTTCCGAATTGCCGCCGGTCAGCGGCCAGGAAGCGGGCTCGAGACAAGGCTGCCGTCGGAGCCAGTTGATCGGGGCCGCGCAGCGTCCTGAGGAGAGCAGCGAGCAGGTCTCGGCGCGACATCCGAGGATCGAGAGAAGAAGGCAAGAGCGAATGAAGTCGAGCATGATCGTGGCCTGACCGAAGCTCTAGATTTGCGCCGCTGCGTCGAAGCCGTCGTGGATGGCCCCTTCGATATAGCCGACTCCGGTGCCGTCACCAATCTCGACCAGCGAGACGCCCTCGCTCCGGATCGACTCGGCGAGGGCGCGATTCGGGATGAGCCCCGTCGC
>PVBE011815342.1_pt1 | contig 13018 bp, 13 predicted proteins | sample 1631181 | NCBI WGS metagenome assembly PVBE01 (sample SAMN08397723, study PRJNA350692) | Marine metagenome, whole genome shotgun sequencing project. | isolation source: water | place: Pacific Ocean | collected 2012-04
CGCCTCCATCACTCAAAAGCGCATGCCGGGCATCAAGGTCGAAAAATCCTGGCTGTGAGGTCATCATCTATCCTCCGGGGCGGGAGGATTCTATTGGATCACATCAGAGATGAAATAGGGGAGGTTTTTAGAGGTGCCCTTTAGTCTATTGAAAATTTCTGGGGAAACTTCAGAAACGAACTTGTTTACTGAATTGTTGATTTTTCTTGAAGCTTATCCTCTGGTAGTTCGTTCTCTAATTCCGAGGCCACTTTGTTAAGGATTTCCTCAAACATGTTTTGAAGATTGTCCAAAATTATTTCCCCGCAAGGTTGATTAAAAGCCGATGGCTAACTTTTAAATGTTTGTTAATTTTGTCGGTTTTTCACTGCGCTTTGAATAACGCGTTGGGCGAGCCGTGCGCAGTGACGCTTGTGCTTGGGTAGGCCGCCGAGGGATTCAGCGATATTTTCGGGGGTGACCTCGAGGAGTTCGTCCACTGTTTTCCCCCGGATCAGATCAGTGACGGCGCTCATGGCAGCGGTGATGGCGCCGCAGCCGAGAACCTCCATTTTAGCATCGGCGACGATCATTCCGTCGAATTTCAGGTAGAGGGTGACTTCATCCCCGCAGGCGGGATTGGTTCCAGTTCCGATGCAATCCGTATCTTCGATGATGCCGGTGTTATGCGGATCGGCGATGTGCGCCAGAACGGTTTCATTGTAGTGGTAGTCGTCCGCCGCCATTTCTGGTGTCTAACTCCCGGAAGCGGCTCGCACCCGGGGAGCTATCGAACGAACCCGCTCGACCGCCTTGGGGAGTATTTCAAGGAGGCGGTTCACGTCATCTTCGGTGCTGCCCCAGCCCAGGCTGAAGCGGAGAGAGCCCTGTACGGCATCTTTCGGCAGGCCCATGGCGAGCAAAACATGGCTGGGCTCGGTCGATCCCGAACTGCAGGCGGAGCCGGTGCTTACCGCGAAGCCCTCGAGATCAAGCCGAATAAGAAGCGTCTCCCCCTCCGCGCCGAGAAATCCGAGATTGCTGGTTCCGGGAACGCGATTGTCGGGATCTCCGTTGATCACCACGTCCGGGATTCGCTCGCAGATCTCATTTTCCATCCTGTCCCTGATAGAAGCGATTTTCTCTGATTCGGACGGCTGTTCCTTTTTCGCGATTCGGCATGCTTCGCCGAACCCGGCGATTGAGGGGACATTTTCCGTGCCTGAGCGTAAATCACGCTCCTGCCCCCCCCCGTAATTATCGGGTCGATATATATTCCGTTTCGAATGTAAAGAAAGCCGACACCTTTGCTGGCGTTGATTTTGTGGCCGCTGGCCGATAGGAGATCGACGCAGGCGAGATTTACATCGATTGAAAGTTTGCCTATCCCCTGAACCGCATCCGTATGGAAGAGGATGCCCTTGTCGCGGCAGAGAGCGCCGATATTCTCGATAGGCTGAACAGTGCCCACCTCGTTGTTGGCCCACATTATCGAAACAATGCGCGTGTCCGGGCGTATGGCCGCCGCAACTTCGCCGGCGGATACAAAGCCCTTGCGATCCGGACTGATGTATGTGATTTCGACACCGGATTTTTCGAGCACTTCGCACGTATCGAGAATCGCCGAGTGCTCTATGGCGCTGGTGACGATATGTCCACCGCCCCCCGCCGCGGAGACGGCCCCTCTGAGCGCCCAGTTATCACTTTCGGTGCCTCCCGAGGTGAAGATAATTTCCTCGAGGCTGAGTGCGCCGATAAGATTGGCGGCATGTTCGCGCGCTACCTCGACCGCGGAGCGGGCTTTTCTTCCGAATCGATGAATGCTGTTTGGGTTGCCGAAAGCGGGCCCGAGGTAGCGGTTGATCACCTCGGCCACTTCCGGCCGTACGGGCGTTGTTGCGTTGTTATCCATGTAGACGGGGTTCATGCGGGTCATGGCCGTCTTTCAGCATTCGAGTTGCGAACGTTGTCGAGTTCGCGTTCGAGTTCGGCGATCCGAAGATTGAAGGCCTGCAGGGCGGATTCCACCGGGTCGGGAAGATTGGCGTGTTCGAAGGATTCGGAATCGACTTTTGTTTCGCCCTCTTGATATACGACCCTGCCCGGAACGCCGACGACGGTTGAGCCTGGAGGTACGTCCGAGATGACGACCGACGCGGCGCCGATGCGGCTGCCCGCGCCGATGGTATTCGGCCCCAGGACTTTTGCGCCTACTCCGATGATTACGTTGTCTTCAAGAGTTGGGTGGCGCTTTCCTTTGTGGAGACTTACGCCGCCGAGTGTCACGCCCTGGTATATCGTGCAACCCCGGCCGATTCGGGTTGTCTCTCCGATGACTACCCCCATCCCATGGTCAATAAAAAAGTTCTCTCCGATTTGGGCGCCCGGATGGATCTCGATACCCGTGAAAAATCGGCTCAGGTGACTGAGCCATCTGGCGAAAAGATAGAAGCGGCGATTCCACAGGAAATGGGCAAGGCGGTGAAAAGATACGGCGTGAAATCCCGGGTAGCAGAGGACCACCTCGGCGACCGAACGCGCGGCGGGGTCTCTCTTGAGAACCGCTCGAATATCGCGCCGGATGACTAGAAGCGCGCGCCGGATATTTCTGTGTAAAAATCGCATGAAAATGTTCCTCTTGAAAGCGATAAAACCCATCTTGGTTCAAATGCGAAAGGCGGCCTAATCCGCCGTCTAAGAGACTGAATATTATCGCACTATCATTTATCGAGCGCTACCGGGGTTATGGGGCGACAAAGGCGAAATGAGAGATATTCAATATTTTTCGCTGAAAAAATCTTCAAGAATCCGGGCATGGTCAAATGCCATAGCGGGGGGGAGATTCTCCCGCCGAAAAATTTCCGCTCTTCGGGCATCGTCGCGCCCCCTGAGGTCTTCGCCTGTGGCCCGAGCGATAAAAACCACGGTGGCATTGTGCTGGCGGGCATCCCTCGCTGGGTCGCTGTAGGCGTGGAACTGGCGGATTAACTCGACATCGAGCGAGGTTTCCTCCTTGGCCTCCCTGAGAGCAGCCTCCTCGAGGCTCTCCCCGTAGTCCACGAATCCGCCGGGAAGGGCCCAGCCGGGGGGCGGGTTTTTCCGTTCAATGAGAACAATGCCCTCTCTTGCTTCGATAATAATATCGACCGTGAGATAGGGCGTGCAGAACTCGTTCATTTGAAAATCCCCTTTGGCAAATTTTCCCGAAGGTCCCGGGATTTCCCGATTGAGATGTTTCTGGCGATTCCTCGCCTCCGGCAATTTTAACGCCGATCCCACCGGTATTTCGAGGCTCCCTGCTGGGGCCGGCAGTGTGGACGCCCTCCTTTGTCCGGGGTGTATTCCTTGTCCCCATTTAGGAGGCTTCTTCCGGTTGATTTTCGTCTGCCGGAGTCAGGGGTCCGGCGACCGGGGCCCGGTGAGTTCATTTTGCGATTTCATTTTGAAAGCTAGCCGAATCGTGATATGAGGGGCGCGTTGGACTGACCTCCCGCCGAAATGGACCGAAAATGGAACAGAAAACCTCCGCTATTGTCATGAAGGGAAAGCCCGTCGCCGAAAAACTGACTGAAGGGCTTCGCTCCGAAGTCGAGGGCCTCGCTGCGAAGACCGGCCGCCCGCCCGGTCTCGCCGTCGTCCTGGTGGGGGAGGACCCCGCCTCCCAGGTCTACGTCCGCATCAAGGAGCGAACCGCCAAGAAATTGGGCATCCTCACTTTCGACCACCGCATACCCGAAAATCTCGATCAAGGGGACCTTCTCGACCTCATAAGCCGCCTTAACTCAGACCCCGCAATGGACGGAATTCTTATACAGTTACCCTTGCCCGGTCATCTGAACGAGCAGGAGGCCCTCCGCGCCGTCGCCCTCGATAAGGACGTCGATGTATTCCACCCCGAGAATTTTGGGCGCATGGCCCTGAAGCAGGGGATTCTTCGTCCCTGCACCCCGGCCGGCGTCATCGAAATGCTCAAACACTACGAAATCGAAATCGAGGGTAAATCCGTCGCCTTGATCGGGCGCTCCAAAATCGTCGGCCTCCCGCTGTCGCTTTTACTCTTGCACGAGAACGCGACGATCACCGTCTGCCACTCCCGTACATCCGATATCGGGGCGGTCACCCGCGAGGCCGATATCGTCGTCGCCGCCCTCGGCCGCCCTAAATTCCTGACAGCCGATATGGTGAAGGAGGGTGCCGTGGTCGTCGATATCGGCATCAATCGCGTCGACGAAAAACTGGTGGGCGATTGTGATTATGACGCCCTCGTCGTGAAGGTCTCGGCGATTACCCCCGTTCCGGGCGGTGTGGGTCCGATGACCGTGGCCATGCTGATGGCCAATACCGTCCGGGCGTTCCGCGACCATGCATCCGGCTAATCTTCCGCCCTCTGAGTGAGTACACCCGCGTGAGCGCCGATCTTCTGGGTCCCTCCGCTTCCGCCGGTGCGGGGCCGCCCGTCTATACGGTTTCCCAGCTCAATTCCAGGGTCAAAGGCCTCCTCGAGGGGGAGTTCGCCGAAGTCCTGGTCGAAGGAGAGGTGACCTCCTGGCGAACCTACCCCTCGGGCCACGCTTATTTTTCCGTTAAAGACGCCACTGCCAAGGTGGGCGCGGTCATGTTCTCGGGCCGCCGCCGATTCTTGCGCTTCGAGCCCGAGGACGGCATGCGCGTTCTGTTGAAGTGCCGCGTGACGCTCTACGAGCGCGACGGCCGTTTTCAGCTCTCCGTCCTGTCGATGGAGCCGCTCGGCGAGGGCGCTCTCGAGGTGGCCTTTCGCCAACTGATGGAGCGCCTCGAAAAGGAAGGTCTCTTCTCCCCGGAGCGCAAGCGGCCGCTCCCCGTCCGTCCCCGGCGGGTGGCCTTGGTCACCAGCCGCGAAGGGGCCGCCTTGAGGGACATGCTGCGAGTGCTGTCCGAGAGAGCGCCCATCGTCGAGGTCGTTCTGGTGCACACCCTTGTTCAGGGAGATAAGGCGGGGGAGTCGACTGCGGCGGCTCTTCATCGTGCGGACCGGGGGCTTCGGGGGATGGAACGGGCGGCCGATCTGATCATCGTGGGCCGGGGCGGGGGAAGCCGTGAGGATCTCTGGGCGTTTAACGAAGAAGTGACCGTCAGAGCGATAGTAAATTGCGAGACCCCGGTTTTGTCGGCGGTGGGACATGAAATCGACACTTCGCTGAGCGATCTGGCCGCGGACGCCGCCGCCCCCACACCGACCGCGGCGGCCGAGGTGGTGGCCCGGGGCTGGCAGATGCTTTCCCGCGATCTGGACCGAATGACCGAGACATTGAACCGGCTGACCGAGGCTCGAATCGGTGAACTCGAAGCGCGCCTTGAGGCCATCGGGGCGGAGCGGACCCTCCGGCGTCCCGAGGACGCCCTGGGGGTTCTCGCGCAGCGGGTGGATAGCCTTTTCGAGCGTATGTGGCGGGAGGCCCGGCACGCCGAAGCCGCCCGCTTTTCCCGTCTTCGCGCCATCCTGCCGAGGCTGGCCGCCTCCTCTCCGGACGCTGCGGTGCGCCGGAGCGTGGAGGATCTTTCGGACATGATGCGCCGGTTGCGGTTGGCGGATGAAAGTGGCCGGGAGCGAAAGGCATCGGCTCTCCACGGCGCCGCGGGGCGGCTGGAAGCCGTATCCCCGCTGGCGGTCCTGGCCCGTGGGTACAGTTTGGCCTACAGGGAAAACGACGGTGCACTGCTCCGCCGGGCGGAGCAGGCTGGTGTGGGTGAACGAGTGCGTCTGCGTCTTTCCGAAGGTATGCTGACATGCCGGGTGGAGGAGAGCTTGAGAGGAGGAGAAGGACCTTGAACGCGGCGAAAAAATCCGCTTCATCGAAGAAAGGCCCCGAAAATTTCGAGGAGGCACTTGAGCGCCTCGAGGAAATCGTTGAAGAGCTCGAAGGCGGCGAGGCCCCTTTAGAAGGAGCCGTTGGCCTCTATGAGGAAGGCGTGACGCTTTTCCGCTATTGCCGCGAGCAACTCGACTCCGCGCAAAAGCGCGTCGAGGAGCTTGCGGGCGAAGCGGAGGAGGTTCTCTCTCTTCGCTCTTTCGAGGATGAAGACGAGGAAGAGGAAGAATAAACGGCATGAGCCTTGATTCCGGCGCCGCCCGGGTGGACGCCGCCGCCTATATGAAGCAGTGGGCCGCCCGTGTGGAGGAAACCCTCGATCACCTGGTGCCGGAGGATGGCGGCGAGCCCTCCGAAATGTTTCGGATTATGCGCTACAGCCTTTTTGCGGGGGGGAAGCGACTTCGCCCGATCCTCTGCGTCGCAGGGGCCGAAGCCGTGGGCGGCGCTCCCGATTTGGTGCTTCCCGCCGCCTGCGCCCTGGAATGCATCCACACCTATTCGCTCATTCATGACGATCTTCCCGCGATGGACGATGACGATTTTCGCCGTGGCAATCCCACCAGCCACAAAGTATTCGGCGAGGCGGCGGCGATACTGGGTGGGGACGGCCTCCTGACCCTGGCATTTGAACTCATGACCGGCGAAAGGATGGCCGATTCGGCCGGGCCGGAACGGACCATGGAAGGCGTCCGGATTCTGGCCGAAGCGGCCGGCGCGACGGGCATGGTGGGAGGCCAGCTTCTCGACATCCGCGCGGGTGGTAAGGTGAGCGATCCTCCCGAACTCGAGGAAATTCACCGCCGGAAGACCGGGGCCATGATCCGGGCATCGGTCTATATGGGGGGGCTTCTCGGGGGCGGGAGCCCGGATGAGATGAGCGCCCTCGCCCGTTACGGAGAGAAAGCGGGGCTCGCCTTTCAGATAGTCGATGATATTCTCGACGTCGAGGGCGATGCTGAATTAATGGGAAAATCAACGGGAACGGATGCCGACCAGGAAAAGGTCACCTATCCGGCCCTGCACGGCCTCGATGCCTCGAAGGAGATGGCCCGGCGGGTGACCGAGGAGGCCATCGGCGCTCTGGCCGCTTTTGAGGGGGGGGCTCCGGCGCTCGCCGCCCTCGCCCGGTTTATTGTATTGCGGAGATTCTGAACATCCACTAGCATGTTGAGGCAAGCCTTGGAACGCAAGGAATCTCATTGAGTTAACGCCCCGACAGGCTTCCAGACGCTTTCTGGAAGCGAAAGAAAGGTTCTGCTCCGGCGGAAGTGAGGATATGGGCGAACTGCTTGACCGGATTGACAGCCCGGAAGATCTCAAGAAATTGAACGAGGAAGAGCTTCCCCAGGTCGTCAGCGAAATCCGAGACATGATCATCCAGGTGACCTCCAAAACGGGGGGGCACCTGGGTGCATCGATGGGCGCCACCGAGCTCGTCGTTGCGCTTCATTATCTCTACGACACCCCCCGCGACAAGCTGATTTTCGACGTGGGCCACCAGGCCTACGGGCATAAGATACTGACCGGGCGGCGCGACCGCTTCGAGACGCTTCGCCAGTGGGGCGGCATCGCGGGTTTCCCCGACAGACGGGAAAGCGAGTACGACGCGCTGAACGTGGCACACGGGGGAACCTCGATCTCGGCCGCCATCGGCATGGCCACCGCCCGCGATCTCCAGGGCGAGGATTACAATGTCGTTGCCATCATTGGGGACGGCAGCCTCACGGCCGGAATGGCGATGGAAGGGCTGAACAACGCCGGCCACATGGACCGCGACGTCACCGTCATCCTGAACGACAACAAGATGGGCATCTCGAAAAACGTGGGCGCGATGTGCTCTTATCTCGCGCGCATCATGACCGGCGAATGGGCCAATCGCGCCCGCAAGGTCCGCGACGAAGTGCAAAAGCTCCTCACTCAGGTTCCGATGGTGGGCGAGACGGCGGTGGCCCTGATGGACCGGGTCGAGGATTCGGTCAAGAATTTCATTGTGCCGGGGATGCTGTTCGAGGAGTTGGGGTTCCGCTACATCGGGCCCGTGGACGGCCACCGTCTCGATCTTCTCCTGCCCACCCTGCGCAACGTGATGAAAATGAAGGGTCCCAACCTGGTCCACGTGGTCACCCAGAAGGGCTACGGATATCCCTACAGCGAAAAAGAGCCTGTCACCTACCACGGCGTCACGAAATTCGACCCCGAGACGGGCGAGTTCAAGAAAAAGGCCCCCGGCCCGCCGGCCTACGCGAAGGTCTTCACCGATTCGATGGCCAAGCTGAGCCGGAATGACGAAAAAATTGTGGCCATCTCGGCGGCCATGCTCGAGGGAACCGCGCTGGTGAACTATCAGGCCGAGTTTCCGGATCGCTGCTTCGACGTGGGGATGTGCGAGCAGCACGCTGTCACTTTCGCGGTGGGTCTGGCGCTTCAAGGGATGAAACCCGTCGCCGCCATCTACAGCACTTTCCTTCAGCGGGCCTATGACCAGATCATCCACGATGTTTGCCTGACAAATGTGCCCGTCACCTTCGCCCTCGACCGCTCGGGCCTGGTCGGCGACGATGGGCCCACGCACCAGGGCGCCTTCGATATCGCCTATCTCAGGTGCCTGCCCAACATGGTCATCATGTCGCCCAAGGACGAAAACGAGCTTCAGCGCATGACGCTCACCGCCATCGAGTATCCCGGTCCGGCGGCCGTGCGTTTTCCCCGAGGGGCGGGCGAGGGCGTTGAGATGGATGAGGAAATCGAACCGCTTCCGATCGGCGAGGCCGAACTCGTCCGCGAGGGCGAGGACGTGGCCCTCATCGCGCTGGGTCCAATGGTCGGTCTTTCGATGGAATCGGCCGCCCAACTCGATGAGTTGCGCATCCAGGCGGCCGTGCTGAATCTTCGCTTCGTCAAACCCCTCGACGAGGAGAAAATCGTGGACCTCGCCCGGCGGTGCAAGCGCCTTGTCACCATCGAGGAAGGCGTCCGCATGGGCGGCATGGGCTCCGCCGTCGTCGAGCTTCTTTCCGAGCGGGGCATTGAAAATGTCGCGGTGACCCGCCTCGGACTCCCCGATCGGTTCATCGAGCACGGCGCGCCCGACCTTCAGCGCGAGGACTGCGGCCTCACGCCCGGCGACATCACCCAGGCCGCCCGCGATTTAATCGAAGGCCGGGCCAAGAAAGCCTCCTCGCTCTCTGGGCATGCCTAAGGGAGAACGCCTCGACCGCCTTCTCGTCGAGCGGGGCCTCGCTCCTAGCCGCGAGCGGGCTCAGCGTCTCATCCTCGCCGGCCGCGTCACCGTTAAAGGCGTCTTGGCCGACAAGGCCGGCTCCGCTTTTCCTCCCGACGCCGACATTGCCGTCAAGGAAGACCCCTGCCCATACGTCAGCCGCGGAGGGCTCAAGCTCGCCGCCGCCCTCGATGAGTTCACCATCTCACCCGAAGGCCGTTTCTTTCTCGATGTCGGGTCGTCAACCGGAGGGTTTACCGACGTCATGCTCCGGCGAGGGGCCCGGCGCGCCGTCTGCGTCGATGTCGGCAGGGGCCAACTCGACTGGTCGCTCAGGGAGGACCCGCGCGTCACGGTGCTTGAGGGTGTGAACGCCCGTTACCTGACAAAAAAGGTTTTCGCCGGCGCCGTGGGCTCCGAAGCCGCGGGCCTAGAGGCCCCCGACCCTGGGGTCCCCGACCCTGGGGTCCCCGACCTCGCGGCGGTCGATCTCTCCTTCATCTCGGTGACGAAGGTTCTCCCCGCTGTTCTCGCTCTCATGGCGGAAAAATCCGAAATAATCGTCCTCGCCAAGCCCCAGTTCGAGGCCGGGCGCGATCAGGTCGGAAAGGGAGGTATCGTCAAGGACCCGGCCGTGCATCGCACTGTGCTCGAATCCTTATGGACATGGGCGTCTCAAAACGGCTTCGGCCCCGCCGCCGCCTGCGCGAGCCCCATCCGGGGTGCAAAGGGGAACCGGGAGTTTTTTGTGCATATGAAGCCGGGCGGGAAATCGAGTGAGGGTGAGCGGGAGATTGAGCGGGCGCTGAGGGAGAAGGATGGCTAGCCCGGCAATATCACCCCGTCCCTCATCTCGGGCACGATACCGGTCCAGTCGCGTTTTCCGCAGAATTCGATGTCATCGCCTAGCCCGAGGCCGGCGAGGTATCGGCCCCAGCGGCAGTTTCGGAGCATCGCGGCGCCATCGCCCTCCGCGGCTTTTGATATCTCGAGCGCGGCCGCCGAAGTGTCGGAGAGCTCGACCTCGCCGACGAGGGAGGTGAGTTTCGAGATGAGCTCGCCCGCCACGACGGTGTCCTCCACGGTGTAGCCCCCTTCCCGGCCCGAGCAGGCGATGAGGAGAGCGGATTCTTTTTTCAACTCATCGGCCAGCCGATTCGCCACAGCGGAGAGGTTGGCGAAGGCGGCCGTGAAAACCGCGCGGCAATCCTTGACGGCGTCGAGGGTTCTCGTGCCGTTCGTGCTCGAGAAGACGAGGCGGCGGCCCCCGATTCTCTCCCTTGTGTACTCCCGGGGCGAATTTCCGCCGTTGAACCCCTCGGTGGGTCTGGCGTCCTTCTCGCCGCCGAGGAGAACGTTGCCGTTTCCGTGCTCGGCGCGGAGCGAGACGGCAAGCTCCCGCGCGGCGTCCGGTGAGGCGCAGGGATAAAAACCCGCGCAGCCGTTTCCCATAGCGGCGGCGATAGTCGAGGTGGCCCTCAGCACGTCGATCACGCAGCAGACGATATCCCCCTGTGCTACACCGCGTTCTTTTTCGGCGTCAGCGAGGCGGAGGGGAACTTCGGTGTGGCTGAATGCGGTGTCCACCCAGAGGGAGTTCTTCATCGCGGGTTCTCCACTTAGCTCGTCGATAAAAATTGCTCCTCGAAAAAAATGCACAGGGTAAAAAGGCTCAGGGCCGCTCGACATCGAGAAGCCACCGTTTCATCGCGGTTCCCCCCGCGTAGCCTTTCAGGCCGCCGTCCACTCCCACCAGCCGGTGGCAGGGAATGATCGGTGGAATCGGATTGGCGGCATTGGCCGCGCCCACGGCCCGGGAGGCGTGGGGATTTCCGATCGTCCGGGCGATATCCGAGTAGGCTTTTGTCTCGCCCCGGGGAATCTCCGAGACCGCCCGCCAGACACTTTCCTGAAACGGGGTTCCGGGTGGCCGATCGAGGGGGATGGAAAAGGCATAATACCGCCTCTGGTTGAGTAGCGCATCAAGCCAGGCGCGCATCGGCTCAAGGTGCGGATTGCCCGGGCTGGCGGGGGTCGTTTTTCGGCGGGGGCCTTCTCGATCGGCCAGTATTCGGTCGAGGCTTCCTTGGCCGCCTAAAAGTGAAAGGGCGCAGACGCCTCTTTCGCTTGCCGCCATGGCCGCCGTGCCCCACCGATGGCCGAGCGTCAGGCAGTGAATTTCCGAAGGTATGGAGCGGATGCCCAAAGGGTCCGTCCTTTTTCCCGAATCGAAAGGAATCGAGGCCGATTCCGGCCAAAACACTGTCTTGACAGGTTACTTCTCCTCAAAGGATGATGCACGCCGCTTCGATCATGGAGCTTTGAAAGAGGATTACGGTGGCGAAAAAAACAAAGAAAAAATCATCGAAAAAAAATTATTCTCCGCAGGAATTGAAACATGCGCGGGCAATCGCAGTGGGCCTCGAGGCCTCGTTCACCGATCCGCCTCAGCCGGGGGCGATGGCTCCCGCGCCCTTGATTGACGAGATTCGGGAGATGGGCGAGGTCGGAGTCGCCGGCATGCTCGAGCATCTGGCGGCTACCGCTCCCGAGGGTCGGGCCGCGTCGCTAAGCTCGATTCGTGAGCTTGGAGATGCCGCAGCCGTCCCCGGTCTTTTGGAGCGCGTCGGCTCCCTGAGGTGGGCGCCGGACGATCTGTTCGCACTCCGAGAAACCATTCAGGCGCTCGACGCGGGGGTGAAAATTCCCGCCGAACTCGACGGCGACGCTATCGCGCGGGCGCGAAAAGTTGCCGATGATCTCGCCGATGCCGATCGATTATCGGACGAAGCGGCCGGCGCGATCAGCGAAATTCTTGATTCTCTTCCCGATTCCCTTCGGGAAGTTGCCCTTCGGGACGCCTTTTCGGGGGAGAGTGCCGGAAGCGTCCGGGTTCAGGCGGCGATCGCGCTTGCGGATGCGTTCGCGGCGCGGGGTTCGGCTCCGCCACCGGTTTTAATCGATACAATGACGGCTGAGGCCACGACGGAGGCGGTCGAGGGCCTCTCGCGCCTGGCCGATTCCGTGAAGGACAAGGCTGCCGGCTCACGTATTCGAAAGGCGCTATTCCGGCTTCGCGGCAAGGGCGTTGCTCCCGAGGAGGATTCATCGTCCATAGGCCCTCGCCTCGCCTCGCATGGGCTCGATTACGTCAAAGCCATCGTCAGTTCGGTCGATGGCGCCGGAAACCTCATTCTCTGGATCGCGCGTTCGCGCCAGCCGAGGGGGCGCTCTATCTTTCAGGCGAGGCTTAGGCACGGCCGGGGAATTCAGGAATTTGTTTCAACCGATATGTCCTCGAAAGAGCTGCGGGAGTTTTTCGGAAGGTTGACCCAGGACCAAAGGCTGCCGTCCGTGGAGGTTCCCGCGGGTTACGCGTTTTGGCTCCTCCAGCGGGGACAGCAGGAAAACGAAAGCGGGAGCGGCTCGGCGATTCCCCAGGGTTTCACCCATTCGCGGATCCTCCTCGCTCCCCTGGCCGATCCGGAGGTGTTTCCGTTTCCGGGGGATCATCCGGTGCGGGCGTTGGTCCAGCCGGCTTCGGGCGAGGATGGGCGAATCGCTCACAAGGATATTTTTGGTAATTCCGCTTTTTGGGCCTGGGTGATCGAGGAGGGTTTGATCGTCCCCCACTTTCAGAAATGCGTCGAGGCGCTTCAGAGCCAGGTGGCGACGGACGACGAGCAGCGGCGCATCTTGTTTGACAAGGCGATAGAGGAAGCCGCGGGCGAACTCTATAACAATACCGATTTACTGCGACGCCTCAGTTTTCAACTCGAGGACAATGCCTACCTGCTTCATCAACAAGGGGAGGCTGCCCTCGCCAGCCAGATTATTTCACTGGCCGACCGTCTGCGAGAGGGCGGGCCGCAACCCGACTTCTTCACCGAGGTGGTCCGTTACTCCATCGGCGCCATGCTCGAGCGTGCGATCCGGCAGAGCCAGGAGGCGCAAGACCAAGGCCACG
>PVBE012719418.1_pt1 | contig 13018 bp, 9 predicted proteins | sample 1631181 | NCBI WGS metagenome assembly PVBE01 (sample SAMN08397723, study PRJNA350692) | Marine metagenome, whole genome shotgun sequencing project. | isolation source: water | place: Pacific Ocean | collected 2012-04
GCTGATCTCGGAGGGCGTTCATTCAGACCGCAAGCTCCTCGAGATGCTCAGCGGGGCCTTGCTGCGCGCGAAGCGGGCTGGGCGCAATTGCATCTCTGAGTGATGGGAACCGTCGACCAAAGACATCGCTGAGTGCGCGCAGCGCAGTGAGGTACTTGCGCGTCTGCGGGACCGCTGGAATCTTGTGGTCGATGGCGGCTGGATTGCCGGCTTCAACCGCAACTTCTGAGAGTGCCGGTGCCGGCGGCGCTCGCCGCCGGCACCGGGATGAAGGCCGGGAGTGCCTTAGATGTCACCGCCGTCGTCCGTGTCACTACCGTGGCGGTCACGGCACTTGCCGTCTTCACTGCGTTTGCCGCGTTCGCCGCGTTCGCCGCGTTCGCTGCGCCGTGCCTTGTGAGCGGCCTTGAGTTCTTCGCGGGTCAATTCGCCGTTACCGTCGGCGTCGATCTTGGCGAATATCTCGTCTTTGCCGCCGAACTCGTCACGATCGATCACACCGTTGCCGTTGCCGTCCTGTTTTTCGAAGCGTTTCTTGCCGTGCTCGGCGCGCCGTGCCTTTTTTGCGGCCTTGAGCTCGTCCTTTGTCAACTGGCCGTCGCCGTCGGCATCGATCTTGTCGAAGTGCGCATCTTTGCCGCGGAACTCGTCACGGTCGACGACACCGTCTTTATTGGCGTCGCCGCGCATGGCGTGGCTGCCGCGTTTCTCGGCACGGGCCGCCCGCACTTTGCCGTCGACCCGCTCGACGCGGACGGCGTCACCTCCGATCGGCCGGGGTTCGACGACGCCGGCATCGGCATCCTCGGCATTCGTGTTCAGTGTGATGGTGAGGGTGAGACAGCAGATGGTGAAAGCTGTGAGTTTGCGCATCGTGGGTTCCTCCGTAGTGGTTGGTGCTTGAGTACCGGGTCATTCAGTGTTCGGGGCGATTGGGATGTATCCGTGTGTTCTCCTGTGTTGTTTCAATGTTTTTTCGGATGATGACTTGTTCTTGTGCGAGTGCGCTGCCCGCCCTGGTCGTTACTGGTGTTGTACGCACGATTGGCCCGGCAGTTTAGCCGGCATTCGAAAAATCTTTGAACCGGCCGCCATTCGTTGTTAAACTGCAGTCCTGTGCGAGGGAGTCTGCCACATGACGAAGATACTGGTCATTTGCTGTTTGCCCACCGCTTGCCTGCTCGGCTGTTGCGGCTGTCTTCTGTTGCCTCAGCCGGCACCACGGTCCGGCGCTGGTCCTGCGGCGATTACAAAGATCGACTACGAAGGGCAAATCATGGCGACCGACTCGGTGCATGAGAAAATTCGGTTGTTCGAGGAGTGGATGCGCCATCCGTCTACCGGCACGGACTCTTCAAGGCACAGGCGCATGGCAGTGCACGATGAGATCCGCTGGCACCTGTCCCGGCACAATCTGCAGTGGTTCGACACTGAACTGGCGAAACTCGAGGAACGTCGGCAGGCGCCACTCGATCCGGCCACTGAGCTTGCCGAGCTCCAGGCTTTTCTTGGCCACGCCGATCGACTGCTGTTTGTCAGGAAGGACGCTGCAACGGTGAAGCGTCAGACAGTGCCGCTGCAGCAGCGGGCCGGCGAGATCACTGACAGCCTCGAGGTGCTGAAGGCTTTCCTCGCAATTGGCGCTGAAACGGGCCCACCATTGACGCTGAACGACCTCAGGCGCCTCGAAAGGCGGTGCCGGCGTTTTCATCGGTCGAACCGGCACCGGCTGCTGGCGGTGCACCAGCAGACCTTGACTGCGCACCTGGCATACCTGCAGCGTACGATCGCTGTCCGCGAGTCCCGCACCGCCGAACCCGGCTTCAGCCAGAGTGAGCAGTTGCTGACCTCGATCCTGCAGGAAGCCGGCACCGCCGGCTCGCTCCGGCAGCAGCGGCAGAGAGTGAGGCAATTGATGGAGCGGCACGAGGGCCGGCTGGACCAGGCCCACGAGGTGCAATTGCGGGAACTGGTCACGGCGCTGGAAATCGCGGCGCGTGAGACGCCCGAGCCAGCGGCCACTGACGACGGCTGGCGCCGGACCCTGGCGAAGATCAGCCGCAATGCGAAGGTTGTCGCCGACGGCTCCGAGGATATTGTCCAGCTGTTTTTCGATATTGGCCAATACACTTTGCAGAATCGTCTCAGGCCGCACCACCGGATTCCGCGCCAACCTGTCGAGGGCTACTACGACAGTGAGGGGCGCTACGTGAAACCGTAGCCTCCCGTCGGCGTTCCGGGAACCCGATAACCCGGGGGGTGGCCGGCGCTCACTCCACAACGATCCAGGTGCGGCCGGCCTTGCTCCAGTTGCCGGCATGGTCCACGGCGCGGACGTGAAACCACCATTTCCCGGGCGTCACGGCTTGGAGATGCGCCTGGTTCTGCCTGGTCCGCACACGCTCCGGCGGTACGGTATTCTCGACCTGGTCGAACACCCAGCTGTATCCCTCGATGCCGGAGACGTCGGGAGGTTCCTGCCATTCGAACGACGGTGTCGAGTCCTGGCGGGAGTAGATCGTGAAGTTGTCCAGGTACATCGTCACGCCGCCGATCTTGTCCTCCGCGAGGCGTCCTTGCAGCACGGCTTCCAGCAGAATGCCGTAAGGGGCGCCGCTGCCTGCCGTCGCGCGCCTGCGAAGGTCGCAGTCGTAAACGGCAAATCCGGTCCCGCCCCGTCGGTTGGCCTTGAGCAGGGTGGGGGAGGTGTCGGTGGTGCCGTTGAAAAAGAGCTTGCTCAACTTGAATTGCACGCGATCGATCTGCGACATGCCGGACAGCGACAGATCGCAACGCAGGTAAGGGTACGTTTCCGTCGGCACCGTGAAATTCGCCAGGCCGATGAGGAATCGATTGGTGCTGCTGAGGTTCATCAGCGCGGCACAGGCATCGCCGGTGGCGGCCGTGCGTTCGGTACGGGTGACATCGCAGTTTACCCAGTTGCCGAAGCCGTCAATGTTCTCTTCGAACATCTGGTAAACCAACCGCTTCGACGGTACGTAACTCACATACGGCGGCGGCGGTACTTTGCGGTCCTTGTCAAATGTGGCGGTCCATGACCATGTCAGCGGTTTCATGGCGTTGCCGGCCTCGTCCGCGGCTGTCAGGCGACAGTGCACAGGTTTGTTGTCCTGCCAAATGCTGCGAAACGGCCGCGCCTTGAGCGCCTGCCAGCGCAGGGTGCCGGTCTCCGCATCGTAGGACAATGCGGGGTTGCCGACATGCCAGGTGCGGTCGTCGATGCGAAGGCGGATGCTCCCGGCATCGAGCGCGCCATCGTCGACAAGAGTCAAACGCAGCTCATCAGGGCACGCTGCCGTGTCCGGCGCTGGTGACAGCACCTTGCCGCCGGGCCCGGAACGGTCACTCTCCGGCGGCTGGACCGGTGCAAGGACGGTGAAATTGTCGATCCACCAGGCCAGTCCTTCGCTGACCCCGGGGAAGCCGCCGCTGGCAAAAGTCAGCGAAGTGACGGATTGATCGCCGGCGCCATGAGCGCTGAGTGCCTTCAGGAGGTTCATCTGGGACTGATGCCACTTCAAGTCCTGTTGGACATCGGGAAATTCCCCAATGACCGGCCAGGTGTGATCGAAGTCGGTGAACTTGACCGTTACCTTGCGGCCGTCATCGAGCCCAACGACCAGGTCGACTCGCAGGTCGTGTGGCGCCCGATAATCGAAACGCACGATCGGGTACCGGCGCGGGCTGTACGGTTCGTCCCGGGCGACGGCTGCGAAATTGCCGCCCATGCGCGCGTTTGTCAATTTCAGCGAGGCGTTGCCGGAGGCTGCGTGCAGGATGTCGCGGTGCAGGGTGGCGCCGTTGACACCGCCACCGTTGTGCCACTGCCCGGTGTCGCGGGAAAAGGTATTGGAGAAGAGCGCTGCCGTGCTCTTCTCCTCCGGTTGGCCGGCTGCGTGAGCTGCGAGGCAGGCGACATCGCCCGCTCGCCGTGCCGGCTCGAACGCGAACCCGGACAGCCGGCAGGCCATGCCGGCCCGGTTGCCGTTGAAGCCGGCGACCGCGTAGGCATCGTCACTGAGCAGGCCGACGGTGATTTCGTCGAGCTGCAGCGGTTTGCCGTCGCCGTACAGTGCCGTGAGCCCGGACAGGTCGATGCCGACGCTGCCTTCTGTCAGGTCGACCGCCGGGTTCTCGCAACGGGCGATGACGGGAATATCCGCCCGCTGCGGTGTTGTTGCCGTGAACGCCACGGCATGCTGCCGGCCACGGGTCTTCAGATAAAAGTTCAGGCGCATGCCCGGCGACCCGTCGTAGTGGAACCGCAGGAACGGCGTGGCGCGAACGTCGTTGGCCGGCAGGCGGTGCGACGTGGGTCTCGTGTTCGGTCCGGTGCAGGCGTGATCGCCGCCGCCCATGTTGACCGGTCGGCGCGCTGCCGGCGCCGTTGCCGTGATCTTTGATCCGGCGACGGCGGCCCGCGCCAGCAGCAACTGATTGTCCCAGGTCCAGACCGCGAGGCGGTTGCCGGTCAATGGCTCGGGATCGTCGAAGGCTACCGCAAGCCTGCCGTTGACATAGCCGCGGATCATGTCGCGACGCTTCACCAGCCGCACCTGGTGCCACTGCCAGTGCAAACTCTCGAGCTGAAAGGCGTCGCGATTCTCCGGCAGCAGGATCTCCGGGGACTCGGCCACTATCCGGTCTTCCCGCAGCAACCGCGTGAAGCGATTGTCCCAGCCGGCGAAGACCATCGTGTAGCCGCTGTTCAGGTCGATACCGTTGCCGGCGACCGTGATGTTGATGTCGCCGACTCGATTGTAGAACGGCGCAAACGGTGAGTCCATGGCGAAGCCGGCATAGATCTCGACGACAACGCTGCCGTCGAACTCGTACTTGTGCCACACTGCGGCGGTCTGTTCGCTGTTGCCTCCGAACCAGGACCAGCGCGGCTGGCAGGCCCAGCGGGTCTGGATGCCCCAGTCGCCGGACTGCACGAGCCAGTCGGTGGGCGCCGCATGGAAGGTGTAGTCGAGCACGCGATCGTTCTTCAGCACGCGCTGCGACCAGGCCTTCATCTTCTTGTCGTTGGCGAACCGTTCCTTGACCACCGGCGTCCGCGGTGACAGCCGTCGCGGTGCGACACGGTCGACGCTTTCGACCAGGACGTCATCGAAGTGCGCCGCCCCGCCGCCCGTCAGCAGCCCGACCCCACCGCCCTCGGCGTAGCGCAGCCTGCCACCTGTACGCGCCGGACGCTGCTCGACATGCGCCAGGTCGACCTCGATCAGCGGGTATCGATCAACGTAACAGGCAATGCTTTCGCCGTGAATACAGATCGACAACTCGTACCACTGCGAACTCCGCAAATGCCCCGCCTGTTCAGCAATGACGTACTCGCTGCCGTCAACGACTGCGACAAGCTGAAACGTCTCCGCTTGCCAGCGGAAAAGGAGCCCGTTGTCGGCGTTCAGGGCGTACGCCGCCAGGCCGACAGCCGCCGTGCCGGAGTGGCGCCGGACGGCGGCGCTGAATCGATAGTCCTCCCAGAACCAGTAGCCCGCCGCGGCGAACGCCCGGTCGCCGCGGCCTTCGAAACAGAAGGCGTTGCTGCTGAACGAGGCGTGCCGCAGCTCTGCCACCGACCAGTCGCCGGTGCGCCGCTCCCAGATCCCGAGGTGTTCCGAGGTGCGGCTGAAATCGTCCGCAACCACAATTGGCCCGACCCGTTGCAGCGCGACATCTGTGATCGGCAGGTTCTTTGATTCGGCGGTGACGCCGAACCGGCCTTGCTGTCCGGCCAGCGGCTCTTCCAGGATCGGCCGGCCGTCAACGAAAATCGTCGTGCCCACGACCCGGCGCTTGATCAGAACGTCGTGTGCCGTGCCAGGCGCGAACTGGATGTCACGACAGGTTGTCGCCTGCACCGCACCGTCCCGGACCGTGCGGACGCAGATCTTTGCGGCACGGAAGTCGATCGCCGTGTAATTGTCCGCATCGCGCCACTGGCAGACGAGCGTCGCACGGTCCGGCGCCGTGAGCCGGTCAGCTGCTTCGACGACGGCGGTGATGTTGTACGGACCCTGGACGGCTTTGCCGGCCGGCGGGTCGACAGCGTCGACCTCGGTGGACAACAGGGTTGCGATCGACAGAAGAAATACGGTCGGCCTGGCCATAAGGAAACGGTACAGCGCCAACTGCACAGCCGCAACGGTTCAGCGACAGGCTGCCTTAACCCGGCGCTGGATTGGTGCAGCTGGGGTCACAGGGAAGTGATCTGGTGGTGCAACGCAAGGCCGCCGGTCGGCCGCTACGCCTTGGCGTCGTGCGCGGCGATCAGCTCGGCGACGAGCGTCTCGAGCAGCTCGGCCGGTACGCCGTCGCGGTCGCGCTTCTCCGTCCAATCCCAGAGGTCGAGGTAGGCGTCGCTCTCGGTGATGCCTTCACTGGTTGCGACGTGATCGATCTCTTCCTGGAAACGGTCGGGAAGCACCTTTGTCAATCGCTCGCTGCCGTCGAACACGCGGACTTGGGCGGGTATGTCACGCCAGTAAAGAATCTGATAGGTTGCCATTTGGTTCGACTCCTGTGGGGGTTGTCGGTAATGTACTGTCATGCGCGAAAAAATCTATTACTGGAAGTGCGACAGCCCGCTCTCGTACGAGGAAAAGCGGACGTACAACGACAAGTACCAGGAGTCCGACATCACGGCGACGGTTGCGGCGATCGCATCAGTTCATTTCCCCGGCAGAGAATGCCGGGTCGAAGCGACCGGTAGTGCCGGCAACCATTACGCCTACCTGCTGCACGCCGGTGACCAGACCTGGTTCTTCCGTGCCGACGACGGCAGGATCGACGACGACTACATGGATGCGGAGTCCGCAGTCATGGCGCGGGTGCGTGAAGCCGGTGTTCCCGTGCCCGAGGTGATGGTCACGGACACCTCGCTCGACCGCTTCCCGGTGCGATACCAGATCATGGCATTTGTTCCACACCCCAGCCTGCGTGAGCTTGACCAGGACGGGACGCTCGACCGTGTTGCGGTGAGCCGCCAGCTCGGCGGTTATGTAGCCCGGTTTCACGGCATCGGCGGCGACGGGTACGGATTTCTCAATACCGCACACTTGCGTGACACTGGAGAGTTTCTCGGTCTCGACGCAACCCATGCCGACTACTTCCACAAGTGTCTTGACGACCATCTCGGTTATCTGCGCGACGTCGACTTTCTCGATGCCGGCACGGTCCGTGGGATCAGCGGTATTTTTGCGAAGTTTGCAGGGTTGCTGAACCTCGAGCAGCCGGCACTGGTGCACAAGGACCTGGCGTTCTGGAATGTCGTGGGCACCGATCGCGAAGTCATGGCGATCATCGATTGGGACGATGCCGTGCTCGGCGATCCCGTCGACGACCTGTCGATCCCGCTGTGTTTCTACCACGGCGATGTCATCGAACCGCTGTTGGAAGGCTATCGTGAGCTTCGCGAATTACCGGACGACTTCGATGAGCGCGTGTCGCTGTACCTGCTGAGGAACATGCTCTGGAAAGCGAAGATTCGGCATTTCATGGGCTACTTCGACATGGGCGGTTCGTTTTTCATCCGCAGTCGTGAGAACGCTGATTCACTCGAGGCCTTCACCCGGGCGCGCATTCAGATGGCGATGACCGCGCTGATGTAATGTAATACGGGAGGAATTGTGATGTCCGCAGAACGCGTCACCGAGATCCGCCGCCGTCTGCAAGCGGCGTTCGAACCCGGGATTCTCGAGATCGAGGACCAGGGCCATATGCACGTGGGGCATGCCGGCGCGGCGAGTGGCGGCGGGCATTTCGCGATCCGCATCGAGGCGGCGGCCCTGGCCGGCGTGAGCCGGGTGAAACAACACCGGATGATCTACCGCGCGCTCGGGGAAATGATGGGCACCGAGATCCATGCGCTGAGTATCGAGGTCACAAAGTAGAATGGCAGACGCGCCCGAATTCCCTCGAGATCGTCGTGGCCCGCGGCCAGGTATTGCCGCTCACCGTTGTTCCCGGGAACCAGGCTCGGGAAGGCCCGGCAGCCAGCTTCGCCGCTGCTGACGATTGCCGGCAGCCCGCCGCCGCTGAACTTTTGAGCGGGTTGGAGACCACCAGCCACATCACTCGATGTGCCATGGATCACCGCTGGTGTTGCGAAGAGTCATTGACGCATCGTGTTTCACGGATCACGTTTCATTCATGTTCATCATTGGCCAACGCTGGGTGAGTGAATCGGAACCGGAGCTCGGGCTCGGTGTCGTCACCGATACCAGTGACCGCGATGTCTGCATTCAGTTCGGCGCCGGCGAGGAAGTGCGGCGGTACGCCGTGGAGTCCGCGCCGGTGCGGCGGGTGATCTTTGCCGCCGGCGACACGGTGGCGACACGGGACAATGCCGAGATCACCGTCGACGAGGTCATCGATGATGCCGGTCTGATCACTTATGTCGCCGGTGCGACACGGATCGCGGAAACCGCATTGTCCGATCGTATCACCTTCAACCAGCCGCTGGACCGGTTGCAGAACGGCCACGTCGATGAGCCGCTGCTGTTCGACCTGCGCGTCGAGGCGCTGAGTTGGCGCCGCCGCAGCCGGCAGTCGCCAATCCGCGGCCTGGTCGGCGGCCGTGTCAGCCTGATCCCGCATCAGGTCTACATCGCCAACGAAGTCGCCAATCGGCCGATCCCGCGAGTCCTGCTGGCTGATGAGGTCGGGCTCGGCAAGACCATCGAGGCCGGGCTGATTGTCCATCGCCTGAACCTCAACGGCCTGGCGTCGCGCGTGCTTATCCTGGTGCCGGACTCGCTCATCCACCAGTGGTTTCTCGAGTTCTATCGCAGATTCAACATGTGGTTCAGCATTTACGACGAGGCGCGCTGCGCCGCGGTCATCGACGGGGCGCCGGGCGGGAATCCCTTTCTCGATCAGCAACTGATCCTTTGCGGTGTCTCCTTTCTCACCGGCAGTGAACGGTACCGGGAGTTCGCGGTCGAGGCGGGCTGGGACGTTGTGGTTGTCGATGAGGCGCACCATTTGCGCTGGACCCCGGAGGTGTCGAGTCCGGAGTACGAGCTGGTCAGTGCCCTGGGCCGGTGCACGCCCGGGCTGCTGCTGCTGACGGCAACGCCCGAGCAGCTCGGGCACGCCGGGCATTTCGCGCGGCTGCGACTGCTCGACCCCGACCGTTATCCGGACTTTCTGCAGTTCGAGGGGGAGGCTGCACAGTTTGGCGACGTCGCCGCCGCCGCCGGCCGGCTGGTCGCGGGTTCCGAGTTGACCGATGACGACTGCGCCCACATCAAATCCGTTTTCCCCGAGGACCAGGCACACGTTGAACAGTTGTTGTGCGATGTTTGCAACAACGACGCTGCCGCCCGATCGAAACTGCTCAGCGAGATGCTCGATCGCCATGGGCCCGGCCGTGTCATGTTTCGCAACACGCGCCATGTCATCCAGGGATTTCCCAAGCGTATTTTCAAGCAGCACATCCTCGATGGAACGGCGGCGAACATCGAGAGTCTGCGCTCGGAGTTCGAATCGGAGAAACGCAATCCGGTCCCCGAAGTCGATGCCGATGACCCGCGCATCGTCTGGCTCGCGGCATTGCTGCAGGAGTTGACTGGCGAGAAAGTGCTGCTGATCTGCAAAACTACGCAGAAGGCGATCGCGATCGATGAGGCGCTGCAGCAGAGCATGAGCGTCAAGTCGGCGCTGTTCCACGAGGATCTCGAGCTGATCATTCGCGACCGCAACGCCTCGTGGTTCGCCGAGCCCGAGGGGGCGCGCATTCTCATCTGCTCGGAGATCGGCAGCGAAGGCCGGAACTTCCAGTTCGCGCATCATCTGGTCTTGTTCGATCTGCCGATGGACCCGGAGTTGCTCGAACAACGCATCGGGCGCCTCGATCGCATCGGCCAGGTCGAGGACATCAAGATCCACGTGCCGGTTGTCGCGGGCAGCCCGCAGGCGCGTCTTGCCGAGTGGTACGCCGATGGCCTCGACGCGTTTTCAGGACCGACGACCGACGCCGAGATGTGCATCGAAAAGTTCGGTGCCCGCCTGTACGACCTGGCGCCCGCAGTGGCCGGGGATTCAGCCGATGCCTGGCGGCAACTGGTGGCCGAGACGAGCGCTTATCACGATGAATTGGCGTCCCGTGCCGCGCTTGGCCGTGATCAGCTGCTCGAGCTGAATTCCTGCAACGCGGCGGTGGCCGACACCCTGGTTGCGGAGATCGCGGCGGCGGATGAGGCGCGCACTCTCGAGAAGTTCATGTACGACGTCTTCGAATGGTACGGCGTCAAGCAGGAGGAACTGGCGCTGCGCAGCTATGTGCTGAGCTGCGAGGAATTGTTCTCCGAAGGCATCCCCGGCCTCTCCGATGACGGCGCTTCGGTGACCTTTTCACGTCGCCAGGCCCTGGCCCACGAGAACCTCGAGTTTCTCACCAGCGACCATCCGATGGTCATCGGCGCCGTCGACATGCTGCTCGGCTCTGAACGCGGCAACAGCAGCCTGGCGATACTGGAAGGCGATGAACGCGCCGTCCTTCTCGAAACCGCATTCGTTCTCGAGCCGACGGCGCCGACCCGGTTGCATGCCGACCGTTTCCTGGCGCCCACACCGATCCGCATCGTCGTTGATCACCAGCAAAAAGACCGGACTGCGTCCGTTACCCACGAGTTCCTGCGTGAGCAACTGCGCCCCGGCGAGGGCTCCCTGCTGGATCGCCGCGAGCTGACCCACACACTGATCCCCGAGATGTGCGGGCGGGCGCGGGTGCTGGCGGAGCGGCAGGCGGCGGGCATCCGCGATGAAGCGGTCGCGGCAATGTGTTCAACGCTCGGTGCCGAGCTCGAGCGCCTGCAGGCTTTGCGCAAGATCAACGATCACGTCCGTGACGACGAGATCGAGGCATTGACGGCACAGCTCGACGAGCTGCGCGCCCACCTCGAGGCGGCCGAGCTGCGCCTCGACTGCGTCCGTGTCATCTGGATGAGCGGCTAGGCCGGGACCGGTGCCCGGGCATTTTCCGGCCCCGGATCAGCTTGCTGCTTCTTTGCCCTGTTCCGTCCGTTCTTCACCGGGATCGTCGTGGCACTTGACGTTGTCCGCAGTGCAGCCGACCATGCACGGGCGCTTCGCCAGGGTCTTGCCCTCGAAGGCCGGCAGGCAGTGGCGATGGGCCTCCAGCAGCTCGATCACCATGTCGCGGATCTCGTCGAGCGCCAGGCATGCCGCCGTCAACGGATCCATGCAAAAGGCCTGGAAGACGAGCTCGGGATCGGCGTTGATCGTGGCCTCGACCGCCAGCCTTTGGACATTGACCTGGGTTTGGTTGATCGCGGCCCCGTGCATCGGGATCTTGCCGACCTTCATCGGCTGCAATCCGTTTCGGTCGATGTAGGTCGGCACTTCGACGCAGCAGTCGTCGGGCAGGTTGTCGATCAGCCCGGTGTTTTCGACGTTACCGTGGATGATGACCGGCTTGCCGCCTTCGCAGGCGTTGATGATATGTGAGCCGAACTCGGTGCTGCATTCCAGGTCGACCGGCGTCTCCCAGCTCACCATCTTTTCCATCTGCTCCTCCCAGTCCGTCCGGTCGTACAGCTCCTTGATGAAGCCGCTACCGCCGTTCCAGGAGCCGCCGGGGCAGTATTTTTCGATCAGTTCCGGCCGCTTTCTCCACCAGGGTGAATACTCCGAGCAATGCCCGCTCGATTCGGTCACCGGTATGCCGAAATGCTTGACGTACTCCATACGCACGGTGTCGCCGAGCCAGATGTCCGGCCGCACCGCGACCTCGCGCATCTTCGGCAGCAGGTTCTCGCCGTTCCTCGAATATTTGTACAGCCATGCCTGGTGATTGATGCCGGCAACCTGCCAATCGACCTCTTCGACCGGCACATCGAGGCGCTCGGCCCATTGATGGATAAGGTGCTGCACCGAGTGGCAGAGGCCGACCTGCTTGATGCCCGGGGCCTGCCGGTACATGCCCCAGCAGAGCATCGACATCGGGTTGGTGTAGTTGAGCAGGACCGCGTCCGGGCACAGTTCCATGATGTCCTGCGCGATGCCGGCCTGGTGCGGCAGCGTGCGCAGGCAGCGCATGATGCCGCCCGGCGTAAGGGTGTCGCCGATGCACTGGTCGACACCGTATTTCATCGGGATATCGATTTCCGACTGTATCGCGTCGTAGCCGCCGACCAGCAGACTGGTGATGACGTAGTCGGTGCCGGGCAGGGCCTCACGGCGGTCGGTCGTCATTGTGCAGGTGGCGCCGGTGTAGCCGCCCTCCTTGAAAATGCGCTCCGCTATCCGGCCCGCGTAGTCGAGGCGTTGCTCGTCGATATCCACGAGCGCGAGCTCAGCGTCACAGGTGGTTTCATGGGTCAGGATGTCAGCAGCGAGGCGGCTGAAGAAACTCAGGCTGCCCGCCCCGATGAGAGTTATTTTAGGCATGTCAATTCCTGGCGTGAAGAGTTGAGACTGAAACAGGCACTTATTGTAGCTCTGCTTCAAGGAATGGCTATCAATCCTCCCGCCTGAATCGCGTTCGTGAGTCTGGTGTGGCTTCGATACCGGGCGGGCAATCCGGCCGCATCGCGGCCAGAACGGGATCTTCGACGAACCACTGCGGATTGCGGCCGCGAACTGCCACGACGAATGCCTGCAGCGGCGGCGGCAGCTGTCCGAAGTTCGGAAACATCCACAGGGTGATCACCGTGCGGCGCGTCTCCGTGCTGTTTGCGTGTGCCGCGTGCAGCAGCCGGGAATCACCGATCACCAGGTCGCCGGCCTTCACCGGCACATCCACCTCGTCCGGCTGCGTGGAAACCGTGGTAGAACTTAGAATTCCCAAAAGGGGTCTGAAGAAATCAGGGTGTTTTCAGTGTGGTTGAGTAGTAGCAGTAGTAGTAGTAGTGGTAGTAGTGGTAGTAGTAGTAGTAGTAGGTAGTAGTAGTAGAAGACTGGTGTGGAAATGAAGGAGGGCGCGGTCGGGGAGGAGCGGGAGAAGAGCCGCGACTCCGACCAGTAC
>PVBE010456963.1_pt1 | contig 13014 bp, 15 predicted proteins | sample 1631181 | NCBI WGS metagenome assembly PVBE01 (sample SAMN08397723, study PRJNA350692) | Marine metagenome, whole genome shotgun sequencing project. | isolation source: water | place: Pacific Ocean | collected 2012-04
CGATCGCTGCCCAGACCCGACATGACCTCGGATTCTCGAAATAGCCCGACTTGACAGAGTTAACAAGCTTTCTGATCAACTTGCAAGCATGCCGAACCTGGACATTTCCCCGCTCGCAGAGCCTCAAATCGTTGCCCTGCAGACCTGGGATGCCAAAAGGATACTGTGCGTTTCTAAGTCTATGCGGATACCGGGACCAGAGGGGAGCCCTTCGAGCGAGGCTCCAAGTCGAGCAAGGCAAGCCGATGCCCGTACACTCCGATTCCTGGGCCAAGTCGATGTTGCAACAACACTAACCTTGCCGTGACAAAAACTCGCAACCATTAGCTTTTCCACCGTAGATACAAGTGAATCGGCGACCCCGAGATGGCTGGCCGGCTACTAGTACCAGTCAACCGGCAGCGGGACAGCTCGACGAACGACGGCTCGCGGCTCGGGGCAGCGGGAAGGTGCCACTGCGGCACCACACAGCGTAGTTCGCGGCGACGGCCTGGGCTTGCTCCAGCTGCCCACGCAGGAGGCCGCTGACGAGCTTTTGGACTCGCGCCGGCTTCTTGCAGATCCTGGCCGACGACAGGCTCTTGGCTTCTTCGTTGTGCTGAAGGTCTACCTTGACTGTGTGACAGAAATGGTCTGCGCTGGGTTTTCAAATGCACCCCGGCAGGGGTCTTTCCAGTTGCTCCTGGTCGGGGGTCTCTGTCCGAGACCGTCGCAGTCAAGTCCCGGCTCGTTCGGCGAACTGTTATCCCCAAGAGCCCCCCCAACTGTGGCGGACATTGTCAGGCCGCCTCGCTGCTCCCAGCTGTTTTTAATCGCGTGACATCTCGGGTGCAACGGTTGCATGTTCTCGATTTCGTGGGCGCCCCCTCTGTGTAATGGTGTGATGTGGTCAATTTGGAAGTCAGCCGTCAGGACCCCTCCGCACATCGCACAGGTCCATCCACAGTTAGCTGCGCAAACCTTCGCCTGGTGGGGCGTGACGCGTTTCCTTTTTTGTGGTCCTCGTTGGGCGCCAAACTCGAGGCGGCGCGCGCTTTCGCGTTCCCATTTGATTGCAGGTATCGGCCGCGGGCTCAAACACGCCGGTTCGCCTTCACGCGCGGCCCGCGCTGGAATTTTATGAAGGCGTTTGCTTGCCCGTGGGAAACCCGACGGCGGTTTCAAAAATTCCTGGATGCTACCTTATAAGGCATTGAGCGCGGACCGCTTCAGCTCCAGGGCGCCACCGCATGGCGCGAACCGATTGACCAAGAAACAAACGGATAAGACAAGTGCAAGAAATATGAAATAGAAATTGAAGAGAGTCATCCTTCACAAGTCCTCACATGTTGGCCTTCAATTTTCTGGCGAGTGCTGCGGACCCCGCCCCCCAGCCTTTCTGGAATGCCATGGGGAGAGTGGCTCTGTGTTTGCCCGGTGGCGGCTCTGAATTTGTGAACCACAACACCGAATCCAAATTTATGTTTTTTTCGTACGGCGTGCTGAATTTTCTAACGAATTCGTACGGGGTCGGAAACATGTTGGTGCATGGCCGTGCCGAAGCCCTTCGATATGCATTGGCTGTGCGTCCCCAAATCCATGTGACCACCGTTGCCGCGGAGCCGCGCGTCATGCTTGGAGTTTCCACAGTAAACTGTGGATCGTCTCTTCCCTTCACGTGGGTGCGGTTCTTCGTCGCGCTCGAATCCTCGAGCGTGGCGGTGGTGCGTTGGACCGCGAGGTTCCGTGTGGAGTTTGGCCAGCAGGGATCTCCTCGCCTCGCTGGAGCCCATTGCCCGTTTTTCATCGACACTGTTTTGTGCCAAATGTTGTCCCGTCTGCGGGTGTCGCCCGAACCCCTCGTGCGTTCCGCCGTTGCTTCTTCTGGGCTGGTGCGTGGGTCGTGTGCGTTCGTCGCTGCCGACGTCGAAGGCGTGTTCGCCCGTGTCGGCATCAACGTTTGACGGTGTTTCCTCGGGTCGGTTGGTGCCAGCTTTGGGGGCTTGCCCGACATGTTTTTTTATGGCTGCAGATTGCGGCAGGCAACCGCGCTCGCATATGTGCACCATCATGAAAATGGAGCAGTCCGTGCCCCTTGTCCTGCAAGCCCGCAAGCACCTCGAAGAATTCCAGAAGCATCGCGCGCGATGCCTCGCCTCATGCGCTGGGGTCCGCGACCGCAAGGCGAGGGCAACCATTGCGAAGTTTCTGGCCCTCAACCTCGCCCCGTTCAGGCTGCAGGTGGATGATGTCGCGTGCGCACTGGTGGGTGCCCTCGGCGATGGCGTTTTCACCGGTCGCGTGAAAGGCATCGCGTCGCCTGTGGATCTGTTCTTCGGGGCGGTCATGCGGCTCGATATCGGTGCTGGTGATCCCGGCGAGTTGCGCGAACACATTCTCCGATTGCATCGCGCCGGGCTGCGGTTCATGCAGGCGGTGCGGTCGTTGTGCCGCGGGCGCGGTGCGAACATTCGTTTGGACGCGCGCGAGTTGGAGTTCGACCGTTTGTGGCGGGCGATTCGCTTGCGACGGTCGTTCGTCATTGCTTCTTCGTTCCTTTCGTCTTCGTGGCGGCGGCGGTTTTGGGTTTTGCTTTTGTTTTGGCCTTCGCGCGGGGTTTCGCCCGCTGACCGCCGCCGATTTCCTCGATCTCTTCGGCGCCCCCAGCTTCGGCGGCGGCCTGCTTCAACCGCCAATTGGTGGACCGTCTCTTGTCCCAGCTTTCTCTTATGGTCTTGATGTGCTTGGCGTCGTTGGCGTATGGGTGCGCGTATTTGCTGTAATCGTACCGCAGCCCCTCGTTCCCGATAGCCGCGGCAGTCCGTGCGAAATGTTGCAGTCCAAGCTCTGGCTCGCCGGCCGCCTCCAACACGTCCGCGTGGACAGCGCTTTCCTGCAGCGACAGCATGCTTTCGACGTCGTCGCACGCCACGTGTGAATTCCTTTCGCCCCACATTAACACGGTGTGGCTCGCATAGTCATCCAGCGCCCGTTGCTTGCCGGCGTGGCCAGAAAACAGTTGATGGATGGAGACGCTGGGGTGAACCTCACCGAGTCGCCGCTTGTCCGCCGCCATCCGCTCGACGGTCGAGCCGAACTCGTCGTCGTCCAGGGCCGCCAAATCTATGCCCGCGTCTTCGAAGTACCTCGCGAGCGTCCATAACATCCGCCAATCGCCTTCGCACATTTGTGATAGTCTTTTTGCCCTGGTCGCGTCCCATTTCTGCTCGAACAGGAGCCTGGTCATCTGCTCTGGCGTCAGCTTCTTCGTCTGCTCGACTTTGATGCCACCCTTCTTCAATTGTTGGCCGTCGTTCCCTATGAGGATTACTTTCGTTCCGGGCGCGAAGCCCTTCGCGAACGAGAATTCGTTGAGGCAATCCGCGCCGCAAAGGATGTGCAGGACGCGGTGGTTTAGTTGATTGCCTTGGCCGGGCGCGCAAGACCCCCACAGCGCGAAATTTATTTTGAATTTGCCGGTGCAAAGGGCCGCGTCGTGGACCCGGCATTCGAATTCCTGCGCCCTGGCCAATCGTTGCACGGTGCACAGTTTGCCGCACCCCACGAGTCCGACTACGGCCATACATGTCGCGCGTTGGTCGTTCGAAAAAGCAGCTACTGTCTTCTCGACGCCCGACATGCTCCGCCCACTCCAAAGAGATTGCACACAAAGCTTTCCAGAATGTAGTTTTATCCAGGCTGAGGTCTTCGCGGAACCTGGACGAACGCGATGGCAGTGGGCGTGTCTTGGAGGGGGATTCTTTGGTCGCCGGCGCCGGAATCAGATGCCCGCCCGGCAGGTCTTCCCTCGGGATGTTTCACGCGCGCGCTTTGGATTTGCGGGCCAGTGTTCGGGTTTCGTCGCGGAGCCTGCGCAGGTTTCGGGTTCTTGCGGCGCCCCTGGGCTTGCGCAGTGTCGACGGCGCGTCAGAACCGGCGCAGCGGACATGTCGTCGATGAAAAAGAGACACGATCGAAACTGGGCGTGTTCCGTGCGCGTCCGCCTTCTAAAAGCGATTTTATTTGCACAAATTAAGAAAGCATCTGACATGCACCCGTTTCTCGAAGAATTAATTCCCATTAAGCGTGCGCACGCTCACTTTGCGAATTGGGAGAGGGCGAAGCATCGAGCTGAGTTTTTTTGCAAAAATAGGTTTCCCGGATAGCCACCCTCTGCGCCGCGTACTTGACGATATAACCAGGGAGTTGGACGACCATCGTTGGGCAGTTGGCATTACAATACGCGATGTCGCGAAAAGATACGGCGATTTCCGCACGTTCGTCAACGGTTGCTTCTTCGAAGATGCCGCCGATTGGTTCCGGAATGGCCAGTACATTTATTGGGATTGCCCAAGCATTTCCTTTGGGAGGGGGATTCGCAGAAGCCACGAATTGTATATTGCAGGCGTGGCGAGCTTCCACGATGTAGAAAGAAGCGGCCACGGCTTCCTCGAAGCGGTGAACGACCTCGTGGAGAAAGTGCGGCCGAAGTCGAAACCAAATCTCGTCAGAAAGACTAAGCTTTTCGACAAGGATTGCCAGCGGTTGGGCCGGCAATTGCGGCGCATAAAGGTATGCCCTCGCGATCGCATCCAAGTTTTGTTGTGCCTTCGGCGCAAGGGGTTGCCGGGCCCTTTGGGAGGAGCGGTTCTAGGTTTCCTCGCCTGAGCAGGGGGTGCGTGTGTTGCAAAGTTGTGCGTCGTCCATCGGCATGCGGTTGTTGCAACCAACGCCCAGCCTAGACATTGCTCTGCCGGAGCGGCAATCTGCCTGTATTTTTTGGCTCGTCTCCCAAGCGTTGACACACCAATGTGCAACCGCATGCGTCGAACCACCTCTGCGCTAGCCGTGTTGCGGCGTGTTGCGGGTGCATACTCTTCTGCGTACTTCCGCGCATACTTTTTTAAACGAAAAGCGCATGAATCCGGGCTTGGTGCTGCTGCAGGGGGGCGAGCGGACTTAGCATACTTTGCACACTTTTGTTTCTCTTGCCACCTGATAGGTTGGCTTACTGGGGGGCGTCCTGCATCCTTGGATCTCTCTTTAATTTCGAAAAGAATATGAAAAGTATGAAAAGTATGCAAGCGAGCTTGTGGATGCATTGGAGCCCTCCCTCGGCGTGCGTACTTTTGTCCGGGCGCCCAAAAAAGTATGCACACAAGGATGCACACAAGTATGCGGCCGCATGCGGTCGCCCTCACTTCTGCGCTAGCCGTGTTGCGGTGCGTTGCGGGTGCATACTCTTCTGCATTCTTCCGCGCATACTTTTTTAACGGGAAGCGCATGAATCCGGGCGTGGTGTTGTTGCAGGGCGGCGAGCGGACTTAGCATACTTTGCATACTTTTGCTTTTCTTGCCACTAATATGTTGGTTGGTTGGGGGCGTTCTATTCCTTTGGATCTCCCTCCAATTTGGAAAAATAATATGAAAAGTATGGAATGTATGCAAACACGCTTGTGGGTGCATTGGGGCCCTTCCTCCGCGTGCATACTTTTCCCCTGGCGCCCACAGAGTACGCACACAAGTATGCAACCGCATGCGGGCGCCCCTGCCCCTACCAGAGTACGCACGCAAGTAAGTTATGCAACCTATGCGTTCAGCTTGCCAACGCGGAGATCTGGCAAGATAAAAATTTACTTTTGAAGCCAAATGGAATCTAGACATCCGCGCTGCCCACGTTGCAGAGCTGATGGGGCTTGCGACACCTGCAGCGCCGCAACAATGGAAGATGTAGGCGCCAACGGCTTGCAGATTACAAATCCGTGGTTGGATTTGCCCTCCCGTCAGGAGTTGGAGAGCGCCGTTCGGGCAATGCACCCGGCCTATTCGCGGTTGACAGTCTCGCCCAACATGCGTAAGAGCAAGCGGTGCTACGTGTTGAGTGTGGGTGGGGAAGGCGCTCGCTATTGCCTGAACAAGGGCGGCGAACACAGGCAGAGCGATATCTATTTCATCGTCACCCGGAATGGTGTGTGTCAGAAGTGCTTCGCTCGGAAGGGGGACGGCGGGGGCTGCGCGCTCTTCCGGTCAGAGCCGGCCCCCATTCCGCCAATGTTGCATCAGGCTTTGTTTCGGCGCGGGGTGGGTGCTCTCCCGTCGCGTCGGGCTCTGGGGGTACCCTTGTTGGGCGGCGCGCTTGTCGGCAACCACCACCACCACCGCCACCTCCCGCTAGCCATTGAGCAACCGAGAGATGAGAGTTCTGCGCAAGCAGCAGGGGCAGATGTTGCCACCCCGTTTGCGCCTTCGCTTGCGCAAGCGCCCCCCGCGCCCGATGCTAAGCCCGGGAGGCGCGGCAAGCGCAAAGCAGGTGTAGACATCGACTCGCCGCAGCGGCCCTCGAAGCTCTGCAAGGGAAATGCGTGCGGCGCGAATGGCAGGCCAATCGTATTGGCTGGGGTTAAATACGTTGTAAATGCGACTTCTCCCCGTGCGTATGCCGGCACAGAGGAAGCCATGCGCACGAAACGGCTTAAACATACATACAAGCACGGCCCGCCCCTGACCGACCGACAACGGATCGAAAAATTCCTGAGGCACGTGCAGCCCACGGCGAGCGGGGGCGGTCTTTGCATTGTTTCCTACACGCGCTCGGAGATCGGACAAGCTCTGGTAGAGGCGGGTTTTATCCAGCATGCGCGCCTCTACCCGGACGCGTGGCCGAGTTGCATTACCAATCTTGGGGGGTCATCTCTTCGTGCGATCGCGCTCGGCAAGTTTTAGGCGGAGATGGACGACAAGGGCGCATTCCACAAATTGCTGCAATCGGCGACGAGGAACGGGGAGGCCAAGATGTTGATCGAGCAGATTCTCAGCGATGAGGCCTTGAAGCCGTCATTGTCGACGTATTATTTTGGAACACCCGACCGCGTCTCTGACATCAAGGCCCTCTTGCATAGCGCGTCCAACAGCGGTACGCCAGACGAATGGCGCAGAGAATGCGGGGCATCTTCCCACGATGACCCGTCGTTCGTGCTTGACTTGCAGCGCGTCATGAGCGAAGTGACGCGCGAACTTGCCTCCGAGGGTGCGGGACCGGAAGCCGTAAAGTTCATAGCTGAGCGCTTCCCGACCAAAACAAAGACGGTGCCAGACCCGCAACACGACGACTCCTACAAAATGAAATGCGTCGAAGAAGCAAGGGACCCAGCACGTTGTTGGAAATCGCATTTGCTCCAAGAAAAGGAAGTGTTGGGATTGCTCGCCAAGATGAACGTAGCGGCGCGTTATGGAGCGTCTTGTGGGCCTCCCCTTCACGATTGCTTGTTCGTCGAGAAGTCTGTGTGTTTACCAAGCTTGGCAGCTCCCATGACGGAAGCGGTCTTCGAAACTTTCGGCGTCCGAGTGCAGGTGAGGCAGAAAGAGGTTGAGCCCTACACGGCCGAGCCTGTGGCCTTCCACTTACATTTCAACAGCGCCAAATTCGATGAGAGGGAGTTCGTCCCCAACACACACCTGACGTCCCAAGATGCCATCGATGCGTCCTTGGCGGAATACAACCGTTGGCTCTCCCGGTTCTTCGTGTGCATCATCAAGGAGATCAACCCGATGGTGGCGCAGGTCTTTTACTACCCTGGCACCAGCCGGGTGGAGCAGGTCATTTGCGGGAACCACGACGACACAAAAACAACATTCTTGGACATGAGGATTGCGGTGGAGGCTTCCGTCGACCCGAAAAAGGTTCCAACCACGAGCCCTTTGTTGACGTGGTACCTGCGGCTGAACATGGAGCGCCGCACGGCCGCCCACGTGAACATGTGGACGTCACCGGAAGACATCGCGGCCCACCCGGAAGATTTGAACATATTTGGGGGCCTCGAATTCGACAGCCATTATGCTTGAGAACCGGTGGGTGAGCAGGCTCCATTCCGCGATCCGTCCCGACTGGGCCACTCCTTCGGACTTCGGTGGGGCTGAAATCGACGGACGCGCAAGCACCGATTACGAGCCCCGACGCGGAGTGGCGCGCGTTGGAAGGTTTGCAGTTCATGTTGCGGCATCTCAAGTATATATTGTGTGGGGGTGGGGGGCCCGCATTCGAATACCTCATCCAATGGTTCGGGTACATCTTCCAAACGCGCCGCAAGCCAGGTGTGATGCCACAATTCCTGAGCGAGGAAGAGGGCATCGGGAAATCTGCAATTTTCGGCCACAATCAATCCGGCCGGGGGTTGGTTGCGCGCATTTACGGGCAATATTTCCAATGGTCGGACGACATCGACAATTTATTGGGCAAATTCAACCGCGATTCGATGAACCGCTTTGTTCTGTGTGATGGAGGGAGCGAGAACCTTCCGAAAGGGCCACCGCGATTGGTGCAAAATGAGGTCTTTGATCCCGGAGGGTACGATGACAGTAGAAATCAAGAACGTGAACTCGTTCCGGTTGAACGACAACCGCGCTTTCGCGATGCTCATCAATAACCGCGACAGTCTCAAAATTACGGATGGTTCCCGCAGGTTTTTGTGCTGCGAGGGGAATGGCGAGCTGTCACAGAAAGCTGTGGATGAGGGGCGGTGTAGCAGGGAGACGCGGCGAGAATACATGGCCAAGTTGGATAGGACCAAAAACAGCGACGACGTAGCTTATGCCTTCTTCAGGTATTGCATGTCCCTCGACTTGTCAAATTTCCATGTGGACGAGCCCCCGCGCACGGAACTTTTCGAGGAGCAGCGGTCCCACAACGAGTGTGCGCTGAAGCGGTTCCTCTTGGACGCGCAATCTGGCGCGTACCCGGTGAAAGAGGACGAGTACCGAGTGTCACGTGGCGAGCAGAAGTTCACCGCTTTGGAGTTGTTCGCCCACCTGAAGAAGTATGTTGCGGAATCGGGCGCGATTTCCACCATTGATTGCGGCATGTCGTTGGGCCATTGCTTGACTAAGAGGTACCAATCGCTGGCTCCGAAGGTAGAAGGGTGCGTGGCGAAGTGCAAGCTCGTTCTCCCGAGCTAGGTCCGCAGAGGTTGGCTCGGGTTCTTGGGGTGGGCGCCGTCGCGGCAACGAAGGCGTCTTTCAACGATAATTGCTTCAGCTTCGGCGCATTGCTTTTGTCCACGTGCCGGGCGAGTCGTTTCTGCCTGTCGCCTCGCTCCCGAATACGCGCGGCGCATGCGGGCGAGCTTCTCGGTGCGTATTGCGGTTGCATTGGCCTTTGGGTCGTACGGCTTGCCCGTCGCCATGCGGACCCGGCCCCCATCTGCGAACGCGTGCTCAGCAGGTGGCCTCCCAACGGGCGCCGTTCTTCGCGTAGCTTGTTGCGCAACGTGGCGTTGATTGGGTAAGGCACGCGTACCGCTCACTTGATACGAATCGGCGCCTTTTTTGTGCCTTGACGTGCCGCGCTCTTTCCCATCTCGCGACATTGCTGCTCTGGGGCAACGGACGCGGCAATTAAGGTATGTTTTCTTGCCTGCGTCCTTTGAACGCTTGACTCACGGAGAACCGTTTCAGAAACGATGCTCTGCGCACCGTGCCGGACTTTCGCTGAGAGTGTTGCGGCTGTTCACGTCGCCCTGCTCGCTCTCCAGGAGGCCCTCGCCAAACAAAACGCGGCGATCCGCGCACATTTTCCGCAGTCGCACCCGTTGGTCCGCGCAATGGAACGCAATTGCAGCGGATGGGCCAATAATGCGCCCTATGTGTTGCAGAGGTTCATGCAGGTTGCGGAGGGCGCTCCCCACACTGAATTCGAACAGGACTGTTGTCTGAACAGGGGGGTGGGCGAAGTCTTGGGTGCTGCTCGCAAATGGGCCGGCCGGCCGCCGCTTGACAATCGGGGTCGCGAGGTCTGGAAGAAACGCATCTCGATTATTGAGCTCGGCCTGTTCCAGCTCGTGCGTGCCCGTTCGAATGCATTCTTTGGGTTGGTGTGGCGTCTGCAGTTGCCCGGCGGTTGTGTAGGGGAACTCGTGCCCGCCTAGGAGAAGTCCAAGCGCCAACTTGATGCAATGGAGCGCGCGTTGGGACGACCACAGCGCGACGCAGAACTTGCTTGTCGAACATTAGTCCTCTTGCGCTTGCGGCTCCCCAAGGGTTGCGCGACGGAAATCTTGACCTACGTCGCGTAGAGCCGCCAGCTTCGACGTCGACCCACGCGCGCACCCGTGAAACGAGGCACGTCTTGTGTCCCGGGAACCAGGGCACGAGCGCAGACGCGGTATTCCGTATCGCCCGTGGCGAGCAGAACCGCCCCCGTTGGGTCCGCGACGAGAACCAGCTTCCGCAGCGGAGATCGTGCGTGCCTGGGATCGCCAGCGGCATGTGGATCGACGGCCGGATGGGGCGTATGCACGGCAGCCTCTCCGTCGGCGTCCGCTCTTCTTCGCCTTACCTTGCTGCTTTCGCAGCAGCCCGTCCTGATGTTTCTGCGGATTGCGTTTCCATGTGTCGTTGGTCGAGATCTGTGGGTGGCATTCCCCGCCCTCGTTGATCCAGTTGATGCAGGGTTGATTCAGGTTGATACGTCTTGTTTGCGTTGCGTTTCGATTGGCAGTTTCGCGAAAAGCGCGTCGAGCGTGTGTTGTTGTTTGTCGCCGGTCGGTGTCTGTGTAGCAGTGCGGGGTCGCTTGTTGCGAGGGGCCACGAACATGTCGAGATCGTCTGGTCGCAGTTGTTGCGCAGCGACGCTTGCCAACATTGCTTTCCCACCAACGGGTTCGATGGCATGCTTCGCAAGCAGGTCCCGCAAATCGACGGTGCGCATTGCCAGAAGGCGCGCGAAGAAATCCAGCTGAGTGCCGCATCCATCGCTTGCCCTCGCGTGGTGCTGTTGGGATTCGAATATGTTGCCGACGCCCTCTTGCGGTTGCTCGGACAGCACATCTCTGGCGCTAGTTATTTCCCTTCGCGTGCTGGCCGCCTCCTCCGCGGTGTGGGCTCTGACGTTGGCTGCCTCCACGGTGATGGCGCTACGCGTCGCTGCCATATGCGCCCTCAAGTTCGTCCTGGTGGATCTGCGATGGGCTGTCTTTTGCTTCTCGTGCCCCAGGGCGCGCTGCAGGCTATCGAACCTCGGGGCGTCCGGCTGTGGTATCCACGTTTGCCCGTCGGCGTCGGGCTTGCCTTTCACCCAGTGGCCATCGATTTCGCGGTACCGTTTCATCGCTCTCCGGCGAACCTGGGCATCAGCACTGTGAGCAGGCGGTGTTTTCTTTCGGCGCTCTGATGGCACATGCGTTTCTTCCTCGATGCACGCTGGCCCCCGTTCAGGATGCACCAGAGCGCTTTCAATATAATCTTCCTCTTCTTGCAGTTCGTCGCATTCCGTCGCTGTTTCTGCCTCCCCGATCTTCATCTCATCGATTTGGTCTACCGGGTCCGACGGGGAGCCGCCCTCAGGGCGGGCATTTGGGGGACTTTGCATTTGGGGACTTTGAGAATTATTCTTAATAGTAGCCGATTAGGCGCTTAATAGTAGCCCATTTGCATCCGCGAAATAAGCTACGAATAAGCTACAATTAAGTTTTGCACATTGTGCAATGTGGTTTGCCCTTAATTGTAGCTTATTCGTAGCTTATTTCGCGGAAGCAAATAGGCTACTATTAAGCACCTAATAGGCTACTATTAAGCACCTAAGGCTACACAAGCAACAACAACAGCAACAAAAAACAACAGCAGCACCAACAACGACAACAACAACAGCCAACAACAGCAGCAGCATCAACAACGACAACAACAGCCAACAACTGCATGTATAGTTGCACCTGCATGTGTAGTTGTAGCTGTCGTGTAGCTATGTGAAGCTGTGGCTTTAGTGTAGCTGTAGCTGTATGTGTAGCTGCAGCTGTATGTGTAGCTGTAATTGCACGCGGAAATGAATTCCCACAACCCTACATGAGCTTCAGCCAGAACTTCACAGGACCAGCCCAACTGCCATGGTCAAACGCTCAATCAGAGTTAAAGTGCGAAAAGGACTCAAACTCAGCCAAGGGTAAAACTCTATCAGAGCTAAAGTGCACAAATACGATTGAAGGAGTCAAGCAAACTGCACTCAAACTAGGCATGCCTCACCCGGCAAAACCTCAAGCAAGGACGGATTCCAAACAAGAGTCTTATATATCCTGATTTGGGACTCCCACAGCTCAAAGTCGTCAAAAAGGAATGTGGCAGGCACTACTATAGGAACATTAGGAAACACTTTTTTATTACGACGACCCACGGAGTTCCTCGACAGCCACCAGACCAGGCATCCGGCACGTTCGTGTCACACTCGAAGAATCAAGGAAAATCACCAGATCACCAGATCAGGCATCCGGTACGCTCGCGCCACACTCGAAGAATCAAGGAAGGGAAGATCTGGAGTTGCAGCATGCATCCTCTCATCACATCAGTCCCTCTTTATCAACGGCCAACCAGCAGGCTGAGACGCCGACGGACGACCACGCGCTGCAGCAGGAGGCACATCTACCTGAGCCGACGGACAACCACGGCGCGGAGCTTTCGAAGGCTTTGGGATCTCGTCCTTGAGCTCTTCATTGTCGGTGCCTTGAGATTCGCGCTCCGACTCCTCCCAGTTACTGTGCCAGTGTTCGCGACGCTTCCAAGCATCCTCGTGGGCGTCTCCGTAGGATTCCTTGTGAGCCTCCATGTTGGCCGACGACTTGGGGGCCTGCCCAATCACTAACTTGCTCACGGGCTTCGAGGTCGACTGCGAAGACGAAGATGAAGAAGCCCTCAACGGGGCCATGTAGCCAGAAGCCCTTTGCAGCTCCGCCAGCTCAGAACGCCTCTGTGGCGTTGGCGGCCGTGGCGGCGGTGGCGGTGGGTGCCGTGGCGGAGCTGGGCACATAGCGCTGGTCCTCTTCGCCGGTGTAGGTGAGTGTGCAGCAACATCGGCGTCCGCCATTGCCTTTGCCGCCCTTGCCACGTGATCAGGCGGCGGCGTCCTCGGAGGCATTGGTTTACGCGGCGCCTCGTCGAACTCAGGGTCCGTCATCCTTGCCACGTGATCAGGCGGCGGCGTCCTCGGAGGCATTGGTTTACGCGGCGCCTCGTCGAACTCAGGGTCCGTCATCGTCTCCATCATTGTCCACCGCG
>PVBE010091108.1_pt1 | contig 13013 bp, 9 predicted proteins | sample 1631181 | NCBI WGS metagenome assembly PVBE01 (sample SAMN08397723, study PRJNA350692) | Marine metagenome, whole genome shotgun sequencing project. | isolation source: water | place: Pacific Ocean | collected 2012-04
AACCCAGGCGCCGGACAGTTGCCTGCGGTAACTCCGAAGCTGATCCGTCAGCCGCCACCGCCCCGGTCGATCGCGTCGCGAGCGAAGAGCTCGTATTCCGGGCAGTTGCCGTCCGTGACCGGTACAGCGATGAAGTCGATCCGGTCGAGCTCCACCCCGCCGATGTAGAGAATCGCGGTCGTGGGACCCGGGGGCACGCGGACCACGTTGATGTCGAAGTCCTGGACCACGGCGCGCCGACGGTAGCCAGGCCCGATCACCTCGAGCTCGACCGCGCCGAGGAAGTTGTCCGCGTTCCTGATGTGGATCCAGTAGCAGGACTGCGCGGCCTTGGTATCGAAGTTCCACACCGACACGTGCGGCAGCTCCACCCAGAGCGACTGCCCGCCATCGCCCTCGACCACCTCGGCGACGACCCCGGCCTCCTCGTGCCAGAGGGCTGTCGTCGGGTCCAGGCTCCACATCGGGACCAGATCACCCAGGGCCCGTTCGCTGTCCGCCGGCAACGCCAACCGGGCGGTCACCCTCTCGTCGCCCGCCAGGGCCAGGGGCTGACCGTCTTCGCCGAGCACCGAGACATCGAAGGCTCCCAAGGTCTCCAGGTAGGTGGTTTCGCCTGCGCTGTCCTCGGCAACCAGGGGTGCGGGGAAGGCGAGCAACGACTCGGCGTCGGCGCCGAAGGCCGTCAGCGTCACCGATACGACCCCGTCGTACCGCTGACCCCGTACGTCGATGAAGGCGTCGGGGCCGAACTCCAGCGACAGGTCGCTGTGCGCGACGGTGCCCCCATCAGCGGCGTCGAAGGTCACGGCCTCGGGTCGGGCGCGCAGGGTGAAGACGAGCCGGGTGACCGACCCGCGAGACAGCTCGACCGTCCTGACCTGCTCGGCGTAGCCCGACTTGCGCAGGCCGACGATGTACTCGCCGGTAGGCAGCCGCTCGAGCCGTGCGTCGCCCCGCGCGTCGGTCAGCACGCTGCGTCCGAATACGTCGATCGCCGTCCCCTGGACGGCCGCGCCCGCCTCGTCTTCGACGTGGAAGAGCAGCGTCGCCGGTCGGGACTCGTGCGGCTCGACCGCCGGTGGCTCGTCCGGATCGCGCGGTTCCGGGGGCGTCCAATCCGCAACGTCCCCGAGGTCGCCAGAGCCGTCCGAGTCGTCCGAAGTCGACCCGTCGTCGCCGGTGTCGTCGGAACCGGCGTCTACGTCGGCGACATCGCTCCCGGAGTCTTCAGCATCGGAATCCTCGTCGACGCCGCACGCCGCGAAGGTGAGCGACCAGAGCGCCAATCCGAGCAGTAGCGGTCTCATTGGGGTACGCATCGCCATCACCTCGTCATCGGGGGAAAGAGCATGCGGAGCCTCGTGGGCGCTCCCGGCGAGCGTCGGTGACCGTCCGTGCAGCTCCCGGCACGCCGACAGGCCCGTTCCGCAGCACCGAGAGCCTGGATTTCCGAAGTTCCACTCCCCATGTGTCAGCCATCGTGAATCCTCTGAGCGATGTCGACAGTGTCGGTCGTCGATCTCGTCGAATCAACCCGTTCGTCGTGACGTCCCGTAGGGGCGGCGTGCAAAAACGACAGACGCCCCGGTTCAGGGGCGTCTGCTTCGATCGCGCGGCTCGCGCCGCAGTTCGAACTCAGTCCTCGACGCGCTCGCGCAGCGTCTTGCCCGGCTTGAAGAACGCGTACTTGCGTGCCGGGATCGTGATCTTGTTGCCGGTAGCGGGGTTCGTGCCCTGGCGCGCGCTGCGCCGACGGGTGCCGAACGTGCCGAAGCCCGGAATCGTGACCTTGCGGCCGGCGTCGAGCTCGACCGCGATGATGCCCTTACCGGGGTTCGCGTCGAAGATCGCGCTGAGGATCTCAGCCGCCTTCGCGTTGCTGAGACCGGTCTTGTTTGCGAGCTTCGCAGCCATTTCTTTCTTCGTCATCGGTTCTCTCCCTGGCGTGGAGGTGGGGTTGGGACCGGTCGCTATGCGAGTCGGCCGCTGGGCTTGCCGCGGCGGTCGCGGCATCGCGCAACACCGTTGGTACGCCGCTTTTCGACGCCCGGCAACCGTGTCGTGAGCGCACCCGATCTCTGCGGCACGCCGCGGTCAACGTCGCGGCCGATCGGTTCAGGGCTTCGGCTCTTCCTCTTCGCCGTCGCCTTCGGACGTGATGTCCGGCCCGATGGACTCGATCAGGCACTCGGACGGGTCGTCGAAGTCGAGCGAGTATACGAAGCCCTGCACCCGGTACTCCGCCGGCAGCGGCGCGCCGTAGAGGTCGATACCGAATCGCCGGTCGTCCCAGTTCTCCCACGTCGCGTCGTTCTCGGCGGCTGCGTCTTGCAGCGCGCCGACCCAGTCGGAGGGCGCGAAGTCGACGCCGAGCAGGTTCGCGACCACGCGCTCACGCGCGGCGGTCGCGAAGGGCGCGTCGAGCACGTTCGCGTTCAGCTCGGCCTCGTACACATATCCGCGGGTGTTCTTGTTGCACGAGCCGACCGACACGAAGACGTCGTCGACGATCATCAGCTTCGAGTGCACGGAGATGTCCACGAAGACGCCCTCGGTGTCGTGGAGCGGTGGCGCTTCCTCGTCGAGAACCACCGAGTCGCGGGCGGCGAACGCGCGAGCCTGGAACAGGTGATAGCGCCCGGCGAAGGCGGTCCGGAGTCGGCGGTTCGTCTCGTAGGTCCAGTAGCACCCCGCGTCGGTCCAATCGGAGACCGGCATCGTGACGACGATCAGCTGCAGGCCGGGAACCTCGGCCATTCGCTCCATGATCGCGTCGACCAGGAAGGGGGCCCGCCAGTACTGGTCCTCGATGAAGATGTACTCCCGGGCGTTCCGAATGGCGTTCAGGTGTGACTCGTAGATGGCGTACTCGTAGAAGGGCTCCGGCAATGTCGCCACCACCTGGACCTCTACTCCGCCGGGGACGGGAGCGATGTCGCTCGGAGCCGCGTACGAGGTCGCGTTCTCGGCATGCTGGACGTCGTCGCTGATCGCGAGGTCCCAACGCCGGTGGAACATCGCCTCGGCGTCGGCCGCGGCCGGCCCCTGCAGATAGATGCCGTAGTCCTTCCTCGGCGGGGTGTCCGGATGGAGCAGGGCCTGGTCGACGTCGCGACGCGGCCACGTGGCGGACGAGAAGCGCATGCGCCGATGGTCGAACACGGCGTGCCCGTTCGTGTCCCAGTCGATGAGCTTGACGTTCATTCCCGAGATGACCGCCTCGTCGCCGTCGAAGACCCAGAACTTCTGATGGTACGACGCGAGCGGGATGTCGAGATGAATGGGGAGATCGGTCAGGTCGACTTCGCGAGGGTCGGCAGCGGGTGAGAGGCGCGGGCCGGAGAAGTCATTCGGCAGGGCTCCGAGGGCCTCTGCGAGCCGGGCGTGAAAGTCCGGTGGCGTCATCTGCCAGGTGAATCTCCCCCGCGTCGGGTTGTCTTGTCCAAGGTATTCGAACCCGTCGCCGTCGGTGGCGCCGCGCTGTCGCAGGTCCCAGTCGGCGTTGAACAGCCCGGCGGCGAAGTGGTCCCACACGAGCACGCGCTTCGTCGCGCTGGTGGCGTCGAGCAGCGCCATGACCGTGTTCGGCTCACGCGCGTCGCGGTTGAGGATCTCCGGCATGCGGCGCATCTCGAAGTCCGACTCCCACCACCACGTCGATATATGGACCGTGTCCGTGGCGGCGAGGATGCGCTCGGCAACCAGATCCCACAGCTCTTCGCCGTCCATCAAGAAGCGCGCGTGGGTGCCCGGGCGCGGTGGTGGCCCGGTCGATGCGAACCAGTCGTGCTGCAAGCCGATGTGCAGGGTCGGGTGCCCGCCGCGCACGTCGAGGCCCACGCCGAGTATCCCGTCGCTCGACAGCACGGTCACGCCGGCCGCCGACAGGGAGTCGATGCGCACGGTGAACGTGCCGTGTCGATGATCGGGCCCGCTGCAACGGGCCGTGATCGCGCCGGTCTCGAGCACGCGCACAGTGGTGCGACCCCGGGCCGAAGCGTCGACCCCGGCGCCGAAGAGCGTGCACTCGCCGTCGGACAGCGGTCTCGCCCAGATGTCGCGGATATCGACATCGAGCAACAGAGCGCCGTCGGGGTCGACCGGCACGTCGGTGCCGGCATCGCCGGGCCAGTCCGACCCGTCGCCGCCAGCGTCCGCGGTCGGGGGGTGAACGCCGGGCGGGCAGTTCCCGGCGCACTCCAGGGTCAACCGGTAGTCGCCGCGCGCGTCGCCCGCGTAGCCGCCCACGACCACCATGTAGTCGCCGTCGGCGGGGATCTCGAAATCGTCGATCTTCGATCGCAACCCCCAGCCGCCATCGTCGTCGACGGTGATCGCCTCGGGTCCGAAGTACCGGTCGACGTTTGCGGGACCGTAGAGGAAGAGCACCGTATCGAGCCCTTCGTCGGTGCCGCTGTCGGTGATCTCGAGGGTGATGCGGACGCCCTGGTCGACCGAGAACCAGTACCCGTCGAGCTGTTCGTCCTCGACGAAGGTGCCGCGCACCTCTTCGCCGAAGCGCAGCTCGACCACGGGGACCACGCTCGCGCCCAACGAGTCGGCCTTGGACGGGTCGGCGATCGTGGGCGAGGTCTCGCGCTCCTCCTTGTCGGGGTTGGACGGCTCGTGTGCCGTGTCTGCGACGCAAGCGGACGCCGCTGTGACGAGCGCCACCAGGAGCAGGATCATCGACGTGCGCACGGCCGGCCTGGGAGAGTGTGGGGCTCCATCTGCGGTCGGCCGGCGACGGAGACGTCGCGGCGGCCTTCCGAGTCGCCCCTGTCGTCCTTTGACACTTCTCGGGCGGTTGTGCAATCGAAGATTGGGGAGCGGCTCGACGCGACGCGCCGAGCGCCCCCGCGCGCGTCAACGCACCGACACCGTGGCTCCGACGACCTCGTCGCCGTCGACCCCGGTGCTCCCCTCAACCGTCGCACGCTCCAAACGTCAACGTCAGGGTGTAGTCGCCCGCCGAGGAGCTGCCGAAGCCGTCGACGAACACGTAGTAGGTTGTCAAGCCGGCGGCATCGATCTCAACCTGTGATTGCAGACCGCCCGTGTCGTCGTTGCAAACGACCTCGGTGCCCGCTTCTTCGCAGTCGGTCCGGACGTGGAGCTGCGTGTCGAAGGTCGACCCGAACGTGTCCAGGCACACCGTCCCGGCCGATGTCAGACGGAACCCCCAGACCTCCTCGGGACCGGCGCCGCCGGAGCACGAGCCGGAGTGCTCGCTGGTCCCGGATGTCGTCCCGGTCACGGAGCCGAACGCGGTGAAGAAGGTCACGTCGGAGCAGACGCCACCGGTCGTACACGCCGGGTCGTCGGCACAGTCGGTGTCATCGCAGTCGACATCGCCGTCGCTATCGTTGTCCACGCCGTCGTCACAGATCTCGTCCGTCGGGCCACCGTCGCACGCTCCAAGCGTCAACGTCAGTGTGTAGTCGCCCGACGAGGAGCTGCCGTAGCCATCGACGAACACGTAGTAGGTCGTCGACCCGGCGGCATCGATCTCAACCTGTGATTGCAGACTGCCCGTGTCGTCGTTGCAAACGACCTCGGTGCCCGCTTCTTCGCAGTCGGTGCGGACGTGGAGCTGCGTGTCGAAGGTCGACCCGAACGTGTCCAGGCACACCGTTGCAGCGGATCCCAAACGGAGGTGCCAGACATTCTCCGGGCCGGCGCCGCCGGAGCACGAACCGGAATGTTCGCTGGCACCGGAGGTCGTTCCAGTCACCGAACCGAACCCAGCCAGCAGCGTCGCTTTCGAACAGACTCCCCCTGGAACACAGGCAGGGTCGCCTACGCAGTCGGCGTCGGCGCAGTCGACGCGGCCGTCGTCATCGTTGTCGCGGCCGTCGTCACAGATCTCGAGAGCGGGCGCGCATGCCGGATGGGTTGCGCAGCCAGTGTCGTCGCAATCGACACGACCGTCGCCGTCATTATCGAGTCCGTCATCGCACGTCTCTGTATCGCAGCCGTTGGGGATCTCGTCACCGTCGGCGTCGCGTCCGTCATCCGCGCCCGCGCATTGGTCGTTCGAATCGCACACGCCGTCCAGGTCGGTGTCGTCCGGCGAATCATCCGGGCAGGGGTCGCAGTCGTCCGGCACACCATCTCCGTCCCGATCGGTCCGATCGTCCCCGCCCACGCAAACGTCGTCGTCATCGCACACAGTGTCGTCGTCGCCGTCCGCGCACGGTGGGCAAACACCACCTACCGGCCGGCAAGTGTCGGACCCTTCATCGCACCAATAGTCGTCCGGGCACGCGCCGTCGCCGCACGCTGCGAGACAGACGATCTCAGCCTCGGTTGACGAACAGACCGAACCCGGCTCGCAATCGTCGTCGCTATCGCACGTCTCACACGAAGCCCGCAGGGTTCGCTCGCAGAGCGTTGTGCACCCGTCGTCGTCGTCGCCGTTGCCGTCGTCGCACTCCTCGCCTTCTTGGACCACGCCATCGCCGCACTCGGGGCGTTCCGCGTCGACCAAAGGTGCATCCGGCACGGACGTATCGCCGGCATCGGCGTCTGCGGCATCGGCGTCTGCGGCATCGGCGTCTGCGCCATCCGCGTCGGTAACGTCCTCATGCCCACCCAAGTCGCGTCCGGCCGGCGAACCGTCATCGGCGTCACCACTGGCTTGCCCCGTATCCGATCCGGTGCGCCCTGATGTATCCCCCGTTGCCGCGATGCCGGTGTCAACCTCGCCCGAACACGCTCCAGCGGCCGCCCAGAGGATCGCGGCGAAACAGGCGACGAAACGATACCGACCCAACTCATGCATGATGGCACTCCCTCTGGCGCCCGCCGCGCGCGCCGCTTGACGTCTGGCGCGCGCCGCGCGCGCCGCTTAGACGTCTGGCGCGCGCCGCGCGCGCCGCTGACGCATTGTCTGACCACTGTCGCAAGGTAGCGAACACACCTACCTTCTGTCACGCGCTCTGGGTCGTGCAGCTGTGCACCAAGCGCCGACGATGCGCGCCCCGAGGCGCTCAACGCACCGACAACGTCGCCCCGACGACCTCGTCGCCGTCGATCCAGGGGCGGTAGCTCTCGTCGCCGGCGAGGAAGACCTTGTAGAACGCGACCATCGTCGTGCGTGCGAACGCCTGCGCGCCCTCGCGGTCCGCGCCCACCGGACAGGCGAGCTCGCACATGAAGTCGCAGCTCTCGACGAAGTCGTTGTGGGCCGCGCTCGCGATCACCCACTCGAAGGCCGGACTCGCCGACGCCTCGAAGTAGGCGTGGTGGTTCTCGTCCGCCGGCGCGCACGCCTGGCCCATCGTCATCTCCGCTCCCCGCCCCGCGCCGACGTACCCGGCCGGGACCGCGAGACCGCCCATCAGCTCGGGGGTCACGCTCGGGAAGTCCGCGGGTGAGCCTCCGAACGGCGGGGCCGAGTCGACCGGATCGACGTTGAACGTCGCGCGGATCCGGTCGTCGAGGGTCGCCGCGAGGATCGACTGCTTGCCGCCCCGGGAGTGTCCGCCCACCCCGAGGAGGTTCGGGTCTGCGAGCCCGAACAGGGCGGAGCCGTCGGTCGCGGCGGCGGACGCGATCCAGTCATCGACGGCGACCTGCAGGTCGCCCAGCTCGCGGTGCGTTGCCGCGCCGAACAGGCTGTCGCCGACCGTGGGCAGGAGCACCACGAACCCGTGGCTCGCCAGGTGCTCCCCGTAGCCGGCGTAGGCCGACCCGGGCATCTGGAAGCCGTGGTTGAACACGACGACCGGGAAGGGCGCGTCGGCGGTGTCGCCGGGTGCGAAGAAGAGCACGTCCATCTGGCGCGGTCCGAAGTCGATGCGTTCGTTGGATTGGCTCACGTCGTAGGGGCCCGGTCCGGTCGGGTCCCCGGACAGCCAGCGGCCGTCGATCGTGCCCGTATCCGCGGCCGACCCCGTGTCTTCGCCGGGCGCCGCGACATCGACGGGCGCGCCGGCGTCAGGCTCCACGTCGGGCGCCGAGGCAGAGTCACCGCCGACATCGGCGGCCACGTCGGGCTCGGAGGCATCGATCGTGGTCGAGGTGTCGGCGCCGGACGAGGGGGCGGCGTCGACTCCGCCACCGCTACCGCCGAGGTCGACCCCGCCGCTATCGGCGCTGGCCGTCGCATCGGCCCCGGATCCGGCGTCGGTCGTCCAGACGGCGTCACCGGCAGACCCGGATCCGGCGTCGCGTGCGCCGCTTCCGGTCTCTCCGCTCGTGCCTCCCCCGGGCGGTGCCGCGTCGTCGTCGGTGCCGCTGCACCCGGCCAGAACCACGAGAACGAAGATACACAGATAGCGGTAGGCCATGGGCCGTCGGGGAAAGCGGGGATTGGGCCGGCGACCGCAACGTCTCGGCGGGCGCTCGACGCCGGGAGCATGCCCGAGCCCCGGTTCAGGACCTACTGAACATAAAGTGAAATCGTCTCCGCCGCGGTGCTCCGGACCCCGCTACGATCGGCCGAATCCTCGTCGCGCCACACGGGCCTTCATTGCGAGGCGGCCCTACGGCAGGACCAGACATCGATTCTCCTCGCGCCCCACGCCGTCGACCTCGAGGGTCTGCTCGGTGAAGCGAAGGAAGGCGTAGGCGTTGTCGTCGGTGTCGACCATGCCGTGCATGGTCAGGTGGTGCACCCCGTTGCGCTCGACGTAGCCACCTCGGTGGTTGTGACCGTTGATCCAGGCCACCACGTTGGGGTGGCGATCGAGCACGGCCAGCACCTCGTCGGCGTTCCACAACACGTGCGTGTTGGCCGGACGCAGGGGAAAGTGGCAGAAGAGCACGACCCGCTCGCCGGCCTCTTCGGCCTCGTCGAGCTGGTCCTCGAGCCAGGCGAGCTGCTCAGCACCGATCGCCCCGTTCCACTCCGGTGCGTCCGGGGCCTGCTCGGCACGGTAGGCGAGGGAACGACGAAGGGCGTCGCTACCGGCGGGGTGGGCGTAGGTGCTGACGTCGTTGCCATCGAGGATGAGGAAACGCCAGCCGGGGCGAGTCACGGCATGGTAGGGCGCCGGCATGCCGAGGAGCTCGGGCACCTGGGCCTTCACCGCATCGTCGACCTCGTAATCGTGGTTCCCCAATACGTGATAGAGGGGGGCGCGCAGGTCGTCGAACACCTCCTGCACGGGCGCGAAGCTGCCGGCATCACGATCGATGGCGTCACCCAGCTGGACGACGAAGGCCAGGTCGCGCTCGTTGCAGTCGGCAACGCTCTCGGTCAGCTTGGCCAACGAATCGCGGTACTGCCGCCGTCCGTGGGTGGCGACGTCGGCATATTGGGCGTCGGCCATGACGGCGATGGTGAACGGCTCTCCCTCGCTGCCCACTGGCGGGCGACTCGCAGCGTCGCCGCCGTAGACGTCAGCCCGACCTCCGGCGTCACCAACGGCGTGGCTGCCACGACCGGCGTCTGCCGACATGGCCGCCGTTCGGGCGTGCAGACACTCCGACGAGTCCAAGGGCCCCGAGCACGCGGCGAGGAGCAGGAATGCGAGCGGAATCCGAAGCGACAAGGTGTATTCTGAAGCAGTCATTTTCGTTAGCTCTTCTCTTTGGTGAGTGATGAGCTAAATCATTGACTCTCAAATTATTATTGCAAGTCCAGCAGCATGCTTTGTGTATTCTTGTTGTATACGTAAACCGAAATTGGCACTGCTCGTAGAGGCTCTCTCGGAACCCCTCGAGACCCACCCCAGGCGAGCAGTCGCCACCGGCCGTTACCCCCTCCTTCCGTCTCAATGAAGGCCCGCATGACCCGTCTCATCGAGGCACACGACCCGTATCGAGCGACGCCGAGTCCGTGGGCCCACACTCACGTCGCCGACGAGAGCAGCAGCGCCGAAGTCGGCCGCTGGTCCTACGACGAACCGAGAGGCCCGAGCCTCGTCGTGGTCTGTCCGTCGGTTTGCGGAGACGGTGTCGAGGGCACGCTCGAGACCGCGTTCGGGTGCGAGACGATCAAGATCTGATCACACCGCCCACGCGTTCTCCGGCACTGCCGACACACCGCCTGCGAAATGGGGAAGCTCTCAAGAAGCGGCGTCGGCCGCCAGCCCGGCGATCGCTTCCGCGAGCCTCACCAAGCGTCGCGCCTCGGCCACGTGCAGATTCTCGATCAGCTTGCCGTCGACCAGGACGACGCCCTTGCCCGCGGCGGTCGCCTCTTCGTGGGCCGCGATGATGCGCCGCGACCACGCGACCTTCTCGTCCGACGGCGCAAAGGCCTCGTTGGCGGCGGCGATGGTCTTCGGGTGAATCAGGGTCTTGCCGTCGAAGCCGAGCTCCGCGCCCTGCCGGCACGACGCAGCGAACCCCTCGTCGTCGCTCAGGTCGAGGTGGACGCCGTCGAGGATCGCCAGTCCGTACGCCCGGGCGGCAAGCATGCACAGACTGAGGGAAGTCAGCAGGGGCAGTCGCATCGCCGTGTGGGCGGCGTAGAGATCCTTCGCCAGGTCGCTCGTGCCCATCACCAGCGCCGAGAGGCGGGCGCTCGCGCCGGCGATCTCCTCGGCATGTAGGATGCCACGCGGGGTCTCCATCATGCACATCAGCGCGAGGTCATCCGGCGCGCCGGCCCCCTCGAGGACGGCCTCGGCGTGCAGGACGTCCGCCGCGCTCTCCACCTTGGGTAACAGCACGGCGTGCGCGCCCGAGCGAGCGGCGGCCACCAGGTCGTCGTGTCCCCACGCGGTCGACAGTCCGTTCACCCGCAGGATCAGCTCGCGCATGCCGTACCCGCCGGTCTCGAGCGCGCCGAGCACCTGGGCGCGTGCCGACTCCTTGGCGTCGGGAGCGACGGCGTCTTCGAGGTCGAGAATGATGCCGTCGGTGGGCAGGCTTCTGCCCTTGTCGAGCGCACGGGCGTTCGAGCCGGGCATGTAGAGCACGCTGCGGCGAGGGCGCGCGCTGTCGGGGTGCGTCGTCGTCATGGTGGTCAACCTCCTCGGGGTGTCTCGGAAGCCGTGAGCCTCGGGCCGGCTGGTGGGCGCGTCACGCGACCTCGGGTGAGGCATTCGGCCGGAGACCGTACGCCGTCGCAGGCCCTTCGTCGAGCCGAGTCTTCGGCCGAACGGTCCGAAGATCTTCGGCCTACCCGCCGGGGGGCCGACGCCAGGCATCGACCTTGCCCGAATCTGCGCTTGACAGGCCCCGCTCAGGCGTTAGGCAAGACGGACAGGGTGTGGGGCCCGTCACTGCGCGGGTGCTGCTACGATCCGGAAGCCCTCTCCACGGTGAGCGCGATGATCCGCAACGCGTCGGTACTTCTTGCTGCTCTGTTTGCCCTCTCGGTCGCGTTCGCAGCGTGCGGAACCACCGATGAGGAAGCGCCTTCCGACACCCGGTACGTACAGATCGACGCCGAGCTGCGCGCGGAGATAGCGACGCTCGGTGGCCGCGTCATCGTCGGCTTCCACGACCGCGCGCGAACCGGTGACGAGGACGACATTCGGCGCCTCGGTGGCGCAGTGGGGCGGCGGTTTCGAACGATCCCGGCCTTCACCGCGAACCTGCCGCCCGCAGCGCGCGAGCGCGTGCTCGACGCCCTCGAACGAAACCCGCGCGTACGCTTCGTAGAGCCCGACCGGCTGCTTTCGGCCGACGTGACCCCAGACGACACGTGGTTCTCGGAGATGTGGGGCCTGCACAACACCGGGCAGACGGGGGGCACCGCGGACGTGGATATCGACGCGCCAGAGGCGTGAGATCTCACGATCGGGTCGAGCGCCCAGCTCGTCGCCGTGATCGACACCGGAGTCGACATCGGCCACCCGGACCTGGCGGCGAACATGTGGACCAACGCGGGTGAGATCCCCGGAAACTCGATCGACGACGACGGCAACGGCTACGTCGACGACGTCAACGGGTGGAACTTCTACGACAACGACAACAACGTCTACGTCTCGGCCTCCGAGGACGACCACGGAACCCACGTCTCGGGAACGATCGCCGCCCGCACCGACAACGGCACCGGCGTGGCCGGTATCAACTGGTATGCGCACATCATGCCCCTGAAGTTCCTCGGCGGGGCCGATGGCAGCGGCTACACGTCGGACGCGGTGCTCGCCGTGGAGTACGCCGCCGCACAGGGCGCGCAGATCGTCAACGCGTCATGGGGAGGCGGCGGCTTCTCCCAAGCGCTCTACGATGCGATCGAAGCCGCGAACCTCCTCTTCGTGGCCGCGGCGGGGAACGACCTGCTCGATAACGACATCACGCCCCATTACCCGTCGAGCTACGACCTGCCGAACATCGTCTCGGTGGCCGCGATCGACCACTTCGGCGATCTGGCGACCGGCTGGGGCACGCTCGGGGATCTCGGGTCGAACTGGGGCGCGACCTCGGTCGATCTGGCCGCGCCCGGCGACGTGATCCTGAGCACGTATCCGGACAGCCAGTACGCGTACTTCAGCGGCACGTCGATGGCTACGCCGCACGTCACCGGCGTCGCGGCGCTGGTGTTGGCGGCCAATCCGAGCCTGACGCCGGTCGAGGTTCGCGACGTGCTCTTCTCATCGGCGGTGCCGCTTGCCTCGCTCGCCGGGAACACAGTGACGGGTGGCCTGTTGAACGCCCACCAGGCAGTGATCGCGGCAACGCCTACGCCGTGCAGCCTCGACGAGGACTGCGACGACGGCGCATGGTGCAACGGAAGCGAGGCGTGCGATGCAGGCACGTGCACCGCCGGCACGCCCGTGGCGTGCGACGACGGTATCGGCTGCACGACCGACTTCTGCGACGAGTCCGCGGACGCCTGCGCAGCGACACCGACGTACCCCGCTTGCGGCGATCCGCCGCTGCTCTTCGCGATCAAGGCGACCTCGACCACCCTGCCCGGTGGCTTGGCGGTCAACGACATCGACCTCGTGACATTCGACTCGGCCACCGCGACGTACGCCATCTACTTCGACGGGAGCGACGTCGGCATCCCGTCCGCCGCCGAGATCGACGCCTTCTTCGAGACCGCCGACGGCGACCTCCTGATCTCCCTCGCCGCCTCGGTGTCGATCGCCGGCCTGACGGGC
>PVBE011381507.1_pt1 | contig 13013 bp, 12 predicted proteins | sample 1631181 | NCBI WGS metagenome assembly PVBE01 (sample SAMN08397723, study PRJNA350692) | Marine metagenome, whole genome shotgun sequencing project. | isolation source: water | place: Pacific Ocean | collected 2012-04
CCGCTTTACCCCGAAACCGCAATCGTGATAGAATGCAAAAGCTAGTCCCTTTGAGAGTCGGATTTAGGCTTCAGATGCAAAAGAGTGCCTAGGGTCATCCCCGCTTTTTCAGCGATGGTAAACGATCAAATCGAGGGAGCGGCAAATGCCGATAAAGGCACAAGGATTGAGTATATGAAGAAGTTTGCTTGGTTGTTGTTATTCATTTTGATAAGCTGTGGCCAAGACATTATGCTGAGTAACCAAATAACTTTAGATTGTGTTAAGAGTCAGCCCACAGGTCATGTCCCAGAAGACCTGTACCTTCTAGATTCCATCCAGCAAATATCCCATTATCCACCCTTTACCAAAAAAATAACTGTTTGTGGTGTTACCCTTATTGCTCGTGATGATGTCAGCAACTTGTTTATGAAAAATGTAGCTCAAACCATTGCGGACATGTTTATCATACATGATGGAACAGATATCGCCTTACAGCGAGAGTTGCTGACCAATTTATACCGTTATCGGACGGTGATTCCGATATTTCTGGGTGAGGATTGGAATCTTTCATTAACTGAAGAACGCCTAATGAATCAAACTAGAGAAGAAAATAGTATGTGCGATATTATTATGGAAGGCGTGTCGGGTCAAGTTACGGAGGTTATAGAGCATATCCTACATCATATCAGTGATGTGGGTCTGCATTATACAATGTCTGAAGAATGGGGTTTGTCTAATTCCTCACGTCTCTATAGAATTGCGCAAGAAGCCATCAAAAAAGGATATTACAAGGTAGATGATTATTCAGAAATAGAAGAAGTGGAAGTCAGAAACCGAGTGATATTGCAAGAATACGCATACTGGGTCATATACACAGCTTGGGATCTAAAGGAAACCTTTGGACCAAAGGAGAGTGAGTGGCTAATCCAAACAGCGGAAGAATTAGAATCAAAATTACCAGAATCTAGTCAATTGTATAAGCGGACAATTCCAAAAGTAATAACATGTCCAAAAGGAGAGACGTTGAGCAGATTTATTGGGGACACCAATACTAAACCTTAAGAGAGTGTAGGGTATACTGCCAAGTATAGAGATAATCAGACGATACCCACACGCAGGGTATCTCCCTACAGCGGTGGTTGCCTAGTGAGAAGGAATAGGAGTGAGCAGCCCGTGGTGAATTGAAAGGCAAAGAGTATCCTTGGGAAGATCAAGAATCTAGTTCAAGTCAGGCTAACTACGGTAATAATACAGGTAAACGAAACCAGTAGGCAGCTATCCTGCTGATAGATACGGGCTATATGATATGACAGGTAATGTTTGGGAATGGTGTCAAGGTTGGTATGACAGTGGCCAAGTCACCGAGGTCTTGCGGGGCGGGTCTTGGCACAACGATTCACACCTCCTGCGCGTGGCTTACCGCTCTCGCAGCAATCCAGCTGATAGGTGGCTCCACAGCGACGTCGGGTTTCGATGTGTGGCTGATGTGGAGTGATTACCCTCTGAACACCTCCGAAGTTCCGTCCTCTACCATACCAATGGAATTCGCAGAGATTGACAACGGTGCCTCCGATTACTAAAACTAGTGAGTTTGTGGCCTTGGATACCTACTTCTATGGGTTGTAGACTGGATACTACACAGAAACCCAAAAAAATGATACTGAAGTAAAATTTTAAAAACTAAACTGCTCACTGAAACCCTTACTGTATCAGGGGAAATGGAAGAGTCTAAATTGGTGAAAGAATTAAAAGTTGACTTTCTGCATGTAGTCTTCTATGATGCAACTTGCCAAATGCAAGTCAGGTCAACTTTACTCTATCAGTTGTTGTTGCGGATGGTAATGAGTATCGTTCTTTCAAGAGATCGAAGTCGTAGTCAGCGAGTCAAGAAGAGTTTAATTTTACTAATATTGGCTACGACTGGTTAAGAGTGGCTTTCAAGAGCCTTGTGGGCCGAGCTTCCCGCGAGGTGATTTCTTTCCAACCACTAAAGCCACTTCGCTTACCCGAATAAGGAGACTCAACATGGCACATTTTCTTTCTCAAAACTGGTTGCTGAATCGGCGCGAGGCCTTGCGGGGGCTGGGGGTGTCGCTGGCGTTGCCGTTGCTCGAATGCATGCGGCCACTGCCAGCCGCTGGAAAAGGTACTCAGCCCCGTCGCAGTGTCTTCATCTACCTGCCCAATGGAGTTAATACGAATGACTTCGAGATGGAGAAGACGGGTAAGGATTATGAGCTTTCGTGGATTCTTAAACCGCTCGAAAAACATCGGGGAAGTATCACGCCGATCAGTGGACTTTATCATCCCAACTCATTCGGCATCGCTCACAGTGCGACCCAGACCTGGCTCACCGGCGCTAAGCACGGCCCCACAGACCGGAATACGATCTCGGTCGACCAGCTGATCGCGGGGGTGACAGGACTGAAGACCCGGTTCCCTTCACTTGAGCTGAGCAACCAAGGACACCGACTGGCCGTTAGTGCCGATGGCATCCAACTTCCAGCCGAGAAGAACCCGGCGGTCGTGTTTAAGCGGTTTTTCATGGAACCCGCAGGAGGCGTCAAGAAGCAGCGTCGAAGGCTGAACCGCAAGGAGATCATGCTTGACCTCGTCCTGGGCGATGCGAAGTCGCTCGCCAAGAAGCTGGGTCAAGAAGACCGTGGAAGGCTCGATCAATACTTGGGTGCTGTTCGCGAAGTGGAGAAACGAACAAAGCGGGCGGAGGCGTGGCTTGAAACTCCGCGGCCCAGGATCGATTCCGGAATCGCTGGGAGGCTCAACCGCAACATTCCACTGGAACAGCTAGGTGAGTACCTGCGTACCATGTATGATATCATTGTGCTGGCCTTCCAAACCGACATGACTCGTGCTGTAACCTTCAATACAGGAAACGAAGGAACAGGCCCTGCGGTGCCGGAGATCGGCATCAAACGTGACCGCCACTCGCTTTCGCATCACAATGGCAACAAGGAGGCTCTGGAGCAACTCACCCGAAGCGACGAATTCAATGTGCGTCAATTCGCCTACTTCCTCGACCGACTTTCCGAAGTCCGTGATGGTGACGGAACGTTGATCGACACCACACTCGCTCTTTACGGTAGTGGCCTGTCTTACGGAAACAGCCATGGGACGACCAGCTTGCCACTGGTGCTGGCAGGAGGAGCCAGTCTTGGCCTCAAGCATGGGAAACACATTGATTACAACCAGCAGGTTAAAAAATTCAAGGGTTATGGACAAGGTGTGGGCGTCTATCATAGCCCGGTCAATACCAAAGCCCATTTCAGCAACCTGCTGCTGACTATCGCACAAAAGATGGGCGTCGAAACCAAGAGTTTCGGAGATTCCAACGGTGTAATCTCTGAGGTTCTGTCATGAAGCAATCAACGCCTGAGAAAATTGCCTCCGGCGCGATCCGCCTGGGGCCGGCCATGACCTTCCTCGTCGCGGTTTTTTTGGCCTGGAACAACACGGTGGTGGTCGCTGATGAGAAAACCGACGCGTTACGAGACCACGTTCCCAGGCCAGGGATCTTCCCGCCGAAGGGGGCAGGAGTTCAGCTGGATGGCGACCTGGTGGTCAGTGACCCCATCAATCGTCGGGGTGCCCTCCGGAAAGGGCGCAATACGCCACGACATTATTTCGCCATGCTCCCCTACGGCATGGTCTGGTATCATGGGGCGCCGGCGGATATACGGGATATTCCACTGGGAACGCACATGCACGGGCAATTCCTGCTGCCGATGGAAGGCGAAGAGGAAACCATCCCGCCTGTTTCGGAGGAAAGGCGCGAGCAGAATCCCCTGTCCGGGTATAACCACGTAATCCTCCTTGAGGACGATGTCAGCTTCTATACCCGCAGGGGGCGGTCCTGGAAAGTTCTCGGAACGGAACAGGGAGGAGGCCCCGCGCCGCGGCTAAAGCTGTCGGTTGAACCTATCGGTCCGGACATCAAAGAGGGAATCAACAAGCCCGTGTTGTTGGACATCGATTCCTCCACCCGGGTATGGAAAGATCGCCAGCTGATGGACAACGACCAGCTGGCACCGGGTCAACAAGTTCAAGTGAACCTGACCTGGGGACCTTTCGACAGCCTAGCCACCACCGATGTCTGGCTGGATGACGTAAGCCTAGCGACCTTCAGGGAAGTGCAACGGCAACGGCATCTGCGACTCATTCGCTCACGATTTTTACCCGGCTGGGTCGATGCGGTTAAAAACGGCGACACCGGAGGCGGCGAGGTCACGGTCACTTTTTTTGGGGGCATGGACCCTTCTCTATACACGGACATCTACGACATGCAGAATGGAAAGAGAAAGCCAAAGATCTGCAACGCAGAAACAACGCTGCGAACTTGGGGCTATCACCAGGAGTATGCTACCCCCGGAGACATGCTCGAGTGGAAAGTGACAAAGGATCCGCCGCCTGGCAGCAGCGGCTTCCAGATACGTTTGAAAGTCTCACAAATGCTGGATGGATTCCGTCCCGGCCGGATTGTTCGAGCCAAGGGGCCATGGACCTATGTCCTGGTGCCCCACGACGAATGTATTATGACTGCCGAAGACCTGGAGCATTCCAAGAGGATGATCCTGCCATGACCAAGATCAGGAAGAAAAGGTCTTTGTTGGGCGTCCAGCCGCAGGCATTGATGCGACTTGCCAAGGTCATCGCCATGGCCTCGCTCTGCGTGTCGGCCAATACCGAAACCGCGTTGGAAACGATGGATGCTACGACCCGTGATTTCCTAGAAACTCATTGCTTTCGGTGCCACGGCAGTGAGACCCAGAAGGGCAAGTTTCGACTCGACAACCTCTCGACAGATTTCTCGGACCCACAGGTTGCGCAGAAGTGGGGTGAAGTGGTGTTCCGAATCAACGCCGGTGAAATGCCACCGCCGAAGGAACCCCAGCCAACCGCTGCTGAGCTTGGCTGGACAGCCGAAATGATCACGAAGAAGATCCGTGAAGGCACTGCGGCCCGCATGGCGAAACGCGGGTTGCTAGAACACTATCGCCTGAGCCGGCAAGAGTACGCTCACACCGTCTACGACTTACTCGGCGTGGTATTTGACGTTGAGGCGCCAGGGGCGTTCAGCGAAGATCCACTCTGGCACGGATTCGACCGCATCGGCACGCTGCTCTCTACCGCACCGTCACATATTGACCGGTATTTCAAAGCCGCCGATGCCGTGGTGAACCTAGCGTTTCCCGATCGTGAGTTGCCCTCAAAAACTGTCCAAAAATCGCCCAACAAAGGAAAACGCCAGCTCCTGCAACTGGGCGAAAACTGGGGTGCATTTGACCTAGATAGGTCCGGTCATTATCGAATCAGGATCCGCGTGAGCGGCCTGCCGGCATTTTCAGGCAGGCTGCCGCGGTTGTCCCTGTGGCACCACCAGCACAAGAGATCGTTCGCGGGAGTCGAACTGGCAACTTCCGAAGATAAGCCGGAAACAATCGAGCTCGAAGGTTTGTTCCCTGGAGGGCATTATCAGATTCGTAATCACGCCCGAACACAAAAGCATCCCAACGGCGCCTACAGGATATTCAGGAACGAGGAGGTTGATGCCGCACAACCGGTATCATCCTTGAAAGGCGGCTTCCTATCCTCACGAACCAAGATCCTTGATGAGGAAGGGCGGCCGGTTGTACCCCTCTTGCTTGTGGACTGGGTGGAGGTCGAGGGGCCGTTGGCGACCGAGGCTAATCGATCCAAGCGGAAGGGTGTGATGCCCGAACATGAAGACGATCCGAAGCATACACATGCCTGCTTGAAGCGCTTCGCGCAACGGGCGTGGCGCCGGCCGGTGTCCGATTCCGAGATCGAGCCCTTTATTGAATTCATTGCCGCTGAACAGGAGGCGGGCGAAACGTTTCGATCGGCCTATAAGTCAGCCTTGTCGAGTATGCTGATTGCCCGCAGCTTTATCAATATCGAAGAAGGCTCTCCCGACGAGCAGCGCCAAAAGGTGAATGACTTCGAGTTGGCCAGCCGCCTCTCCTTTTTTCTCTGGAGTTCGATGCCTGACGAGAAGCTGTTTGCGGCGGCTCGTAATGGCAGGCTTCACACCGCCGAAGGCCTGGCAGGCGAGCTGGACCGGATGATCGCCGACCCGAAGACCCATCGCTTTCTCGGTTCGTTTCCGCAGCAGTGGCTACAGCTGCATCGGGTGGGCATGTTCCAGCCGGATCCCAACCTCTACCCTGAATACGATCCTTGGCTGGAAGAGAGCATGGTGATGGAGACCACGGCCTACTTTGCGGAGATGTTCAGGAAGAATCTGCCACTTCGAGAGGTCGTTGACTCCAACTGGACGATGCTCAATTCCCGCCTAGCCATCCACTACGGCCTGCCGATACCCAGCCAGACGAAACCCGCACGTGTTCAACTGACCCCGAAATCTCGACGAGGAGGTATACTAACCCATGCCTCCATCCTCTCGCTGACTTCTGACGGTACCCGCCATCGACCCGTCCACCGAGGTGCCTGGGTCTCCGAGGCGATCTTTGCCCGCACGCCACTGGCTCCACCTCCCAACGTAGACCCGCTGGAGCCAGTGGAAAGAGACCAGCCGAAAACAACAATTCGCTCCCAGCTTGAGGCCCACGCAACGACGTCCACCTGTGTTTCCTGCCATGCAAAGATCGATCCACTAGGCCTGGCATTCGAAAATTTTGATGCCATCGGCCGATGGCGAGAAAAGGAGCGTGTTGAAGGGGGAGTTGGCGAGGATCCTCCTGTTGACGCGTCAGGAACCTTGCCTGGTGGAAAGACCTTCGCTGGCCCCTCTGAGTTCAAGAAGTTGCTCGTCGAGGACGACGGACGCCTGGCCCAGGCGTTTATGGAGCAGCTAGCCACCTACGCCTTGAGGCGGATTATGACCGTCGACGACGTTCAGCAGCTCCGCTCGATCGTTGCAGCCGCACGGGATGACAGCTACCGCCTGCAGAGCCTGATTCGAGGGCTGGTGATGTCGGAGCTGTTTCAAAGAAGAGGTTCCTGAGAAATGATCCTCCTCTTTCCCCTTTTTTCAACGCCGTCCCGGGCGATAAGCAATTACGTTATTGATTGAATTAAAAGACCTAGAATTGGATTTCAGGTGAGTGTAGTGTCGAATCTTCTAGATGGTTTTTTTCTTTCATCATATGCTTAGGCGGAGAAGATAAAGCCTGACTTTAATGGCTAAAATCTATGGAGGGAGGAGGCAATTTCGTGAACACCCTTTATAAAACAAACTCCTCAAAGGCCTTCAGATTGAGTTGGAGAAGCTCAGCTCTACACTCGATAATAGCAACCTCTCGGCAGGAAAGCCTATAGACTCAGATACCATGGGGGAATTTTCCCACCTGACAGAGATCTATGAAGGCATCCCTATCACGATTGACTTCTTAATCATCTCTGACTCATTACAACTTTCTACGGGCAGATACAGTAAACCCACATCAAAACTACATGACTATCTCTCACCTTGGTTGCATATCTTTTTCCGTCAAACGTCCCCCTTTCAGTTGCGAATCACACCTCCACAGGAGGACCTCATGTCAAAACTTACAAGGAAGCTGGGATTGATATCAAGAGGTCAAGTAGGGGAGCTCGACTTAATACACGATATTTCCTTGACTGTCGCTCAGGCATAATAGAGGCAAAAGTGTTCTTAAGCCTCCCAGACATCAGGGAACAGATTCAAAAGTTAGTCCCATATTCCAGTAGCGACAGCGACGATGATTTCTCCTTGTTCCATTTTGAGGGAAAACACGTCAAGTTTATCTCATCCATCAGTGTATCCGAGGACTATCAAGTTGATAGACTCTTGGGTTATATCCATGCCCTCTCCAGGTTGAAATCATAAAATGGATAGAAACCGCTGAAGCGATGCAAGCTGAAATGATAAAATTAGGAGATGATCGTCTCGCTTGAGTTCAATGCCACCGTAATAGGACCTACCCTCACTGCGGTACATACAAAGCATCGAGTGTTGCATAAGTATCATTAGCTAGTTCTGAAGATAAGCTAGCACCCTATATTTCTCGAGTGAGTTTTGTTGTATTTAAGTTAAGACTTAAATACAGTCTTAATTATAGGATAAATACCGTTAAACTAAAATCAAACGCTAATATCCAAAAAGAGAAGAAAGTGAATAATAGATTAGTTATCTTATTGTTGCTGCTGGGTTTTTGTTTTGGGTGCGGTAAAGATGAATCTTTTCTAAAAATCAAGATTTTCTTCTGTGTGGACGATGTTGATGAAAAAAAACAGCTCCATTTAGCATGGTACCCGGCAGTCACAAAACAGATGAGGATCCTCAATACGATGAACTTGAAGAAATGCCAAATCACCTCAAATTAGTCGACCAAGCAAGTACTGCTATCCTTTGGAATGAACACATCTGGCACATAGCAATGCACAACATGTACGAGATCGATTCCCATTATGTCGACAACTTCTTGGTCTGGAACCTGGAACGGATATCCGAAAGAAGATAACACCACATCTATTGTGGTATAGAATGATCAAATTTAGGAAGGAACATTAATTCGGGAAACAAAGATACGGTATAGTAATAATAAACGGTCTAGAATTTAGACAATTCGGCAACACACCGAAAACCGAAGTAGTTATCAGCATCATTTGGTAAATGAAAGCTACGGTCAGTTATCCGGAGACCGAATGAGAGGTTGTCCCAGGACCCACCGCGTAACACCCGATTGTCCTGATCATCATCGTACGAATCAGCACACCATTCCCAGACATTGCCTGTCATATCGTAGAGGCCATAACCATTGGGAACGAAACGACCCACTGGTGCGGTTTGATCATCCCACCTATCCTTGTTACCAGTTCCATCATAGTTAGCATAATCTCTAGACATCTTTACATCATCGCCCCAAGGGTACTCCTTATCCACCAAACCACCGCGTGCGGCACGGTCCCATTCGACTTCAGTTGGAAGTCTTTTGCCCGCCCAATTACAATAAGAAACGGCATCATGCCAACTGACATAAATCATTGGATGCTCGTCCGTTGGCGAATATCTATATATCTGCTCCCAATAACCAGTATTGTACCGGTGTGCTGTTGCTCGAAGAAATTTCTTGAACTGTCCAACTGTTACTTCAGTACAATCCATATAAAAAGCATCTATTTTGACAGGCTCTGATACTTTAACAGACTTGGTAACAGAATTCCCAATTCGATCATATACCCTTTCCTTTTTAAATTTAGCGGGAATAAAAAGTTCAGGAATCCGTGCCATCTCAGCTCCATCTTTTTCCCAGACAATCTTGCTATCGGGGCTGCCGTCACAACCAGTGACCCCCAACGCCATCAACACCATCAACACGATAATCAATTTCTTAATCATGATATTCTATTTTTAAACTAAATAGTTCTAGTCTTTTTAATGCACACAATTTCCAACCATAACACACACTATTGACGACCGCTAAAATTGAGGAAAATTATAGTTACCACTTTGATACCATATTCCAATCCCGCTGGCAATACAGAAAAACTAGATCGAAATGATGCCAGCACTCAGAGTAACGAAGGTTTCCGTTGACAGCCTCAACTTAAAAATATGACTCTTTAGTGAATTAAAGACATAATCAAAATTGGTGTTGGTTGTTCATTACCACTCAATTCCTAGACTCTCCCAATTGTACTTCAAAGCACTCTCTGTCATGTAGCTAATATACCAACAATTACAATCTACCACAAACACTAGCGCTACCATATAATTGATTACCATGAAACTGGCAAACAGGATAGCATTATAAATCGACCTACCTAAAACAACAAAGTTAGTAATTATTGGAATGTAAAACCTTCTCGTTATAAGTAAAAAGATCTCATCTTTCACAACCATTGGTCTCATTTTTTAGTACTAATTCTTTAGCATTTGGAAAAGAGTGGCCCCTCGAGCGCTTCCTGACTAGATTGTATTCGTCCAGATTGATCACCTCCGAGCCATCGGTACTCCCTCGGGTACAATGCCAAAGAGCGATCCTCAAGTGGAAGTTTCAGCGGCACGCTGCCCCATAGAGCTGAGTACTTTGCAGCAATTGCTACTTCAAGCGACTGCCGCAAATCGTGTCCGGAAACGGCTAATTCACCACCGCTCTCTATCACCTGAAGGAAGGACATAATCGATGTAGCCATATAAGAAAATCGGGGATATTGCAACGGAGTGTAGGGCCGATTCACCTTTAGTCGAGCACCATCAGAATCAAAACCATAATAGATTTCAGGAGGCCCCCAATTCCAACGTATGAGTGCCTTATCAGTCCATACATCCACACCGCAATAAGGGGTTTCTCCTCCAAAAACTGGACAGATAAGACCATTGCTTAGCCAGAAGTGCCCATTGACAATAAGGCCATCGTCGTTGTCGCTTTTGAGTACATCTTCGGGCGTTCCCCAAGCGATAACTTCAGTTACCTCAGCTTGAGTCAGTAACCTCAACACAGCTATATGTTGACAACCACCTCCAGAGATTTCACCACTCCAACGATGCACACTAGAACCGCGGAGTTCCCCGTAGTCACCGGCAAGAAGCCAGCTGGCGACTTCTTGCACTTCGGAAAGTGCCCTTTGAAGATTGCCACCGGCAAAGACAACACCACGTTCTGCACAAACATCAACCATCTGGTCAGCGTCTGCTAAACATGCTCCAATCGGCTTATCCGTAGAGACTCCTTTGACACCTGCCTGTGCACTGGCAATTACCGCTTCCTTAATGTACTTGACAGGTAGAACAACTACCGCGATGTCAGGTACAATTTCACGGTACATGGCCTCAGCATCTGGATAGAGCGCCTTGATGCCAAAACGCTCACCAACAGCTCGTAGCCGCGCCGAATTGTATTCTGCGATTGCAACCAGTTCAGTGTTGTGCAAAGTTCGATACACCTCAGCATAGTGTTGCCCAAGGCGACCGCAACCAATGATGGCTACTGTATATTTTGGTTCAGCCATAACTAACTCCTTTTCAATATTCCCTATCCTTCTACCAAACGTTGCACACAAACTAAGACAGTTAATTAATCCCGTAGGAGATGTAAGATAATTTCATGTTTGATATCTGAACGAAATTCGTCATTGTGACAATGTGGCTTTAACTTGTTTGTTCTGGATCGTTGGTGCTCCTGCTAGATAGCCTAGGGAAACGAGAAACTTGTCGCACTCGAATACAGTCGCATTATAGTAGGGATTATTGCCATCCTGGTAATTAAAGAACCCATGCGGTTGGCCTTCATAAATCCACAGATAACATTGACCTCCAACTTTGGCCATCTGATTCTTGTATTCCTGAGCCGTAGATACAGGAATCAACGTGTCTTCGGCACCAAGGAAGACAATAGTCGGACAGATTCCTGCAGTAATATTGTGCAAAGGGGAAAACTCCTGCCAGCGATCCTTGACGCGCTCATACCCAAATCCATCTGGGCCATTATCAAAAACAGGATTAAAAAGAACCAAAGCATTTGGTTTAGCACTCACTTCTAGATCTTCAGATGGTTCGTCAAAAGTTATTGTCGTAGCAGTTGCTGCTGCTACCTGGGCACCAGCGGACCCACCACCAGCGGCAATACGATCCGGATCTACCCCCAACGTACTTGCATGTTGCCGTATCCACCGGATGGAGGACTTGCCATCCTCCACACATTGGTAGGGTAGTGTGCCGTGTCGTGAACTAACTCGGTACTCGACGGAAATAGCCACCATGCCACGTGAAGCTAAGTATTGAGCGTGAGGGTAGAATTGGCTTGGAGTTCCACCAGTCCAACCACCACCAAAAAAGAACACTATGCAAGGGCATGTATCATCCGCCTGGTGACCCTTCGGTTTGAAAATGTCGAGATGGAGATTCACTTCTCCTACTTTCTTGTAAACTACTTGTTCATCTGGAACTTCAATGCTACTGACTATCTGTCCCAATACTAATGTTCCCAAGCTAATTAATCCCAATTGGTATGACACGATAACGTTTACCTTCCTCCTACTGGATTTGTGACTTCCCCTAAAATCCGAACAAATAGATCCAATCTTGGGATGTTTCTTACCGACCCAAGCCACCAATCCCAAACACAACCATAATCGATGCAATTATTTTATCATAGTAAACCTGATTTTCAAATGATCCATGTAACCTTCCCAACTTTACATGTATAAATGCTCCAACGTGACATCAATTTTAATGAAATCGTAAAGAATAATGGCGAAAAATGTAGTCCGAAATAAGAGCAATAAGACGATGAAGCCTGAACCAAAATAATTTTCACACACAAATCATAAACATGTGGCGAGAGTCAACAGAATCTGATAGGATATTTTGGTAGCTATTGCCACACCATAAAGCCACTTTGAAAAGAAATCGATTCGAAATGCTAATCACAAGGATAGATTGAATGAAGCCACGACAACCAAATATTATATTTATTATGTCTGATGATCACGCTTCTCACGCCATCAGCGCCTATGGAAGCAAAATCAATCAAACACCAAACATAGACCGTATTGCTAAACAAGGGATGCGTTTCAATAATTGCTTTTGCACCAACTCAATATGTACTCCCAGTCGTGCCTCAATCTTAACCGGAACATATAACCACATTAATGGTGTCACTACGCTAGCCTCCAAACTTGACGGGCGCCAGATGACATTCCCTAAACTGCTACAAACTGCCGGATATCAAACAGCGATGATCGGTAAATGGCATCTTGGACATGGTGGTCATAACGATCCAACGGGTTTCGATTACTGGAATGTACTACCTGGTCAAGGGCTGTATCATAACCCTGAAATGATTGAGATGGGAACAAAAAAAGTGTTTGAAGGATATACCACTGACCTAATTACCGATTTCTCACTGGACTGGCTGAGAAACCGAGATCCAAATCGTCCATTTTTTATGATGACTCACCACAAAGCACCACACAGACCATGGGATCCGGATGAAGCACATATGCAGATGTACGAAGACATAGACATTCCGGAACCAGAAACCTTTAACGATGATTATAGTAATCGA
>PVBE011549295.1_pt1 | contig 13013 bp, 8 predicted proteins | sample 1631181 | NCBI WGS metagenome assembly PVBE01 (sample SAMN08397723, study PRJNA350692) | Marine metagenome, whole genome shotgun sequencing project. | isolation source: water | place: Pacific Ocean | collected 2012-04
AGGGCATCACCATCCTCGCCAAGAACACCGCGGTCAGCTATGGCGACGCCAAGATCAACATCATCGACACCCCCGGCCACGCCGACTTCGGTGGCGAGGTGGAGCGCATGCTCACCATGGTCGACGGCGTGCTGCTGCTGGTGGACGCGTCCGAGGGTCCGCTGCCGCAGACGCGGTTCGTGCTCGGCAAGGCGCTGGACGAGGGGCTCAGCCCCATCGTGGTGGTCAACAAGATCGACCGCCCCGACCAGCGCGCCGAGGAGGTCCTGGACGAGGTCTACGACCTCTTCATCGACCTGGGCGCCAACGAGGAGCAGATCGAGTTCCCGGTCTTCTTCACCAACGCCAAGGCGGGCACCGCGTCGGACAACCACGAGGAGCAGGGGCCGGACCTCGAGTGCCTGCTGGACGCCATCGTCAGCCACATCCCCGGCCCTGTCGGCGACCCCGAGGCGCCGGTCCAGGCGGTGATCACGAACCTCGACTACAACGACTACATCGGCCGTCTGTGTGTAGGTCGGGTGCGCCAGGGCACGCTGCGGGAGGGCATGCCGATCGCCCTCATCAGCGAAGACGGCGTCAAGAACTGCAAGCTCAGCCAGCTCTACATCTTCGAGGGGCTGGAGCGGAAGCGCGTCAAGGAGGCCCCGGCGGGCGAGATGTACAGCATCGCGGGCATCGACGGGATCGACATCGGCGACACCCTCGCGGACATCGAGTACCCCGAAGCGCTGCCGCGCGTGCGGGTCGACGAGCCCACCATCGCGATGTTCTTCATGTCCAACACCGGGCCGCTGGCGGGGCGCGACGGCAAGTACGTCACGTCGCGGCAGGTCAAGGACCGGCTGGACCGTGAGCTGCGCGGCAACGTGTCGCTGAAGGTCGAGGAGGCGGGCGACGCCTTCAAGGTCATCGGGCGGGGCGAGCTGGCGCTGTCGATCCTCATCGAGACGATGCGGCGCGAAGGCTTCGAGCTGACCGTGAGCAAGCCGGAGGTCGTCACCAAGACCGACGAGACGGGGCAGCTCCTGGAGCCGATGGAGAAGCTCGTCATGGACCTCCCCCACGAGTACCTGGGGGTCGTCACCGAGCGGCTGGCGCGTCGGCGCGGGTACATGGGCGAGATGAAGACCATGGGCAGCGGCCGGGTCGTCGTCGAGTTCCGGGTGCCGTCGCGGGGCCTGATCGGCTTCCGCGGAGACTTCCTCAACGACACCCGGGGCACCGGGATCATGAACACGCTGTTCGACGGCTACGCGCCGTGGGCGGGCGAGATTCGGTACCGCGGCAACGGGGCGCTCATCGCCGACCGCGCGGGCCAGAGCCGACCCTACGCGCTGTTCCACCTCCAGCCGCGCGGCATCCTGTTCATCGGGGCGCAGCACGAGGTCTACGAGGGCATGGTCATCGGGGAGCACGCCAAGGAGCAGGACCTGGACGTGAACGCGTGCAAGCCCAAGAAGCTCAGCAACGTGCGCGCCTCGGGCAAGGACGAGGCGGTGGTGCTGTCGCCGCCGCGGCTGATGTCGCTGGAAGAGGCGCTGCAGTGGATCTCCGAGGACGAGCTCGTCGAGGTCACGCCGAAGGTCGTGCGCATCCGCAAGAAGGTGCTGCAGGCCAACATGCGGCCGAAAAAGAAGAAGAAGAGCAGCTAAGGTTCGAGCCCCGTGCGGCTGCTTCTGCCTCTCATCCTCGCGATCACGTTGAGTGCCGGCCCGGCCTGGGCCTCGGCGGAGCTGCCGGCGCCTGAACCCGCGCCGGAGCCAGCCCCCACCAAGAAGGTCGACGACCTGGGGCGCGAGTACCCCAACCCCGAGTTGCTCAAGCGCAGCCGCACCTGGAGCGGCCTCGGCATCGGCTTCACGGTGGCCGGAAGCGGCATGCTGGTGACGGGTCTGTTCCTCGGTTCGGGCTACGCCCGGGGGGAGCTGACGCCGCCTACGATCGGGAACCTGAACACCACCCAGAGCGCGCTGGTGCCGACCTTGACGCTGTTCGGCGCGGGGGTCGTGTTCGCGTTCGTGGGCATCCCCACGGTGTCCGCCGGGCTGTACATGAACAAGCAGCTGCGGCGCACGATCAAGGGAGCGGAGAAGATCCCGCGGACGGTCGGCAACGAGGCTCGGTACTGGAACGCCTACATCGGGAAGATGTTCGCCCAGACGCTGATGGTCGGGGGCGGCGGGTCGATCCTGCTGGGCACCCTGGGCATGGTCGCGGTGGGAGCGCTGGTCGCGACCGACCGCTACGACCCGCTGTACTGGCTGATCCCCGCGGGCATGTTCGTCGGCGGCGGCACCATGCTGGGCAGCGGGCTGGCCCTGAACAAGAAGAGCAAAGAGCGCATGGAGGCGGTGTTCGACGAGGTCGATCCGATGCGGCAGAAGCAAGCGTCGGTGTACTCGTTGGGGCCGCGGATTTCGGTGACGCGCCACGGCCGGGACGAGGTTCGCACGTCGTTCGGCTGGACCTTCGCGTTCTGAGCTGATGGGTCCGTTCCCGGCGCTCGCCGCGCCCCCCGATCCCGCCCTCGGTACAGCCCTCCCGGAGCTGCTGACGGATGTGCCCGGCCCCGAAGGGGGCCGCTGGATCGACGTGCTCGCCGACCACGAGTGCCCCGCCATCACGGCTCGCCGCGCGCGCCGGGCCGAGGCGACGGGCGTCGGCCAGGACCCGGTGGTGTGGGAGCGCGCGCGGGGGTCGAACGTCTGGGACCCCGACGGCAACCGCTACGTCGACCTCACCGGCGGCTTCGGCGTGTGCAGTGCCGGCCACGGCAGCCCGTTCGTCATGGATCGGGTCAAGGCCCAGCTCGACCAGCTCGTGCACGGCCTCGGGGACGCCTTCCCGGGGCGGGTGCGGATCGAGCTGTCCCGCGAGCTGGCGCGGCTGCTGCCCGGGGACCTGTCGCAGGTGATCTTCGCCAGCGGTGGGGCCGAAGCGGTGGACGCGGCGCTCAAGACGGCGGTGATCGCGACCGGCCGCAGCCGGATCGTGGCGTTCGAAGGCGGCTACCACGGGCTCACCCTCGGGGTGCTGCCGATGTCGCACTACCGGCCGGGCTTCCGGGCTCCGTTCGAGGGCGTGACCGGCGACTTCGTGGAGTTCCGCCCCTACGGCGAGCCGGTGACCCTGGAGGCCAGCGATCCGCCGGCGGCGGTGCTCGTCGAGGCGATCCAGGGCCGGGGCGGCGAGCGGGTCCCTCCGACCGGCTGGTTCGCGGCGCTGCGGGCCGAGTGCGACCGGGTCGGCGCGCTGCTGATCGTCGACGAGATCTTCACCGGCTTCGGCCGGACGGGGGAGCTGTTCGCGTCCGGGACCGAGCGCATGGACGGCGTCGTTCCCGACCTCGTGACGCTGGGCAAGGGCATGACGTCGGGCTTCCCCCTGTCGGCCTGCGTCGGCACCGCGGCGGTGATGGCGCGGTGGGGCCGCAGCGACGGAGAATCGCTGCACACCTCCACGTTCCTGGGCCACCCCGTCGGCTGCGCGGCGGCGCTGGCGGTGATCGACCTGTTCGATCACCACCACCTGCTGGAGCGGGCGCGGGCGCTGGGGGAACTGATGGGTGAGACCCTGGGCCGCCTGGGCACGGTGCGGGGCGCCGGCGCGCTGCGCGGACTCGTCATCGAAGGCGACACGATGGCGCTGTGCCGCCGACTGCTCGCCAAGGGCTACCTCGTGCTCCCGTCGGGCATGGAGGGCGAGGTCCTGGCGCTGTCGCCCGCCCTCACGATGACCGAGGTCCAGTGGATGGGTGCCGTCACCGCCATCGCGGAGTCGATGTGAGCGACCACCTCCACGAGCGCGTGGGGCGGATGATCCGCCACAGCAAGCCGGCGTCGGGGCGCTTCTGGAACTGGCCCGACGCGGCGTTTTCGATGCTCTCGCGCGCGCTGTTCATGCATCAGTACGACCACTGCGCGCCGTACCGGCACTACTGCGATGTTCGCGGCGTGACGCCGACGTCGCTGCCGTCGTGGGACCGCATCCCGACGGTGCCGACGGACGTCTTCAAGTCGGTTGATCTGTGCACCTTCGACCCCAACCACGCGGCGCTGACGTTCATGACCTCGGGGACGACGGTGGGCACCCGGGGCAAGCACCACCTGCGCCGCCCGGTGTCGTACATGGAGTCGCTGGGGCCGTGGTTCGACGCGTTCATGCTCCCGGACGGTCTCCGGCTCCGCACCCTGGTGCTGGCGCCGTCGCGGGCCGTCGATCCGACCAGCAGCCTCAGCTACATGCTGCAGTGGGCGGTCGACCACCGGGGGGCGACGGGGAGCCGGTTCCTCTGGACCGAGGACGGGCCCGACCTCGAGCAGGCGGTCATCGAACTGCGGCGGGCGGGCACCTCCGGTGAGCCGATCATGCTGCTGGGCACGGCCCGGGCGCTGGAGGTGCTGTTCGAGCTGGCGCTGGACGGCGACCGCCTGATGCCGTTGCCCCGCGATTCCCGCGTCATGGAGACGGGCGGCTTCAAGGGCGCCGAGCAGTCGATGGACGGCGGCGAGCTTCGCGAGGAGTTGGCCCGGGCGTTCGCGATCAAGCCGGGCGCGATCGTGTCCGAGTACGGCATGACCGAGTTGGGCAGCCAGGGCTACCACCCGGTGCTCCGCATGGCGCTGGACAAGCCCACCCGCCGCCGGCTGGGGGCCGCGTCGCGGCGGTTCGTATTCCCGCCCTGGTGCCGCGTTCGAGCGGTGGATCCGGACACCCTCGAGGTGCTCCCGGAGGGCGAGGAGGGGCTGCTCGCCTTCTGGGATCTGAGCAACGTCGACTCGGTGTTGGCGGTGCAGACGGCGGACGTGGGGCTCGTGCGGGACGGCTGCGTGGAGCTTCACGGACGGGCGCCGGGGGCGACCCCGCGGGGCTGCTCGCTGGCCGTCGACGAGATCCTCGCCGGGGCGGCGAAGGCCTGATGCGCTGGCTCCCCGGAGTCGACGACGAAGCCGACACGCCGCTCCCCCGCCCCGACCATGGGGCCGTCGACCACCTCCACGATCGCGACCCGGCCCCCCCGCCCCTGCCTCCCGTTCCGGTGGCTTTGGCGCTTCCGGCCTCCATAGCGACGCTTCGGCGCGCCGGCGAGGGGCTGCGGCGCACGTCGATCGAGGCGCGCATCGCGGGAATCTGCCGGGTCGCGCGTTCCTGGCTCGATCACGACGACGAACTTCGTCAGCAGGCGATGGAGTTGCTCCCCGAGGAGTGTGGGCTGAGCGAACCGATGGTCGCGTGGGGGCTGGATCGTGCCTTCGAGGTCATCACGGCGGAGTCCCTGGGGGCCTGGTGGGAGGATGAGGGGGCGCCGACTCGCGACGACGGTCCCCGACTCTCGGGCCACATCCTCGCCGGCAACGTGTTCGTTTCGGGCCTCCCCCCGGTCGTGGCGTCGGTCCTGGCGGGTGTACCCGCCGTCGTGAAGGCTCCGGCGGACCAGCCGACCTTCCCCGCGTTGCTGGCGAAGTCCTTCGCGATCCACGCCCCGGAGCTAGGACCGTGCATCGCCGCGGCAGGCTGGAGTCGTGCGGACGAACGGGCCACTGAGGCCCTGCTGGAGGGCGTCGACGTGGTCTTCGCCTTTGGCAGCGACGAGTCGGTGGCAGCTCTGCGCGAACGACGGCCGGGCCTCCACGGATTCGGCCACCGGTACTCGATCGCCGTGGTGGTGGGCGACGAGGTTCCCGATGGCTTGATCGCCGACGCCCTGGCGTGGGATGGGGCGGGCTGCCTGACCCCGCGGTACGTCTTCGTGGACGGCGATCCGACGGCCTTCGCCCGGGCTGCGGCCACCCGCGCGCCGACGATCGTGAATGAACTGCCGGCGCTGCCGCTCTCTGCGGGTGCGGGGGCCGAGCGGTCGTCGTGGCTTGCGCAGGCCGCCTTCTCCGGCTGGTCCGCCCACGGACCGGGGTGGGGCGTCGCCTCGCTGCCGGAGGCGCGGCTCAACCCCGCGCCTCCCCCTCGGGTGATGTGCTTCTTGCCACTCCCCGAGCCGGCAGCCCTCCACCAGCTGCTGCGTCCGCTCGGCTCCCGCTTACAAGCCGTCGCCGTCCTCGGTCCCGAGGAGCGACGGGCCGCGTACGCCGACGCCCTCGCCCCCCTCGGGGTCAGCCGCGTCTGCGGACCCGGTGAGCTTCAGCGGCCGCCGATCGACTGGAACCATGACGATGTCCGAATCCTCGCCAGCCTCGTCTGAGCGCCCCGACGTTCAGGAACGGTCGGTCGAGTCGCTCGACTGGTACCGGATCCTGGAGGCGTTGGCGGAGCGCGCATCGACCGCCATGGGGCAGGAGATCTGCGTCGATCTCCCCTTCTTCGACAACGTCGTCGCCGCCCGCGCCGCCCTCGTCGAAGTGCGCGAGTGGATGACGCTCATCACGGCGGGGCGGGCGCCCAGCCTGGGGGGCATCGCGGACGTCAGGATGCTGCTCGATGCGGCCCAGAAGGGCGAGATCCTCAACGGCAGCGAGCTCATCGCGTTCGCCCACACCCTGGAAGGCTTGACCCGCCTCCACCGCCAACTCGGCGACTGCCACGACGTCGCCCCCCGCCTGCTTCATGTCTCTCACCGCATCCACCCCCAACCCGACCTCGCCGCCTGGCTGATCCGGTCGTTCGATCCCCGCGGCGAGCTGAGCGTCGCGACCTACCCCCAGCTCAGCAACCTCCGCAGCCGCAAGGCGCGCCTCCACGCCAGCATCCGCGATACGCTCGACCGCCTCCGCGGTGACGACCGCTACGGCAGCGCCCTTCAGGACGACTTCACCGCGATGCGCAACGACCGCTACGTCGTGCCCGTGAAGGCGTCGGCGAAGCGGTCCGGGCTGGGCATCGTGCACGACGCCTCGGGCAGCCGGCAGACGGTGTTCGTCGAGCCGTTCGAGGTGGTCGACCTCAACAACGACCTCAAGATGGCGGACGCCGAGCTGCTCGCCGAAGAGCGGCGCATCCTCCGCGACCTGTCCGAGCGGGTGGCGATGTCCGCGGGCGACTGCCGCCGAAGCCTGACGGCCGCCACGCACCTGGACGTCGTCGCCGCCAAGGGCCAACTCGGGGTCGACCTCGGCGCCTCCGTCGTCACCGTGCCCGACGAACCGATCATCAAGCTCACCACCGCCCGCCACCCCATCCTCGTGCTGCGCGGCCTCGACGTCATCGCCAACGACGTCAGCCTGGGGGGCAGCAAGCCCGCTCTGGTGCTGTCGGGGCCGAACACCGGCGGCAAGACGGTCACGCTCAAGACGCTCGGCCTCGCCGCGCTGCTGGTGCGGGCGGGCATGGCAGTGCCGGCGGACGCGACGAGCCAGGTCGGCTTCTTCGATCGCGTGCTCACCGACATCGGGGATCAGCAGGACGTCGAGGGGGACCTGTCGACCTTCTCGGGGCACGTGCTCTGCCTCTGCGAGATCTTCGAGTCGCTGCGGAGCGGCGGTGCCGGAGCCCTGGTCCTCATCGACGAGATCGCCGTGGGCACCGACCCGGTCCAGGGGGCGGCCCTCGGTCGGGCGCTGCTGCTGTCGCTGCTGGAGGGGGGGGCGCTGCTCGCGACGACCACGCACTACCCCGAACTCAAGGCGTTGGCGGCGACCGACGAGCGGTTCACCAGCGGTCGGGTGGAGTTCGACGCCGAGGAGGGGAGGCCGACGTACCGCCTCGCCATCGGCAAGCCGGGCAGCTCGCACGCGCTGGACGTCGCCGCCCGGGTGGGCCTCCCCGAGGCGATCCTGACGATGGCCCACAGCTTCCTCGACCCGACGACGAAGGGCGTCGAAGACCTGCTCGCCGGCCTCGAGGCGGAGCTCGGCGTAGCGCGGGACGCGAAGGCTGCCGCGGAGGCGGATCGGGCCGCCGCGGCGGAGCAGTTGGAGGCGGTGCACCGCGAGCGGGAGGAGCTGAAGAAGCGCCTGCGCGACGCGGAGAAGGAGGTCCGAGCGGACTTCGAGAAGGAGGTCCGGGGCTACCGCGTGGCGGTGCGCGGAGCGATGCACAAGATCAAGGCCGAGCGTTCGGACCGGGCGGTCGAACGAGCCCGCCAGAAGATCACGGACGGTGCCGCTGAGGTCCGGGACGCAGTGGGGGACGTGGCGCCGCTTCCACCGTCGGCGGGCGGCCTCGACCTCGACGCGCTGAAGGTGGGGGACGAGGTGCGGGTGGCGACCATCGGCAAGAACGCGAAGGTCGTCTCGGTGCCGGACAAGCGTGGCCGCCTGCAGGTGAACGTCGGCGGGATGATGGTCCAGGTCAAAGCCTCGGACCTGCTCCCGGCGCGGGTGCCCCACAAGCCGGAGAAGGCGTCCAAGAAGTCGAAGAAGCCGTCCAAGCCGCCGCGATCAGCCACGGCGTCCACCGAAGAGGTCGCTTCGGGCGATCCCTCGACCGCGTTCCGCACGCCGGACAACACCCTCGACCTGCGGGGCGAGCGGCTGGAGGAGGCGCTGGAGCGGACCGAGCAGTTCCTGGACGAGCTGTCGTTACGCCAGCGGGCGTTCGCCTTCATCCTCCACGGGCACGGCACGGGGGTGCTGAAGTCGGCGATCCGGAAGCAGCTGAAGTCGTCGCACTACGTCGCCCAGTGGGACCGCGGAACGCGATCGCAGGGCGGGGACGGCATCACCGTGGTGAAGCTGAAGTAGTTACCGCTTGGTGTCGAGCAGGGCGATGCGCTTGTCGACCGCGCCGAGGCGGTCCATCAGACCCTGCACGCGAATCTCCAGCGACTTGGCGTCGGCGTCGACGAGCTCGCTGTAGCCCTCTTCCAGGGCGGTCAGCTCCTCGAGGATCTCCGTCCGTTCGCCCTTCAGCTGATGCAGCTGCTCGGCGGGGGTGGGCAGCTTCTCGGGCGCGGCTTCAGCCGCTTCGGCGGGCTCGTCGTCGGCCACGGCGGCGCCCGGAACGAGCAGGGCCAGGGCCATCAGCAGTGAGCGGATCATGCGCAACATATAACCGCTCCTACTGCTTCAGCCAACGATTCAGATCCACGGACATGACGCCGCACAGACCTGCAGCGTACAAAGTTCGACCGCTTGGAGACAACGCCAGGGAGTGCACCAGGCCCCCCACCTTGAGGCGGGTGGTGGGCTCCTCACCGACGGTGTCGACGGCGTAGAGGTGGCCGTCGACGGCCGATGCGGTGATGGCCCGGTCGTGCAGCGGAGCCTCCTCCAGACGTTGCACGGCGAAGCCGGCGGGGCGGGCCCGGAGCGGCTCGAGGGTGGTGGCGTCGAAGCTCAGCACCTGGCGGCCGAGGAAGCGCGCGACGTGCAGCACGCCGAAGTCGTCCAGGTGCAGGTCGGTGTTCCCCATGCCGAGGAACTGCCACGCCACCGGCTTGCGGGCGCGGAGGTCGAGGCGGACCAGGAAAGGGCTCTTGCGGCGGGCGAGGCTGAGCATGCTGCCGTCGAGGGGGTCGATGGCGAGGCTCTGGAACTCCTCGGCGCCGCGGATCGCCTCGCGGGCGATGAACTGCTTGAGGTGCGGCTCGTACAGCAGCACCTCGCCCCCGTCCCGGCAGCCGACCACGCCGATGCTCAGGATCGGGTTCCAGGCGAAGGTCGCGGGCCCGCATGGCTCCATCTCCTCGGCGACCGCGAGGATGCCGGCGTCGGCGGGATCGAGCTGCACCAGGGCCGTGGTGGCGGTGTCGCCGGGACGCTCGACCGAGGTCAGGAGGAACAGCTCGCCGCGGCTCCCTTCGCCGAAGCCGACGGGGCGCACGGTTGAGCCCTTGGCGTCGAGGGCGCGCAGGGGGAGGTTGCTTCCCTCGACGATGAAGGTGGAGCTGCCGTCCAGGGCGAGGCGGATGACGTGGCTGTCGGCGCGGAAGGCGGCGAGGATGCCGGGGACCTCACCGGCGGCGAAGGCGACGTCGACGGCGCCGGGCTGCCGGGTGATGCGGTGGATCCGGGGGTCCGCGTCGAGGTCGTCGCAGCCCAGGAAGGTGACCGCCATGACATGCACGCCGACGCCGAGGGCGGCCGCGATGGGGAGGCCCATGCGCCCCACGGCGCGCAGCGGGTGGAGGGAAAGGCGGGGGAGCCAGGGCACGCCGGCGCCGCTGAGGAGCGTGCCGAGGAGGCCGAGGGCGAACCCCAACGGGAGGGCCGCGTTGCCGGCGGCGGGGCCTCGGAGCACGGCCAGGAGTGCGCCCGCGACGACGCCTCCGAGGGCTGAGGCGGCCCATGGCTCCCAGGTCATGACCCCGAACGCCCGTCGCGTGTAGGGCGTTAGGAGCAGGACGAGCACGATGATCAGGCCGTAGCACCAGGGGAGGGCGTCGACGCCGGCCCAGCCGGAGCGCTCGTCGAGGGCGACGAAGAGCTGGAGGGGGGCCTCGTCCCAGGGGAGCGCGCCGACGGCGCCGAGGAGCACGCCGGTGGCGAGGGCGCCGAAGATCAGGGCGTAGCGGACGAGGTGGTCGGTCTTCCAGGAAGCCGGGGGGAGGCCGCTGAGGCTGCGCTCGTAGGGGATGGGATCGCGGCGTCGCCGGCGGCCCATGAGGCTCCCGGCGATGCCCAGCAGCAGGAGGGTGCCGAACAGCAGCGGATCGAGGGCAGCGCCGAGCGCGACGAGGGCGAGGGCGGCGACCAGCGCGATGGGGCCGACGGTGAGGACCCAGGGCAGCGCGAGGATCCGCCGGCCCCAGCCGGGGCGCTCGCCGGGTCGGGGATCCAGGAGCGCGGCGAAAGCGACCATGATCAGCGCGACCCCGGCGCAGACGCCGAGGGGCATGCCGACGGCGAGGGTCTCGCCGGCCTGGGGGAGGAATCCGCTGCCGCGAAGCCACTCGATGGGGAGGGTGACGGCGAGGGCGAGGCCGTGCTCCATCCGGGCGGCGACCTCGGTGAAGTGGGTCAGCCAGAGGTCCAGAAGGATGGGCAAGAGCGCGATGCCGGCGAAGATCGTCAGCCAGATCTCGCCCAGAAACAGCCACTGTTCCCGCCTGCTGTGCTGCTCATCGCTCACGGCCGCGAATGCTACCGTGCCGCGCGATGCGGAGCGGACCGACGCATGGGGGACTGCTGCTGCTCCTCGCCGTTCATGCGGCGCTGTACGCGTGGATCGTCGGCTCGGCGAGCCCCTGGGCGACGGCCCCCTTGGAGTGCGCGCCGGGGGCGATGGCCGAGCTGATGCTCGACGGCTCCGACTGGTCGATCTGGGACACTTTTCACGGAGCTCTGGGCGGCATGTTCGTCAGCGCCAGCGCGGGTCTTCCCCTGCTCGCCGCGCTGGGGGTGAAGGCGGGCACGCTGAAGCTGCTGGCGTGGCTGACGGCGGTGGTGGTGATCGGGGTCGTGTACGCGCTTCTGGACCGGCACGAATCGCGGACAGCGGCGCTGCTGGGGGCGGCCGGGATCGCGTTCGGGCCTCCGGCTCTGTTCCATGTCCAGGCGGTGTTCGGGAACTGGCACTGGACGCAACTGTTCTTCGACTACGGGGTGGTGCTGCTGGCCTTGGAGCTGGCTCGTCAGCCACGGCCGGCGTGGGCGTGGGGGCTGTTCGGGTTCGCCACGGGGGTCGGGATCTTCAACTGCATCGGCTCGCTCCCGTTCATGGCGGTGGGCTGGTTGGCGCTGCTGGTCGCGGCGGGGGCGCGCGGGGTCGCGCCGAAGCTGGGGGCGGCGGTAGGGGGCGCGGTCGTGGGCGGGGCGCCGTTCCTCTACAAGCTGCTGATCCATCGTCCGTTCGGGCTCCCCGAGTCGCCCGGGGACCAGACGCTGGGCCGGCTGTCGCGGTTGAGCGTGGAGCCGAGCAAGGCGTTGGACCTGGTGTACCCGGAGCTGCCGTGGGCGCTGCACATCCACGACGCGCTGCCGACGTGGTCGGGGCAGGTGACGTGGCGGATCGAGACGGCGTGGGTGGTGATCACCTGGCTGGGGCTGGGTGCGGCGGTGGTGTTCGGGGTCGGGCTCTGGAAGACGAACCGCCGTCATCTGCCGGTGGCGTTGGTGCCGGCGCTGTTCGCGCTGCTGTTCGCGGGTGCGTACGTGGTGCTGGACACGAAGCTGCGGATGCTCCCGTTGGACTTCACGAACGTGCGGGAGGCGTCGCACCGGACGATTCCGCCGTTGCTGGCGGCGTTGGCGGTGGGCTCGGGGATCGGCTGGGCGCGGTTGGCGGAGCGGTGGCCGCGGGTCCGGGGCGTGATGCTGGCGCTGGGAGCGCTCCCGGCGGTGATCGGGGCGGGGACGATGCTGGCGCTCGTGCCGGCGGATGCGCCGGCGTCGGTGTCGACGGTGAGCAGTTACCGGGCGGTCTGTTTCGACGCGCTGGGGCACTTCGCCGCGGGTGCGTTCCGGGGCGATCCGGCGGCTGGGCACGAGGTCTGCGAAGGCCTGCGGGATCCGGCTCGGGCAGCCTCGTGTCAGCGGGGCGTGGCCTGGGGGACGGGCTTCTTCGGGGGGCGCCTGGGGGCGGTCGCCGACGCGGATCGGCCGGTCGACTTCGAGCCCGGGGCCATCGGCTTCACCGCGGAGGGGCGGGCGGTCTGCGACTCCCTGCCGGACGGTTCACGAGCGGACTGCCTGCTCGGCGTGGGCTGGTCGGCGGGCGCGAGCAACTGGGGCGTGGGGCCGTGGCCGCTGAAGGCCTGCGACAGCTTCGCGGACGAGGCCGACCGGGCCGGTTGCTGGCGTGGCGTCGGCTTCCCCGTGGGTGATCACCTGCATCCCACGCCGGCCAAGGCGGTGGGCCTGCTGGGCCGGGTCCCGCAGGACCGGCGGGCGCTCGTCGCCGAAGGCATGGGGCTGGCCATCGCCCGCAGCTACGGCACGCCGGCGATGGCGAACTGGCTCTGCGATCGCATCGGCGGTCGTGACGCGGCGGCGTGCCGCAGGGGTGTCGCCGACTGGCATCGGTAGCGGCGTAGGCAGGCGCTTCGGGGACCCTCGGCGCGAGGGTCGGACTTACGCGCGGCCAGGCAGGCGCTTCTGGGACCCTGGGCGCGAGGGTGGGCGTTGCGCGCGGCCAGGCAGGCGCTTCGGGGACCCTGGCGGCGAGGGTCGGCGTTGCGC
>PVBE011584495.1_pt1 | contig 13013 bp, 11 predicted proteins | sample 1631181 | NCBI WGS metagenome assembly PVBE01 (sample SAMN08397723, study PRJNA350692) | Marine metagenome, whole genome shotgun sequencing project. | isolation source: water | place: Pacific Ocean | collected 2012-04
ATGAAGGTAGTATTCCATCGCCGCGGCAAAGAACGGAAGGACGGCCACGGACGGTTTCGACAATACGGCCAACAGGAAACAAGCGGCGCCGCACGCGCCCGGCCACCACCTCGCGCCCCGATCACCGTACTTGGCGTCGAGACTCTTCACGTGAAGATAGAGGGCCGCAAAGCCGAAGAGCGTCGCCAGGAGTCCCCGGAACTCGGAAACCCACGCGACCGATTCCACCTGCACTGGATGCATGAGAAAAACCAATGCCCCCGACATCGCGGCCCAGGGATTCCTGACGAAACGTCTAAGCAGCGCGAAAACGAAAAGCCCGTTGAGGGTATGCAGAAGGACGTTGGCAAGGTGGTAGGCGAAGGGGTCGTGTGGCTTTGAGGTAAACCAGGAACCCAGGAACCCCCACGCGTTGTAGGCGACCGGGATGTACAGCCCCTTGTACGGCTCTTTCCAGAAGTGAAGCAGGTTGTCGGAACTGGCGGGATTCAAATAAGGATTCAAAATCAAATGAACCCCGTCATCCCAGACGAGATCGAAGCCGGTGGTCTGCCAGTACAGGACAAGGGGAGCCACAACCAGGACCAAGACGATGAGCAGGTTGACTGCCGGTTTCTTTCCGGGCTCCTTACTTTTTGATTCCGGTTCAACTTTCTTCATTGGATTCAATTTCACACAAATCTACAGGACAAACATCCCGAAAACTTCGGGGAGAACGATACCCGATCTGGAAACGCGCGAACATCCTAATGATAACACGTGAATTCCCGTGGACAAGCGGCCGGGCCAGACCTGCAGGGAACACTCGAAGGGAAGGTCTGTGGGTACTGTTAACCGTGAGCGGGGCTTTCAGCCGGCAGTCATGCAACAAGCTGTTTGTTGTGGTCATTTTCCTGTTAACCCTGTGGCCAAGGTACGCCCCCTTTCAGGAGAAATAAGCCGGTTCCTTGGGTTCCCCAGGAGGGGCGGCATCTCATCGGAAAGACGGAACTAGTTGCAAGCTATTTGCAAGTGTGGAAGGGCGTTTCCGGAGCGCTCGGAAATGCACGCTCCAAGTAGGTGTGTACCAGGGAGGTATGGTACCGGGGGGCGGAATTGAACCGCCAACCTACGGCTTATGAAACCGCCGCTCTAACCGTTGAGCTACCCCGGCTGACAGCCGCACAGTGTACATTCTCCCCCTGTCCGTTCCACCGTTTTTGGTGATTTTGCCTCCCCTATTTTTCTCGACAGCCCGGATTCTTTCCCTATACATAGGCGTCTTGAGCTTGGTGCAGGGGAGAGACCTTTACAGAATCTTTGTATTGCGGTCACTTCTTCTTTGTCACTAATCGCCATTAATGAGCCTGATTCTGTCCTGTTTCGGGATGGATTTTGAATCGAAACCTCTTTCGAACCTTTCGGAGGACTGGGTGGAATCTACGGTCACAGGCGTGGAAGATCTTATGCTTCTCGGATTCGAACTAGGATTTGTCTGGCACTCTCTGCACGCTCAGTTTGAATTTGTCAACTGGGATGCGAGTGCGATGGCCAGTGCGAACGACGTGACCTATAACGCCATGTATCTTCAGGTTGGATATTTTCTCACCGGCGAAACCCGTCCCTACTCTACGAAGAAGGGAATGTGGAGCCGCGTGAAGCCGCTCAAGAACGCTTTCGGAGAAGAGGGCGGATGGGGCGCATGGGAACTGAAAGCCCGGGTTCAGATGGTCAACGGAGAAGACGAAGGGACTGGAAACGACATGACCAGCATCGCTCTGGGGGCCAACTGGTACCTCAACTCCGCGACCCGCATCATGCTCGAATACATCAATTCCAGCGTGGACGTTGCCGGGGGCTCTTCCGAGGACAACAACATCTTCCAGATGCGATTCCAGATCGATTTCTAAGTCCTTCTCAGAACCCAATAAAAAAAACTCCCCGGATCGGGGAGTTTTTTTCTATTTTACTTTGGTCGTGTCTAATCATTCATCGCAAGAAGCCGGGGCGTTTCTCCTTCCAGCATCCTGGGGAGTTCGGCCGCAGAGAAGTGAAGCCCGGTATAGAACGGGCCGAATTCTCCATACTCGGCGCTCGCCTCGTCGAAGCGCATTTCATAGATCAGTTTTTTGAAGATGAGAGGTTCGTCCGCAAAGAGATCAACCCCCCATTCCCAATCATCAAATCCGATCGAGCCGGAGATGATCTGATTCACCTTTCCGGTATACGTCCGGCCAATCATGCCATGCTCGCGCATCATCGCGGCGCGCTTCGAAAACGGTTCCCGGTACCAGTTCTTCCCGTCCCCCCGTCGCTTGTCCATCGGGTAAAAGCAGACCGCACGCCGTCTGGGGAACTCGGGGAAGAGCCTTGGCCTCATTCGCTCTTTCTGTTCTTCGATCTTTGCGTCGAATGCGGATTCATATTCATCGCTGCCGGGTGTTAAGCCTTTCGATTTCAACTCTTCATGCATTTTCCCGGTCATGTCATACATGCCGAGTTCAACGACCGAAACGTACGAAGTCGTCGGTTCGAGAAAGTCCGAAAGGGAGGTCTGTGCCAGCTGAAGTTCAATCTGGGCCAGGTCATCGAAGCTCTTACGGAAATGAATGAGCATCAGATCCCCTTTGTGCCCGAGCAACTGGACAAGAGCACTGGTTCCTTCCTTATTCGATTCGAGTTCCTGAAAAAAATCGGCCGCTTCTGTGAAGATCTGGTTTCGGTCGTACTCCTCCAGAGTTTTCAGGTGGGGCCAGTCGATCTGGAACATCTGGTGAAGAAGCGCCCATCCGTCAAGCGTCTCCGGAACCTCTGGGTTGTGCATGTATCTTTTCCCTTCCTGAGCTATGAATGGATGCAATTTCTCCGGGGCTCTTTGGCTTCCGGATTCGATATCGTACCGATATTTCTTCGGGGGGGAAGGATAAGAAATAGAATACCTTTATTCGGAAGGAAAAAGTTCTGGATACGACTTATATCATGGTGGTGTTTAACCTGGGGATCTGCTCCCACGAATTGGGAGAGTATTCGGAAGCCCTCAAATACTGGGAAGTTCTCCGCCAGCTTAATATTTAACCGCAGTTGGTGGAGCAGGGTAGAGCCAGAAACGAACGAATGAGGAAGAAGTAGTCGCTTCTCCCGGATTTTATGGACGTCATCGGGTGCAGGCTCTACAATTCCTCCGTGCCGGTGAAGACCGAAACGTTTTCCATCCAGACACAGGGACACAACGACATTCTCGATGTGACTTCGGAGGTTCAGGCGGCTGTTGACCGATCTGATCTGCAGGCCGGAACCGCAAATGTGTTTGTTCCTGGTTCCACGGCCGGGTTTACAACCGTCGAGTTCGAACCTGGATTGGTGAAGGATCTGGAGGAAGCGTTCGAAAAAATCGCACCGGCGGGCAAAGATTACCATCATCACGCTACTTGGGGTGATGATAACGGAAACTCCCACGTGCGAGCATCTCTCCTTGGGCCGGGAATTACGGTTCCCTTTACGTCCGGGAGACTGATCCTCGGTACGTGGCAGCAGATAATCCTGGTTGATTTTGACACGAGGCCCCGGAAGCGGGAAATTGTCGTCCAGTTGATTGGAGAATGAAATGAAAACCGCCGCAGATCGCAGAAACAAAGTAAAATTCCCTGTCGATACCCTTTTCCTCTTCGCCTTCTCCGGGGAATCCTCTCCGGCGGGGAAGTGGGATGTGATCGATGGGAAATTGAAGGCAAAGTTTTCCCGAGCGGCAAAGGCGGAAGGGTTTACCGGAAAGGAACGGGAGGTCTTCTCCTTTCATCCAGCGGATGGGAAACCTGCTCAGAGAGTGGTGGTCGCAGGTCTCGGCGAACGGAAAAAATTCAATGCCGAACAGATTCGCCGGTCGGCCGGTTTTGCGGGACCGAAGGTGAAAGTCTCCAAATCCATTCATGTTCTTCTTCCTCTCGAGCAGAGGCTTTCGGTGGAATCCGGAGAACAGGCGCAGGCGATGTACGAAGGCCTCGCCCTGGCTCTCTATCAATTTGACCGATATAAATCTTCCCGCTCAAAAGGGAAGGGGCTTGAATCGGTACGGGTTCTCTCCGAAACCGATTCGCAGAAGAATCAGATCAAGGCCGGCCTCGATCGAGGGGCCGTTTTCAGTAATGCGACGATGCTGGCCCGGGATCTTGTGAACGAACCTCCGAGCAGCGCGACACCGCGTTGGCTTGCGAAAGAGGCGGTCAAAACGGCAAAGAAGAGCCTGACAGTCAAAGTCTATGATGAAAAGAAGATCAAGCAAATGCGGATGGGAGCGATTGAAGGAGTTTCCATCGGCTCGGATGAGCCTGCCCGGTTTGTTCATATGACCTATAAATCTCCCGGGGCGAAGAAAACAATTTCCATCGTCGGAAAAGGAATTACTTTCGATTCCGGAGGTCTTTGCCTGAAGCCGGCCGGGGGCATGCTTAACATGAAAGGCGACATGGGCGGGGCCGCTGCGGTCGTCGGAATTATGAGCGCTCTTCCCGCTTTGAAGCCGAAGGTAAATGTTCATGGAATATTCGCGGCCTCGGAAAATATGCCTGGCCCCCTGGCGTACAAGACTCGCGATGTCGTGAAGGCCCGGAATGGGAAAACAATCGAGGTGATTAACACGGATGCGGAAGGTCGACTCATTCTTGCGGATGCCCTTTCGTATGCGAGTGAACTGAAGCCGGATGAGATCATTGATCTGGCCACTCTGACCGGTGCGATTGTTGTCGCGCTCGGGGATGATATCAGTGGGGTCTTCACAAATAACCAGGGACTGGCGGATCGGCTCATCAATGCAGGGCACCAGACCGGAGAAAAAGTCTGGCAGATGCCACTGGAAGATGATTACAAGGATATGATCCGTAGTGACGTGGCCGATATGAAAAATACCGGAGGTCGGTATGGAGGTTCGATTACGGCCGCTCTTCTCCTTCGGGAATTTGTTTCGAAGGGAATTTCCTGGGCTCATATCGATATCGCAGGGCCGGCCTTAAGAGATAATCAGAGCGGCTATCGATCAGCGGGAGGCACCGGCTTTATTGTCCGGACAATGTTACGGTATCTTCAGAGTCGCTAGTTCCCTCTATAGGGCTTGCATCTACGACTTTCCTGAAGAGGTCCAGATATCGGGGGACCATTGTCTGAAGAGAGAATTCTTCCTCTACCGAGGTTCGGGCTGCGGCCCCGATTTCTTGTCGTAAGGCGGCACTTTCCAGGAGGGCGGTCAGATTTCCCTCCCATTCCGTGAGCGTTCCGGCCAGGAATCCGGTCTCTCCATCTCTGAGATAGAGACGGTTTGCTTCAATGTTCGAGGCGACGATCGGAAGCCCTGTTGCCGCGTAGGCGAGAATCTTGGTGCTGATTTTCCCCCGGGTCCATGGATCTTCTACCAGGGGGGCGATCGCAATATCGAACGATTGAAGGTCTTCAATCTCATCCTCAAGACGAAATGGTTTGTGTTCAATGGGAAGCCCTTCCAGCGAAAGTGCTTTTTCGGAGACGATTTTCAGGCACAAACCTTCAAACCGGCGGCAAAGTCTCGCCAAGGGACGCCGGAGAACATGCAGACTGTTCAGGTTTGTTGCGGTTCCCATCCAACCAATCGTCAAGGCGGCCCCTGAATTTACCGGAGGACGTACCTTGTACCGGGTTGGGTCGATCACGCTTGGAAGAACGTGAATCCGGTTGCGATCGTTCGATTCCCGGAAGGCGACTTCCTTTAGATAATCATTTGTGGTGATGATGGCATCACTCTCCAGAAGCATTCGACGAAAACGGCGTTCTTTGGTCTGGGAACTGCGGACCCCACCATCTTCCCCCCGTTTCAAGGTCAACGTATCATCAAATTCAAAGACCAGTTTTCGGGCATACTTTCGCAGCCGGTTGAAGACCATTCGGGTGAGAAGTCTTTTCTGGACGACGACAACATCATATTCGGTGGCCATTTTTACGTGGGAGAGGCGTCCGAGCATGCTGTCCGGCATATCTTCCACGTCACAGGAGATCCCTTCCTTTTCGAGGAAGGGGATCAATTGCATTACGCGCCAGCGTGCGCTTGGCGAATCTTTTTTCAGGGTTAGAAAAAGTAGTTTCATCTGTCTCTATCGATTCGAGGATTTTAATTCGTTTATTGCGTTCCCTATATTCTCCAGGCCTTTCTCCAGCGTTTCCCGGGGAACTCCGATGGAGATCCTGACAAAATCATGCATGGAAAAGAAGTCCCCAGGCACGACCAGAGTAGAATATTTTTCTTTCAAAAGATTGGAAAGCTTCATGGTATTGATTTTAGGCGGCATTTTCAGGAGAGAGACCGTCCCTCCTTCCGGTTCAAACCAATCGACCTCTTCTTGTTGTTCGATCCATTCCCGGACGACGGAGAGGTTTTCGCGAACGATCGACTTCGTTCGTTCCACGAGTCGGGGGCCGTGTTTCAGGGCATAAAGAGTGAGCGTCTGTGTCGGCCATGCGGTTCCTCCGGAAATATAATCACCGATTTCCTTACATCGATCGATGATCTTTTCAGGGGCAATGATCCATCCGCCCCTCACTCCGCCAAGGCCATAGATTTTGGAAAGACTTCCAATCGAGATCAGGTTCGGGCCGCAGGTAACCGCGGGACAGACTTCGGCTTCCAGAACTCCTTCCAGATAAGATTCACAGGAGAGGACATATCCATTTCCCTCTCGGAGGATCTGCCCGATGGTCAGAAGTTTGTCAGGATTCGTACTCGCCCCGGAAGGATTATGAAGGTTGGTCATCATCAGCGCACGGGTAGTGCGGGAGACTTTTCTTTCGACTTCTTCCAGGTCGATCTGAAAACCACGTTCGAACCGTCTTTCGAGATTGGTTACTTCGGCTCCAAAATGGAGAGGGACCCGATAGAGGGGTTCATAATTGGGCGTTTCCAGTAGAATCCGGTCCCCTTGTTCCAGAAGGGAGGCACAAGCAACAAAGATTGCTTGCGTGGCTCCGTTGGTGACGAATACATTTCCACGTTCGACCCCGTATTTTTCAGCAAGGGTATCGTATAACTCGTCACACCCATCTTCATGAGGGCCTCCGAGTTCGATGTCGGCCATCTCCGCGCCCAGTTCTTCTTTGGAAACGGCCTGTATATTACTTTTTGCGAGATCGATCTGGAACCGTCCCATGTAGTGCCGGGCCCAGGTCAGATAATCTATTTTTTTGAATTTCATGGAACTGTTTCTCCCCCAGGAGGGGTGGACGGATTGGATCCAATCCATTTCCCCCTTTACAGAATCGATTATATCCGGGGAGCGAAGGGCCGCAATCAAAAACCTCTGGAGCCGAATTCGGGGGAATGATAGAGTGCGCCGAACATCTGCAAGAGGGAGCCATCAACATGAAAATATCATCTATTTTTGGGCGTGAAGTACTCGATTCCCGGGGATTTCCCACCGTAGAAGCGGAGGTGACTACCGAGTCGGGCGCTTTTGGGCGTGCGATTGTTCCTTCCGGAGCCTCTACGGGGCAACGCGAAGCTCTTGAACTTCGTGATGGGGATATGACGCGTTTCATGGGGAAGGGGGTCTCCAAGGCGGTTCAGAATGTGAATGAGATCATAGGGCCCCGCCTCATCGGAATGGATGTCACCCAGCAGAAGTTCCTCGATGATGTGATGGTGGAGATGGACGGAACGGAGAATAAAGAGACTCTGGGTGCCAATGCAATCCTGGCGGTCTCGATGGCAGCGGCTCGGGCCTCGGCTGCGGTGCTGAAAAAATCACTTCATGATTCGCTCTCCTTTGGGAAAGGCGATCTTCTCCCCACCCCCTTCATGAACATTGTTAATGGCGGAGCTCATGCGGATAACACTCTCGACTTCCAGGAATTCATGATTGTTCCTCATGGGTATCCAACTTTTTCTGCGGCGATTCGTGCCGGCGTTGAAGTCTTTCATACGTTGAAATCTATTTTGAAAAAGAAAGGGTATTCGACGAATGTGGGGGACGAAGGTGGATTTGCTCCCAACTTTAAATCGGTTCGAGAGACGTTGGATACGATTCTTCTTGCGATCGACCGCGCCGGCCATACGGAGGGAATTTCCCTTGCCCTGGACGTCGCCGCAAGCGAGTTTTACAAAGAAGGCTCCTATGTCTTTAAGAAGTCAGGGGGAGAGGTCAAGACTTCCGGGGAGATGATCTCCCTCTTTGATGAACTTTGTGAAAAATATCCTCTCATTTCGATCGAAGACGGATTGGATGAGAATGATTGGTTGGGATGGGCCGAGATGACCGTTCGACTTTCGGAGCGGGTTCAACTTGTCGGCGATGATCTATTTGTCACCAATTCTTCGATATTACGGAAGGGCATTCAGGAAAAAGTGGCCAATGCGATTCTGGTCAAAGTGAATCAGATCGGGACTCTTTCGGAAACGATCGAGGCGGTACAAATGGCGCAGGGAGCCGGGTACGGTACGATGATCTCCCATCGTTCGGGGGAGACCGAAGATACGACGATTGCTGATTTGGCGGTCGCCTTGAATGCGGGACAGATCAAGACCGGATCCGCCAGTCGGACAGACCGGATCGCGAAATACAACCAACTCTTGCGGATTGAGGAAGAGCTGGGAGACCGAGCTCGTTTTGCCGGGTGGAAGAGGTAGAAGTCTTTCCGTAGAAACTAATTGAATTGAGCTGCGATCATAAAGCTATCTTGTCGGTCCGGGACCTCTGGTGACGAAAGTATGATTTCACCTTTGAGATGTTCCAGAAGTTTTCCCATCTGGGTTTCTGTCCACACATGGTAGTGGATATGTCCATTCCGGACGATCCATGGGAAATCCCAAGATCCATCTTCCTTTTGAGCTTCCTTTTTCCAACCATGGTCAAATTGAGGAATGGAATATTGCTCAAATTCTTTCCAATGGGTCTGGTCCAGATGGTTCACCTTATTCTCATAATCTAAAATATGATGTTCCAGGGTAGAGAAGAGTCTTCCTTGATCAAAGGTTCTCTCTCCATGTGGGAGAAGAATGAGGAGTTTGCCCCCGGGTTTCAGCACCCGGATCCATTCTTTTAAGACTTTGATCGTATCGGGGACATGTTCCAAACAATGGGCGGAGAAAATATAGTCAAATGTATTCTCTTTTATGGGGATTCTTACCGTATCTGCGGTGAGGAAGGTTCTCTCTCCCACCTTGTCCTGGGTCGGGTATTTGTCCAGGTATATGGTCGATCCTACCTTTGTATACGAAGTGTCTCCGGGGCCGATTTCTAAACCAAACCCCCTACAATATTTTTCAACCATTTTCTGGGTAAAAGGTATGGGGGGGGGGAAGAGTCTCCTTTTTATCGGTCGCAGGATATTCTTAATTACCTTCGGGAGCACAGTTCGATCTTTTCAATAGTATGGTGTTAGTTTCTATGGAATTTTAATCGGTCTTTCTGCACCCGTACCTCAACTATATCTCCTTCTTTGATCCTTCCATCAATAAGAAGGTCAGAAAGGGGGCTTTCCACTTCGCGTTCCACAGTCCTTCTCAATTCTCGTGCACCAAATTCCGGTTTATACCCCCGCTCGGCAAGGAATCGGGTTACAGGTTGAGTGAAATGAACCGTAAAAGGCACCGAGGCGGCATGCTTGGTCACTTCTCCCAGGAAGAGTCGGATGATCTTTTCACATTCAGATACGCCAATCTCATTGAAAAGAATGATTTCTCCAATTCGATTCAGGAATTCCGGCCGGAATCGATCGTGAAGCGAGGAGAGGGTTTCATCCAGGATGACGTCCCGGGGCATGGATTGACGGTTTTGATTCTCAAACCCGATTTTATTCCGTAATTTCTCCACTTCACTCGTTCCGACATTGGAAGTAAGAATGATCACCGCGTCATTAAAGGGAATTCGCTGCCCCTTGTTATCGGTAACAAAACCTTCATCCATCATCTGGAGGAGGAGGTCGTGTACTTTCGTATCCGATTTTTCCACTTCATCGAAAAGAACGACCGTTTCTCCTTTCAGTCGTGCCGCCTCCGCAAGCAACCCTCCCTGGTCATGTCCGACGTATCCGGGAGGGGACCCGATCAACTTGGCGTATTCATGAGGAAGGGCAAATTCCGAGCAATCGACCCGGATCATCCGGTTTAGATCTTGAAACATATACGTAGCGAGTGCTTTCGCGAGTTCCGTTTTTCCGACACCCGTCTGACCTACAAAGAGGAATGTCGCGACGGGGCGTTTTGGATCTCGCATACCGGTCATGCTTTTTTTGATGGCGTGGGAAACATGGGCGACCGCTTCGGACTGGCCGATCACATGCTTATTTAGATCGGTTTCCATCGTCTGGAATTTCTCTAATCCTTGAAGAGTTTGGGGTTCTCCCTTGGGTCCTTCCAAAAGGTGGATTTCCCCTCCTGTTGATTCAGGGGCCGGTATCGTCACCTTGTTTATATCGAGGCTTGGATTTACTTCAATGCAAAGTTTGTAGAGCGTTTCTTCCACGGCAAAAGGATCAATCGATGGATCCTCTCTTGGAATTTTGGGGAGGATCTGATCGTTATAGTGCAACAGGCTTGCATTCAGGATCAGACCGTAATAGCTCCTTTTGTCACTAATGTGTGCCTGGGCAAGAAGTCTTGAAATTTCCTCCTCGGTAAAGACCCGGATTTTGATAAACGAGTCCATGGGTGAGAAATACTTCAGGACAACGCCGCTCTCCATTCGAAACATAACACCTCCGTTCCCTCTCTCCTCTTATATCGTCGAAATACGACCGACAACCCATAAATAATTATACGACGAAAGGGGGTCTAAAGGCAGAGGAATTTTTCTCTAAGTCAGGGGGTGAGAAGGAGTTTTCCAAAAACTTTTCGAGATTCGATTTGGCGGTGAGCTTCGGCCACCTCACTCATGGGAAACGTCCCGTGGATGATGGGCCGGACCTGTCCCGTGAAGAGAAGTCGCAGTGCATCCTGAAGCTCTATATTATTTCCCATCGTGCATCCGATGATTTCCAACTGGCGGAAAAAGATATGGCGGAGATCTTCGGCAGGATCAAACCCGCTCGTTGCTCCACAGGTAACAATTCTTCCTCCTTTTCGTGCCACTTTCAGGGATCGAGCCCAGGTATCTTTCCCTATATAATCTACAACCAGATCGACCCCCCGCTTTCCAGTCAATTCCTTTACTTTCCGAACCACATCCTCTTTTTCATGGTTAAAAACATGATCCGCTCCCAGTTCTTTTAACCGACCGCATTTCTCATCCGTGGATGCGGTTGCAAAGACCCGGGCTCCGGCCACCTTTGCCATTTGGATACAAATCGTTCCGACCCCGGCTCCCCCACTCCAGATCAGAATATCTTCCGATGTTTGGAGACGACCACGTGTCATGAGCATTCGCCATGCTGTGACGAAGACGAGGGGGGCTGCGGCAGCTTCCTCGAAAGAAATTTCTTCCGGGATCGGGATGAGAGAGTGGCGGGGGACAGCAAGGTATTGAGCGTCTGTGCCATTTTTATGTTCGCCCCAGATCGCATATTTGGAACACATCGGCATATTTCCATCGCTGCAAAACTCGCACGTTCCACAGGAGGTGGATGGGTTCAGAAGAACTCTCTTCCCTTCGGCAACTCCGGCGGCATCACATCCCAGTATGCGCGGTAGTTTCGCCCCCGGGAGTCCTTTTCGAATCCAGATATCGAGATGGTTTATAGAGGCGGCCTTTACTTCGAGAAGAACTTCATCTTGCGCAGGAATCGGATCCGGGATCTCTTCCCAGGTAAGAACTTCCGGGCCGCCGAATTCGTGGATTTGAATTGCTTTCATCGGGGGGGATTCTATCAAGCTGCGAATCGTCTGGCAAAAAGAAAGGCGGCCAGGAATCTTCATTCCCGGCCACCTTTTGAATCAGGATCTGGTTTATCTTAGATGCGCAGTCGTCCTGCGAGTCCAAGTAGAAGGAGTCCGCCGAGAATAAATCCGAATGCGAGAGAGTCGCTCTTTGTCCCTGCAATCGTTCCTCCGCAAAGGGTATCGTTGATTGAGGAGTCTCCATTTTTCCCTTCGCTCCAGTTGACATACGGAGCGTTCTGGATCGATCCGGCCGTCCCATTAATCGCTTCAAGTTGTACGTCGTCTACGAACCAACCGGCATAGTTATTGGCGATCTCATCGATGCTATCGAATGTAAATCGAATCTGTACTGAGCCCCAGGCTGGGTCGAGGGCGATCGTATGTGTGTGCCAGGTTCCAATGGCAGAACAATTTCCGATGGCTGCGTCCGCTCCGCTGGAAAGCAGTTGAAGATCGAGAAGAGGGGTCCCGGCAAATCCATCGTTGGAAACCTGGAAGAATCTTGTGTCGTACATCGCGACATCTTCGGTATCGAAGTTGCAGGAAAATGTGATTTGAGGTCCAACGAGTGCGGAGATATCGAGTCCCGGGGATGTCGCTGTACCACTACTGGTCACCCCTCCCGCATCGTAGTCCGTTCCGTTGTTGTAGTTGAGACTGTTTGGGCTGGAAGCGAAAGCGCTTCCGGTCGAGACCACCGTGGGGGCTCCATCTGCTGCCCAGGTTACCGCCGCATTGGTCCCTTCTACACTCCAGGAGCCGATTCCCGTGTCAAAATTCCATCCCTGAACAAGACTCGGTTTTGCCGGTTCTGGTCCTCCTGTGGAAGACCCTCCACCCGTGGTCGATCCTCCGGAAACAGAAAACCCATCGATAAACCAACCTGCGTAGTCGTTCATGATGTCGTCAACGCTGTCGAATAAGAATTCGACTTGAACAGTGCCCCAGGAGGGGGTTATTGCGATCGAATGTTGATGCCACGTTCCCATGGAACTGCAAGGGCCAACGGTTGTCCCGGAATTCGTAACTCCGAGCGGTTCGGTTATTGCCGACCCGTTTCCAGGAGTAATCGTAATCTGACGATTATCGTACCCGTAGGTTGCATCTTCTGATTCAGTTTCATAATTGCAGAAGAAAGTAAGCGTTGATGAGCTTGAACTGAGGGTAATGACCGGGGAAGTGGCCGTTCCGGTCGAAAGGTCTGCAT
>PVBE012184417.1_pt1 | contig 13013 bp, 10 predicted proteins | sample 1631181 | NCBI WGS metagenome assembly PVBE01 (sample SAMN08397723, study PRJNA350692) | Marine metagenome, whole genome shotgun sequencing project. | isolation source: water | place: Pacific Ocean | collected 2012-04
ATTCCCCTGCTGCACGATCTCGATGACGTGAAAAAAGATTATGCGGAAAAAAACAACGATCCCAGCGCGCTGAAAAAGTCGTTTACTTTTGTCGTGAATCCGATATATATGGCTGCCTGGGTAGGTATGCTGGTGACGGGGCTCAACATGTTACCTGTAAGTCAACTTGATGGCGGTCATGTTTCGTACACTCTGTTTGGCCCTTATGCACGCTGGGTGGCCCGCGGATTTATGCTTGCTGCCATGTTATTCATTGTATGGACCGAGTCCTACAACTGGACACTTATGTTGATTCTTGTCTTGCTGATGGGCACCGACCATCCTCCGACTGCCGATGACCGGGTTAAACTGGGTCCCTTGCGATATGGCTTGGGGCTCGTTTCATTATTGATACCTATTTTCTGCTTTACGCCTTTCCCGCTTTTAATGGGCGACTGATTGGGCGACTGAAGTGTGGCCCGTTTGTGCTTTATTTTTTACGCATGTTTGCGGAAACAGGCACAATGGGGTGCTTGCCCCAGCAACACCACCTCTGGGATACTGAGAGGCTAAAGGGCAAAGTTGTGTCCAGTAATTTGCCCAAGGTAACAAGCACCAAACGACAGGGAGTGTCGGAGAGACGCCATGACTGAAACAACTTATCGCACTGCTCCGGAACCGACAACGAAAATGCCTGGTGGCATTCCTTATATCATCGGCAACGAGGCGGCCGAGCGTTTCAGCTACTACGGAATGAAAGGGATTTTGATCATTTTTATGACTCAATATCTCGTCTTAATGCAAGGATCAAGACCTGGCGATACGATGTCGGATGCGGAGGCAACGGCAAACGTCCATTTATTTAATTCAGCTGTCTATTTTTTCCCGATTTTCGGTGCCCTGCTCTCTGACATTCTGATTGGAAAATATCACACAATTCTCTCACTCTCCATTGTTTATTGCCTCGGGCATGCGGCGCTTGCTGTGATGGGCTACCAGGGTGTGCCGATGCACTGGATGATTGCAGGTCTTTTTTTAATAGCCGTCGGATCAGGGGGTATCAAGCCTTGCGTATCTGCACATGTGGGCGACCAGTTTGGAAAAACAAATAGTTTTCTACTCACGAAAGTATTCGGCTGGTTTTATTTTTCCATCAACATGGGGGCTTTTATTTCAACACTGCTGACCCCCTGGTTGCTTGAGTGGTACGGTCCGCACTGGGCGTTTGGAATTCCCGGGGTCTTGATGGCACTTGCTACAGTTGTGTTCTGGATGGGTCGCAAGGTGTTTATTCACGTGCCACCAGGAGGAAGCCAAGCATTTTTTGGCGAAACATTCAGTCGTGAAGGTCTTGCCGCCATCGGTAAGTTATTGATTATTTATATCTTTGTGGCTGTTTTCTGGGCCCTGTTCGATCAGATGGGTTCATCCTGGGTGCTTCAAGCCGAAGATATGGACCGTCGCTGGCTTGGGATTACTTGGCTTTCATCTCAAATTCAAGCAGTCAATCCAATCTTGATCTTGGCATTTATCCCACTTTTTCAGTTCGTGGTGTATCCATTGATTGATAAAGTTTTTCCCCTCACACCAATGCGTAAAATTTCACTGGGCTTGTTTGTCATGGTGGGTGCATTTGCAACAGTGGCGGTTGCACAGGAACGGATTGATTCAGGAGAACATCCCTCCATCGGATGGCAGGTATTTGCGTATGCCCTGCTGACTGCTGCGGAAGTGATGGTTTCCATTACATGCCTCGAATTCAGTTACACCCAAGCCCCACGCAAGATGAAGTCTGTCATTATGGCGTTATTCCTGATGAGCGTATCACTTGGGAATTTTTTCACAGCGGCGGTAAATAGTTACATTATTGTGCCAGAAGGCACTGCTCCGGCCACGCGGTTGATACAAAAAGCAGTTCAGGAGGATGGCTCGCTAAATGCTCAGCAATTGGCAGATAGTGCGAGCGAGAACGGTCTGTCGGCTGAACCGCAAAGCGATGGAAGCTTTTTAATTACCCTTTCTCAAACAGAAGGACTAGAACCCTCCTCCTCGACCACCATGCTTTTTAATTCTCGTGGGGAACTGATCGAGGTTCAAACTCCAGAAAATAATCGGCTGCGAGCGGCATTTAAAGAAATTTTGAAACATTGGGACGCAAAGCAAATGCTGCCTCTCGATGAGATTGGCTCAGAGTTAGTTGGTGGGGCACGGGATCAATGGGGAAATGCACTTTCATATGATCTCAAAAACAACAAACAATTTTTAATCAGTAGCCTTGGACCGGATGGTATTCCTTATACAGTCGATGACGTTCATTTGACGGTTATTCGCAATGTTCAAACAGAAGAAGAAAAAAGAATCGCCGCATCAGCAGGAGGTGATCTGTTTGCATCACTCCATCCCGAAAAGACCTGGCTTGATCGCCGTCGGGAGGAAATCGGTTCACTTAGTGGTGCGGAGGATAATCAGGCAGGAACCTCAGTAGCACCAGAAGATTTTTCCACCGATATCTCCATTGGTGGTGGCGAGAATCTATCAGGCGCAGCCTATTTTTGGTTCTTTGCACAGTTAATGCTGGTAACGGCCGTCTTATTTGTGATTGTGGCTTGGTTCTATCAACCGCGAGAGTATTTGCAGGAAGAAGCCGCGGCATAAGGCGTGGTGGTGCGAGGATACACTGATGGGTCATCACCATAACCACGGCCACGGCCACGGCCACAGTCACAGCCATGGGCCGCCGAATTATACGTTTGCTTTCTCTTTCGGCATTAGCCTGAACCTCATTTACATCGGCGTTGAGGTGTCATATGGACTTGCGATTGATTCCCTTGCGCTTCTGGCTGATGCTGGACATAACATAAGTGATGTTTTGGGGCTGCTATTAGCTTGGGCCGGTTATCGGCTGAGTAAAATACCGCCTTCCACGCGTCGGACTTACGGCTGGAGAAGTGGGTCTATTTTGGCCGCATTTCTAAATGCCCTTCTGTTGCTGGTTGCAGTAGGGGCCATAACCTGGGAAGCGATCGAGCGATTCTCCCATCCTGTGCAAGTCGCCGGCAATACAATCATGGCCGTGGCTGGAGTGGGAGTGTTTATTAATTTATTCACAGCGCTGTTGTTTCTTCGTGGCCGTAAGAACGATATTAATATTCAAGGTGCTTTCTTACACATGGCAGCCGACGCGGGAGTCTCGCTTGGTGTGGTGTTTGCGGGGCTGATGACCAAACTTTATCCGGTAAACTGGATAGATCCTTCGGTTTCGCTGTTGGTTGCAGCGGTGATTCTTGTAAGCACCTGGAGCTTATTCCGCGACTCCACAGCACTGCTGCTGCACGCGGTTCCACCTCGCATTGACCCAGATAAAGTCAACCATGCACTTCAAACACATCCTGATGTGATTTCCATCCATGATCTTCATATCTGGGCGATGAGTACCACAGAAACGGCACTTACCGCTCACGTAGTGGTGCGACCTGACTGTGAATACAACTTAGTTCTGGAATCACTTAGAAAAACAATGTCCGATCAATTTGAAATTGAACATGTGACACTACAATTTGAAGCGGAATCAGAAACTCGTTGCCCGCAGGATGACGAAGAAGCGATTTAATGGGTGTGCTCGGTTAAAAAGGCTCAGGTGAGGTCCACTGCATCCATTTGTTTGTGTAAGGGTGCCGAAATGCAAGCGCGTGAGCATGCAACCCAAGCCGAGAGAGTTGCCCACGGGATTGCTCTGTTCCGTAAATCGGGTCACCTAAAATAGGATGCCCGATATATTCCATATGAACTCGCAACTGATGACTTCGCCCCGTAATCGGTCGCAGCGTAATAGACGTTCTTGATCCATGTGACGCAGTAACCATCCAATGTGTAGTCGCGTCTTTTCCGCTTTTAAAATCGATGCAATAGCGTGGGGGGCGAGTTGATTTTCGGCGTATGGGCGCATCGATCGTTCCAGATCTTCGGTCAGGGCACCCATCAATTTGTGCGTGGTAAATTTTTTTTACGCGACGCTTCGCAAATTGAGCACTCAACCTTCGATGGGTCTCAGCATCTAGTGCAAGCACTATCAAACCCGACGTATCTCGATCAAGCCGATGCACAATCCGAGCGGAGGGCCAATCAATTAAGCTACGCACAAGAAGTGAATCATGCTGCATGGGTCCCAATCCGGGCTGTGAAAGTAATCCTGCTTCTTTTTCCAACACGATTAAATGTTGATCTTCAAACACGACTGCATTTTTTATTGAGCAAGAGGGCATCAGGCGTTAGGTAGGCGCAATGTTTTCCCTAGAATTCCAAATCCGTTTTTGCCCGGAGGAAATAAATTGCGGCATACACTCGGCCGTCCAAAATGGCCCCCGCCTCCACCCGCTGATCAAGGTAATCATCGATTTGCGAGAGGGGTATCTCATGCACCGTAATATTTTCATTGGCGTCACCACCTCCAGGCCCCACCTTTTCCAAATCATTCGCGAAAAAAAGAGTGACACATTCGTCCGTTAGGCCTGCCGAGGAGGCAACTGTAACCCATTCGGACCATATTGTTGCTCGATAGCCGACCTCCTCCATCAACTCACGTTTTGCGGCTTGCACGAGGTCTTCTTGTGGTTGATCCGTAAGATCACCGACGAGTCCCGCCGGCAATTCAAGGACCGATTGATTTAGCGGTGGCCGATACTGTTCGACTAACAAGAGTTTGTTTTCTCTCGTGACGGCAATAATCGCTACTACCCCCACTCCGGTTGTTCGCTGAACAAATGACCAACCCCCTCGGTCAATCAAACGCAGGTAGGGTGTATTTGCGATTGTACAATCAGTTGGTTGTGCAGACATTAAATTCTCACAGAAACAATATTCAATAACAGGGAACAAAAAAACTATATGGAATTGGTGTATATGGATCTACACCAAACCACTGATCAGCATGTTAACAGTTCACTGATTTGCCGATCATTCTGGGAGGGAAAGGGTGATCCCATCCAAGTAAACCGCAGCGGCATTGCCGAGCAAATCACGATGCATTCGCCATGGATCACCAAAGTAGCACTCACCGATCTGTGCATCGAGGAGGCTGGTGCCCAATAACTGCATTGCGCGTGTCGGCTGAAAAATCGATTCGGCATAGATGATTTTTTCACCCTCACCCCGTACGCCTAGAAGTTTGGAAAAATATTGCACTGCCAGATTATTTTTTCTTGGCATCGCCGGTCCGGAAACAACTACATGCAACCGGCCCCAGTCTTCTGCGGATATCTTTTGTTTCCAGACGACTATTTGACGGTGAAAATGATCGATTCGAAATTTTGCCGCAAGCTTGACATTTTGCAATATTTGCGGTTTCACGCTGTCCAAAAAGTCATCCAAGTCTTCTGCAGTCCATGCCTTTTCATCAATAATTTTTTTAATCAGAGATAGTGTTTTTCCAATCACCCGCTGCTGCGCTTCAACCAAATCCATGTCCTCTGTCAGCCGCTTACTCAGTTCACTTTGCACCGTCTTGGCAATTTTCTGGAACGTTTGAAGACCATCAATACGAGTTTCAGAAAGAGGACCCTCTCCATATGGCTCCAATAAAAGGAAAATCGTTAGTGTGATATGCGAAACAGTGGTTAGCGTTCTGTAACCAGATTGCGGCGGCCCACTTTTTACGGATTTGCCATTGTAAAAAAGGGTTAAATCCTCACCCTGGACAAAAATAATCGGCCCGATCTCGCGCAAGGTTTGCTCCCGAGCACGGTTGTAGGTAGAGCGGAAAAATTGGTCCATTTGCCCGAACGCATCAAGATTTACCGGCTCCGCGTTTACACTGCCATGGTCCGCAAAAGACGGCAGAAATAACACGAGAGATATGAACGTTAAGTGTCGAAGTTTAGTCGCGAATTCAAGCAAGATGAACAAAATCATGACCACGCTCCGGTTTGTTTCATTTCACAATGCATCAGGATGCACTAAGGTAATTTTTCATCGCAGGCCCATAAACCGAGTGCCGGATTACGAATAAAGAAAATTTCTTCCTGACCTTCGACCTGGTTCCACCCGTCAGTCATGCGATCGGGGTTGTACGTTTTCATCATCTGTTCGAGATTCCCATAGCGATAGCCGACCGATTCAATATCCGTCTGTGAGAGTTGATCGCAGCAGTAGATGACATCAAAACGATTTTCTGGAGAACCATGGATTAAATGGGCCGCTGCCGCCAGATTATTTTTAAGATCTTCCCCAGACTCGACAGCTTGGAGAATTTCAGGTGTCGGACGATAACCGTATTTCCGAATCAATTGGTCAATTTTCGGGTCTTCTCCAAAAGTCTTCACCCCCGGCGCGAGAATGATCAACTGTGCTCCATCGGCCAGGGCCATTCGTGAACGATAGATAGCCTTGTTTCCGAGCCAGGTACTTTTGAATTCCTCCGGATCGAGATAAACGACAGCCTTATCTACTTCACGATCAAGTCGCTGAAAATTTGTTTCAACTGAAAGCGAACATGCTCGTTGAAAACAATCCAAGTCATCTCCGATAAACAGTCCACGAAGCAAGGGATTTCCAGCTGCATCCGGCGAGACTACGGTAAGCACATAGAGAATGGGAAGGTGGCCACAAAAATGATCCTCCGCATAATTGAGTATTTTTCGCAGAGGCGTATCGGTACGACCCATCATCCTCTCCAAGCCATATGCTGCACCAATGAAATGACTTTCGTTGATTCCAGCTTCGCCACCCGTTCCGATAAAAATGTTCTTATTGAAATTTGCCATGCCGATCACCTCGTGCGGAACGACTTGTCCTACCGACAAAATCAAATCGTGCTTTCCTTCCCACAGCAACCTATTAATCTGTACCGGCCAAGATTTGCGGTAGATACCTTCGGTCACCTCGCTAACAAAATCGGCGGGCACTTCGCCGATCGTGACTACATCTTCTCGCCAACGATGTGTGCGGATAAGCGACTTCGGTAATGTGGGAAACATACGCTCGATTTGCCATGCTTCCATCGGAAAGTGAGTTCCCAACGCGGGGAGAACATCTACTAGATGTTCTCCATAGAACTGATGAGTCATACACGTAATGGGTCCGGCCTGGCTGTGAATCCGAGTGTAATCAGGAGGCACCACCAGCACTCTCTCTCGCCGACCAATCTGTTCGAACGAGTCATACAATAAATGTTGTAATTGCTCAGATTCAATTACCGCATCAACAGATCCACTCGCACAGTAAAGACTCATGGCTTACTGAAATCCGCCGGTTGAAGATCTTTATTTACCCAGTCTTCATCAGTTCGAAATCCGAAATCAGTCGGATCATACGGAGGCACAAGATCAGCGCGAATACCTTGGTTAGGAATCGATTTTTCCAATCCACATGCCCAGAAAATTCCTTGAATGATTAACCTCCGTAAACCTTCTGACAAAAAATCAGTAGATGATCCCATCGTAGTATTAAACACTCTTCCAGTGCTACTTTGTGATCCCGGAAGTTGGTAACTTTTTGTCCAAGCAATTGGCATCATTGGATTATTTTTTTTGCCTGCAAGGGGAGCATCGGTAGGTTTCATGCCAACCAGCACTTGCCCTAAAACAAGCGTTTGACTGTCACCCGGGAGTGGCAACCGAACTCCATATACGTCAGTCGGACCCCAAATGTCGCCATCATTAATTCCTCGAACAATCGGGTTTTGTCGTTCTCCCGGAGCAATCAGCCCGCGAGTGCTTTCCTTTCGATGATCACCGTGGTGGGAAATCCATTTCTCGCCCAAAATTGCGCGACCAAAACCGCCTCGCCAGAACTCTTTTTTCCCTTGATACCCGTTGCCATAATGAGCATACGGTTTGTTTCCCGAGATATTAAATCCATGGGTTGCCGTTCGCATGCCGACGACCGGGCCACCACGATGTAGATAGCGATCGATTTCCTGCATTTGCTGTTTCGGAAGGTCGCGGAATCGAGTGGCGATGACCATCCCCTCAGCGTCCCGTAAATGATTCAGTCCGGGTATATTATGTCTAAAATTAGGATCAATTTTTTTCGTTTCCGGATGGATGGCGAAAAGCACAACACAGTCAAAACCATGCTGCTGGGAAAGAATTTTGGCTAACTGCGGCAGAACCTCCTCCGATCGATATTCTTCATCTCCTGATATCAACACTATTTTTTTACCGGTTCCAGGTCGATCCTCGCACCCGCTCAGAGTAAGCATCTCAGCAGAATTCTCCGTCGCCTCCAAGAAATCGACCACACCGGAGAATACCCACAAACAACAAATCAAATATAAAATCTTTAAACGCATCATCAATCAAATCTTTCAATAAATGAAACCACTAAACGATGTGTCGCTTATCTTCGCCAGGAAATCCATCGCGAAAGTAGCCATTTGATTCCCGGCGTCAATCGATTGCGATTGTATTGATCTCCGAGGCGACGGAATACTTCACTTTCTGTTGGATACGGAAATATTGTCCCGGCCATTCTTTTTAACCCGATGTTGTTTTTCATTGCGAGCGACACGAATCCGATGAGTTCACCCGCATGTTTCCCCACTATTGTGGCACCAATGATTTTATCAGAGTGTGGACGAACATATAACTTGACGAATCCCTCGGTTTCGCCATCAAGGATACAGCGATCAACTTCGCTGAAAGATTGCATAAACGAATCGATTTTTATTCCGCGACTTGCGGTGGACCAGGGCTGTATACCGATCTGGGCGATTTCAGGTGCGGTGTAGGTGGACCAAGGAATCTGCAATCGGCTCGCCCGTCCCCGGAGCCCTAGAAGTGCGTTTCCTACAGCAATGCGCGCCAACGCATCTGCCGCGTGTGTAAATTTAAATTTGGAACAGACATCACCCGCCGCATAGATGCGACGATTGGTGGTCCGCAAACGGTCATCAACATCGATACCCCGATTGTGATCATACTGCACCTGCGCTGCTTCGAGATTCAAACCCTCAGTGTTTGGCTTCCGCCCCGTGGCAAGTAACACTCGATCGACATCAAAAGATAAATTTGCTGAGGATTGATAAGCAGAAATACGAACATTCTCAGGACGCTGCTGAACGCCTATATTTCTTCCCTCGCCCACAAGTTGCACACCATCCTTCTCAAGAGCCCTCGTTACAATTGCTGCCGCATCCGGGTCCTCCCGCGGGAGGATGCCTGTTTTTGAATGAAACAGTGTTACTTGTGAGCCAAACCGCGCAAAGGCTTGTGCGAGTTCACAACCGATCGGTCCTCCGCCGATGATCCCAAGCCGGGGGGGCATGGCGTCTAAGGAAAATACATTTTCACTTGTTAGTACATTGACTGTTTCGACACCCGGAATCGGTGGAATACGGGGTTTGGCGCCCGTAGTAATTATTGCACGTTTGAATCCAATCTGACTGCCATCGATCGAAACTGATTTGGGTCCGGTGAATTCAGCGCTGCCGAAAAATATATCGACCCCGAGACGAGAGAATCGATCTACGGAATCATTCTCGCTTATTTCTGCGCGTAATCGCCTCATACGTTGCATCACAGCTGAAAAATTCACTTTCGGTGCTGAATCACTTTGGACTCCATAATGTGCTGCATTAAAAAATGCAGCTGCGACCCGTGCGGATTGAAGCAATGCCTTAGAAGGGACACATCCGGTATTGAGGCAGTCTCCACCTAGAGCATCGCGTTCGATTAACGCGACCCGTGCACCGAGACCAGCCGCGCCTGCTGCACTTACCAATCCTGCGGTTCCCCCACCAATCACCACTAGATCATAGGGTTGTAAGGGAAAGTCATTATTCCAGACGGTTGGTTTGACGTTACGAGCACGCAAATCTTCATCGGTTGCGATCAACGACGAATCGGAATTCTCCAAGGTGATGCTCCGTGCAGGGGAAACGAAAACAGGCGAAGTCCTATTTTCGGATCTCCTGTTCAAAAAGACAGGCTGCAAGGCAAGGGCGGACGAAAATTACCCATAAAAACAACATAATTCCATCATTTTGCCACGTTTTCTCCTGCTGGACCAACCGTGTCCACCCGCTAGCGAAATTAAAGAACAGCAAACAAAACCCAGGGAGAAACGAACAATGCGAGCCACATTTTTAAACTACGACGAATCCAGAACCGAGTCCTCGTTGATTGAAGAGTTCTACGGGGGTGATGAAACCGCTTTTACGACTCTTGCCGAACGGTTGTATCCACAACTGAAAGGATTGGCCCTTAGCCGAATCCCGCGCAATGAAGTTGGTCGATATCAACTGGCAGAAGATCTCGTGCAAGAAACATTGATGCGTGTGGCACGCACTAAAGATCGCAGTTTGACACGTTGGCAACCTGACAAGAGTTCGGTTTCCACCTGGGTCGGTACAATTCTAAAAAATCTAATCTGTAGTCACCTCAGAACACAAAAAAATAGAATTCGCGTTACGAGCGACCTTTGGTCTGATTCCAAAGAGGCCGAAAACGATCGAATCGAAAACAGTTTGGTAGATTATCGCCGAGTCACTACACACCAACGGCCTAACGATGCTATTGAGCGAGACACATGGCGGCAAGCCATTGCTGCACTCCCTCAGAAATTTCATATCTTAATTAATTTGCAAATGGAAGGAAAAAGCCATCGGGAAATAGCCTCTTGTCTAGGAATCTCACGATCGACAGTAACTTACCGAATCAGAAGCGCAACCAAGATTCTCAGGAAAACGGCCGCCGCTTGAACACTTGAATTCGTACCAATTCCTTTTTGAGTAAAAACAATTTAAAATTTGGTGTTTTGTGAATTGCTCACTTAGAAAGGATGATCGATGGCCCCATCCATGCAACGGGGAAAACAAACAGCCCGCCAGTTTAAGGTTTTGGAGCTACTCGAAAATTCGCGGTTTGGAATGACAACTCGAGAAATTCGAGACGAGGTGGTTGAATCCCTAGGACTCTCATCGCTCCACGAAAAAACTATTAAGAGGGATTTGGAGCATTGGCGACAGTTGGGCTATCCCATTGAGCAGCATGACACGGCAAATCCGGACCGCCCTAAAATCTGGATATTGGACAAAACCCGACGAAAGATTCCCCGGCTACCGATCGGTGTTGTTGAGTTGCTGGCGTTCTCCGCAGGAAGGGAACTTCTTTATCCGCTGGCTGGGACACCTTACTGGGATGGAATTCAACGTCTTTGGGAACGGATGCGCGATAGTACGTCTCCGGAAGTGCTTGCACATTTGGACCGGCAGCGGGCCGGATTAATTGTCCGTGGCCGTGGGCCGGGCAACTACGCCAAAAAAGAGGGAATCCTCTCTTCGCTTAATCGAGCCACCTTTGAACATCGCTTGATCAAGATTCGTTACCAAGGGCTTGGGAAAAATGGTGCCCGCAATCGGATTATAGCCCCCCATGCGATTTGCCTCTTCGACGGAAGCATTTATATTTTGGCCGCCGATGTACCATCCACCAATGATCAAATCCATCCGAAAGGCCCCATCAAGTCGTTCAGATTGGATCGTATCACAGCAGTTTCTTTTATTGATCGTCGATTCGTACCTCAGCGAGATTTTGATCCTGATGCGCATTTTGATAACAGCATTGGTATTTTTCGAAACAATAAGCCGAAAAAGTTCCGCATTCGCATAATACGCCAGTTTGCCGAACTGGCGGCAGAAATTTTAAAACACCCAAAACAACGAATCCGTGAACAAAAAGATCAATCAGTGATAATTGAAATTGAAGAGGCCTACGAAGAAGAAATACTTCCACGGGTGCTGTCGCTAGGTGAACATGCCGAAATTTTATCTCCTAAATCCTGCCGAGAAAAAATGGTTAAAACGGCAAAAATGTTGCTTGAAAAATACCGCAACTAGTCGGTGAGTATTTTTGAATGAAGATACCAAAAACGCTTGTCTTATCGTTCTAGATGCTTACGGATATACTGAGTCAGATCCGTTACTTTGCAGTCATTATCATGAGCTCTTATTAATATCATGCCAATTAATGTACTACGCTTCGGTCTTCTCTTGACGTTATCTGCAAGCAGCATATCGTTTTTTTCAGCCACAATGGACGCGCAAGAAAACACGTTGCGCCAATCGAAAAGTATCGAATCAATCTCACTAGAGAAAATAAACGGCGAAAGGCAGAGTGTCGGATCCTTATCAGATAAACCTTATCTGGCGATCATATTTTTAGGCACCGAATGTCCACTAGTGAAAATCTATTTGCCGCAACTCGGCATGATTTCAGAAAGGTTTCAGGACTTCGCCGACGTCATTGGAATAAATTCAAACAGTCAGGATACGCGGAAAGAGGTCAATGCATTTGTTAAGAGCAACAAAATTTCTTTTCCTGTTTACAAAGATCCAGGAGGTCAACTTGCGACAGCATTGGGGGCAAGACGGACTCCCGAAGCTTTGGTCATCAATCGGCAAGGTGACGTGCTTTATCGGGGGCGCATTGATGATCAATATGGGGTTGGTTATGCCCGTGATGCCCCTGGAAAGGAGTATCTGAAGGAGGCACTCGAGCAACTTCGACAGGGTCAACCGATCAGTATTTCACGTACGGAAGCTGTGGGATGTTTTATTGGCAAAAATCAGTCTTCACCAAAACGATCAGGAACTGTGACTTATCAGAATCGCATCGCGGCGATGATGGAAAAGCATTGCATTGAATGTCATCGAGAAGGAGAAATCGGTCCTTTTTCCTTAACCAATTATGATGACGTTGCTGCATGGTCTGAGACTATCGGAGAGGTAATTGAACAAGGCCGCATGCCTCCGTGGCATGCGAATCCAGCGCATGGATCCTTCTCGAACGCGAGGCAGATGAATTCCGAGGAACGCGAATTGATTGCCCGGTGGATCGAAGATGGATGCCCCCAGGGAACAGAAACGTTTATGCCGGCAGAGCGATCATCCGTTTCGGGATGGCAACTTGATACTCCGCCCGAGTTGATTCTTCCGATGCGGGAAACTCCGTTTCAGGTACCGGCAGATGGTACGGTCGAATATCAATATTTTGTGGTCGACCCGAAATTTACGGAAGATCGCTGGGTAACCGCTGCAG
>PVBE011222386.1_pt1 | contig 13012 bp, 8 predicted proteins | sample 1631181 | NCBI WGS metagenome assembly PVBE01 (sample SAMN08397723, study PRJNA350692) | Marine metagenome, whole genome shotgun sequencing project. | isolation source: water | place: Pacific Ocean | collected 2012-04
ATCACGGGGGCGAATGGCCTGGGAAAGACGACCCTGGTCAACCTTGTTACGGGACGTGAAAAAGCCGACTCGGGGGAAGTGGATGTCGGCCAGAATACCCATTTCTGTTACGTCGATCAGATGAGGCAGGAGTTGAACGATCAGAATACCGTCTACGAAGAGGTCGCTCAGGGCTCCGAGGTGATCCGCTACGGGGAGAAGGAGCTTTCCGTTCGTCACTACCTCGCACGTTTTCTCTTCACCGGAGCCATTCAGCAGACACGAGTGGGCCAACTCTCCGGGGGCGAGCGAAACCGCGTTCAACTCGCCAAGAGCCTGCGTGAGTCCTCGAATTTCATCATCCTTGATGAACCGACGAATGACCTCGACCTCATGACCCTCCGTGTTCTCGAGGAAGCGCTGCTCGAATTTCCGGGTTGCGCCATCGTGATCACCCATGACCGCTACTTCCTGGACCGCGTGGCGACGCATATCATCGGCTTCGAGGGGGACGGCCGCGTGGAGTTCTGTACCGGCTCGTGGGAAGTCTACGCAGAGCAGCGCGAGACGCGCGAAGCCGAGCGGGGCAGCGGGCCCTCGAAATCCTTCGTGTACCGGAAGATCGAACGGGCACATTGAGATTTTGAGTCGACCGCCCGCTGCGATCTCCACTGCAGGTCCGGGAAAGCCTTATAGGTTAGGTACTTGAACTCGATTCCTCGCGTGTATTCGAGTTTGCGGGGCGCGCGGAGAGGGAGGCCCGCCGCGGGGCCCGGCCATGGTATTCTCTGCCGGGATTTCGGTAGTGTGCGTGAGAGCGTGAGGACGGATTGGCGATATGTGGATCTTCGGAAGGCGGAAAATCCCCGACGCGATACTGACGTGGGTTCTTGCCCTGCTGCTGCTGGGAATCCCAGGGACTATTTCTTCTGCTTCCTCGGGTCGTCTGGACCGCTGGGGGAGTCAGGCCCTCGACGGAGAAGAGGGCTTCGACTATACGAAGCTGCCGGAGCGGCTCGCAGCTCCCGCTCTGCGCCCGCTCTGGGAGCGGGGGATCGAGTACGAGCGGCAAAGGCAACTTCTCGCGGCCGCGGAAGTCTACGAAGAGATTGCCGGCCGCGTCAGCGAAGAATCCTATATCTGCTGGCGGATCGCCCGGAACTATTGGCGGCATGCCGAGGCTCTTCCCCTCAGCGAGAAGCGCGAGCGATTGCGATACTTCGACCTCTCCGAGCTCTGGGCGGCCAGGGGGCTCGCCGCCGACCCGGATTGTGCTGCATGCATGTTGTGGAAATTCGTTTCGATGGGCCGCCAGGCCACCACGCGGGGATTGCTGACAGCGGTTGCTGACGTGGGAGAGATGGAATATCTGCTGCGCCGGGGAATCGAGTTGCGGCCCGAGCATCGCGATAATGCCGGCAACCTCACCCTGGGCAATCTCTATTACGCGGCATCGGTCTTCTATCGCATTCTGCCTGAATGGCGCTGGCTGAAATGGGTGATCGGAGTGCGAGGGGATCTCGAGAAAGCCAGCGGCTATGCAAAGAATGCCGTCGAGATCGCCGAATTGCGCGTCGATTATCGCGTCGAACTCGGCGCGTCCCTGCTCTGCCTGGGATTGAGTCGGAAGAATCCAGAGATCCTCGCCCAGGGAATGGAGACCCTGCGGGCGGCTCGAAAACTCGAGGACTATCTCATCACCGATGCTCTCGACAAAGAGCATGCCGGCATCCTGATCGAGTCTCCGGGCCGCGCGTGTGGTTATTCCCGGGACGGTTTCATCGATGTCGACCGTCTCGGCCGCCAGGTCAGGATGGGCAAGACGTCGGGCCAATAGACGGAGCGTATGCGCGCGGCCGGCAGGCAAGCCCCCCGGAAGCCGCGAGGACTTTTGGGGCGAGGACCGCTCTTCGCGCCGTCTGCCCGATTTCCGCCCGGGCGCTAGAAGTCGAGTTGGAACCGCATCTGGAAGATGTGGGCGATCCCATCCTTCACCGGGCCTCCCGCCAACGTGGAATTCGACACCTCGGAGTGGATGTAATTCGCCGTCATGCGGACATTCGAGTAGAGGTACCAGTTCAGGCCCAGGGTGATGTCCCGGATATTGCCCACGTTGGCACCGACTCCATTCTTTAATCTGAGGCGTGAAAAGCGCGCGGCCAGTTGCCAGGCCCCCCAGCCTTCGCCAAGGGGTTTGAGGATCTTGTTGCGGCCGAAGGCTCCCTTCTTGAGGTTGTAGTTGCGATGCTCCCCGGTAAGGAAATAGCTGGCCTGAGCGTAGAGTCCCCAGGATCGCTCCCGGTCGCCCGCGCCCGAGTCCGCCCAGGCGCTGGTGTACTCGCCCTGCAGTGAAAGGGGGCCGTAGACGATCGCAGCTTCGAGATTCAGGAGGTCGGCTCCGTCCGTATTCAGGTTGCCGGTATCGGCCACGGTCTGGGCGAGGTGGGATTCGGGTCTCGCCTTCCAGCGCAGGGTCTCCCCGCCGCCCAGATCCCGGTATTGATGGCTATAGGATAGACCCAGGTGCGCGGCTTCCCGGCCGCCGTCGCGGTAGATCGGAGCCCCGGTCACGCGCCCCGTGACCTGATACGCGGAACTATTGGAGAATCCCATCCCGTCGCTATCCGTCTCGCGAAAGATTCCGAGGGCCCAGGTCATTCGTTTATCGAAGGCCGTGTCGCCGATCTGGATGCCCGTGTTGCGCGAGGGATCGAAGGCGGCTCGCACGCTTCTCTCCATGAATGTCGTGAAGCGAAGACTCGTCAATTCCTCGAGAGAAAAGGGCTCCTTGAAGTGCCCGATCTTGACATCGCCCAGCATGGGAACCCTCTTGATGGAAACCCAGACATCCTTGATCTTATGGCCGACGAAATCGTATTGGGTCTTCCAGGCGATTCGCCCGTAGGCCGTACCCGATACGAAGATCCGGGCCGAGCGAAACTCGACCCCGGTCCCGTTGCCACCCTGAAGGGCGGCTTTCAGGGCATCGTCCTCGGAAATGAATGCGAAATCGGCAAGGGTGCGGCCGCCGATCTGCAACTGATGCGCTCCGTCTTCACTCGAGAACTTGAGGCCGTTCTTCCACTGGATCTTCCAGCCGTCCGAATCGGAAGAATTCCCCGCGGCCGGCCCGGCGAGAATCAAAACGGCGGCCAGGATGAGCGACGAAACTCTTCTGGTCTTGCGAAGATCAGGGAATGAGAACGACATGCACCGACTCCTCGGATGTGAATGTTGGCGACGCCACGCTGGCGATTTCGCGAACGCGACGGGACTCTAGGGACACAATGTCATGAAAGCACGCCCGATAGACTGCAATCGCCTGGAGGCTTCGGGAAGAAGCGCGGGAATTCTCGCCCGGGATCCGTCCTGGCAGGGGAGGGGCGCGGCGACCCGAGCCTAGAAATACGCGTCCACCAGGAGATAGGCGGTGACGGGAACTCCCCCGTATTCCGATGCGTCCTGGCCCACGCCCGCCTGGAGTCCGAGGGTGAGGTCCAGCCAGGCCAGGGGGTTGTAGGTGAGGGAGGGGAAAAACACCGCACTCTCACCCTCCCAATCGTAGATGATGAGCCCATTCACTCCCAACTCGGGAGTGATCTGGTAGCCCGCTTGAAGTCCCGTCAACTGCGAGGAGAACGTGATGACCTGGCTTCCCCCGAAGCGATTCGCGGAAACGGCCTCGTAGTAGGGTGGCGAGTTCGTCCGTTCGAAGAGGGGCAGGAGAGTCCCGGCCTTTCCGGAGCCGAAGCCCAGGGCATTCCCGTTGTAGAGATGTTCGGCGAGGAGGTAGAGACCGCTCCCCCAGTCCACGTTGTAGTCTACGGAGAGCACGATCTGCCAGAAATCCTCCAGGCGCGAAGGTCCCCCTGCGCGCACGGGCCAGATTTCCCGGGTGGGATGGGTGTAGACGATCTCCAGGCGTCCAGCGGCGTCGCCGAGATTGCTGGCCAGATCGAGACCTGCGGTCGTCGCTTTATCGAAGACACCCACCACCAGGCCGTAGTCGACGTCTGCGAGGACGCCCTGGAGGCGGGCTGCATAATCGTGGTCCCCGGCATGACTCTTGGGCGCAAAGACGAGTTCGAGTTGGCTGAAGCCGGAGAAGAGGATTCGGGCGTCGACGGCGTCCACGCCGGGAGACTGGTCGGGTTCAGTGGCCAGGGGACGAATGGCATTGAAGCGATCGATGGGGTTCCAGAGTCGACCGACGCCCCAGGGAATGCGTTGGCGGCCGATCACCGCCTCGAAATATTGGGATTCGAAGTTGATATGGGCGCGGTAGAGCGAGTAGTGGAAGCTGGGGCTCTCGCCCACTTCTCCCGATGCGTCCATGAAACTGCTGGCGCGAAACTCGCGGCCGAATTCGGATTCGAAACTGTCGAGATACCCGGCCCATAATTCGCCATCGGCGCTGATATTCGCCGACCAATGCTCGTCGGCGCGGCCCTCGGCCCGGATCCGAAGCCGGGTGATCGAGGTCATCACGCGCTCGTCGCCGACGACGTCGAAGGCCGGGCAATCCGCGAAGGTATCGGGGCTCGCCGGATCGCCGGTCGGGGTGACCACGCATGCGGGGGTGAAGCCCGCTCCAAAGGCCGCGGCGGAGGTGCCCCTCGTCGTCATGGCGATCTCCCGCAGGCTTCCGCCGGCGTCCAGGTAGGCGTCTCCAGAGCGCCATAATTCCCGCGCCGAAGTCTCGGATCCGACCAGGGTAAAGAGCCAGAGAATCCCGGCGCCGACGGATCGGATCCCGCTCATCAAATCCTCTACCCCTCCTCGGTGGCGTCGATCCGACCGTCCCGGAGCAGTACCCGGCGTCGGGCTTTTTCGAGTACCAGGGGATCGTGACTGGAGAAGAGGAAGGTGATGCCGCGCTTCTGATTGAGTTCGTACATCAATTCGAGCAGCCGCTCGGCGGTCTTGGAATCGAGATTGGCGGTGGGTTCGTCGGCGAGGATCACCCGGGGTCGGCTCGCCAGGGCGCGGGCCACGGCTACGCGTTGTTGCTGGCCCCCGCTCATTTCGAGGGGGCGCTTGTCCCCGAGGCCCTCGAGTTCCACTTCCTTCAGGAGTTCGAGGGTGCGCGCCCGGCGCTCGGTCTTCGACACGCCTTGGAGTTCCATCACGAATTCGATGTTCTCGGCCGCGGAGAATACCGGAATCAGGTTGTAGGCCTGGAAGACGAAGCCCAGCTTGCGGAGCCGGAGTTCCGAGAGTTGCGCCGAGTTGAGATCGGCCAGGCATTCGCCATCGAGAAAAATCCTTCCCTCGCTGGGCTCATCGAGGGCGCCCAGAAGATTCAATAGCGTTGTCTTGCCCGAGCCGCTGGGGCCCGCCAGGGCCGTGAATTCCCCCTCGTCGATGATCAGGTCGATGTGGGCGAGGGCATGCGTTACGACACCACGGGTGGCGTAGACCTTGCTGACATCGATTGCTTCGAGGGTGGACATTCTCAGTTATGCCTCACTGCTTCGGCGGGTCGCAGACGGACAGCGCGGACTGCGGGCCAGGCACTGGCGAGCAGGGCGGTCAATAGAGCGACCCCGGTGGGTATCGTGAAATTCTCCTGAGTGAGGACGGGGACGATCTGGTTCCCGACCTCGAATGCGCTCAGGCCCTCGGAAAAGGCACTCAGGTTGATGCCATCGCCCAGCAGGAAGAGGGTCAGGAGGGCCAATGCGAATCCGGCCAGCAGGCCTACCAGGGTGACCAGGATGGATTCGGTGATCACCATCACCACGAGTCGGGAGCGCGACAAGCCGACGGCGAGTAGGATCCCGATTTCGCGAATACGCTCGAAAATGGCCATCAGCAGGACGTTCGCGATGCCGAAGGACATCGCGACGAAGATCGTCAGATAGAGCCCCCAGGCCATGAAGTCCATCACGGCCATGATGGAATTGAGCATGGGCCGCAATTCGTCCCAGCGGCGGATCTCCAGGTCGGGCAGGGCGGCCGCAAGGCGTGCCTGTAGTTCCGGGCCGCGTTCCCGGGAATCCGCGACCACGACGATTTCGCTGATATCCGATCCGAGTCCGAAGAGTCGGCCGGTTTCGTCGATGCTGAGAAAGAGGGTCCCGCGATCCAGGGCCGCCGAGGGCGTGCGGAAGATTCCGCCCACCCGCACGGCTTCCCCCGTCATATTCCCCGACAGATCCTGGGCCGCGATCACGATCTTGTCGCCGACTTCGACGCCGAGCCGGCGGATGAGTCCCTGGCCCAGGAGCGCCCGGCGTTCCTCGCCCAGGTAGTCGCCCTCGATCACGGAATCGGCCACCATGGAGACCTCGCGTTCGCGTCGCGGATCAACCCCGATGACCCGGATGCCCACGCTCGCGGTCGGCGAGGTCACGAGTCCCTCGCCGCGAATGCGTGGCGCGAAGGCCCGAACGGCTGGATCGCCTTCGAGGCTGCGCAGCGCCTTCTGCCCCCCGTCCTTCAGCAACAGGTCAATGGTGGGGTCTTCAGCGAAACCCCGGGCGTGGATCTGCAGGTGGCCGAGATCGGTTCGGATCGCGTTGTCGACCATCTGGGACATCATGCCGTAAAAGATCGCCACTGAGATCAGGGTGCCCGCCATGCCCACCGCCACGGAGGTCACCACGATGCCCGTTCGGCGGGGATTGCGGCCGACGTTACGCCAGGCCATCCGCATCATGCTCAGCATTCGGATTTCGCTCCCGGCTTGAATCGAATCGAGGAGCGCGACCTTCGCGACATGGCGCACGGGATCTTCCTCATTCGAGAGGCGGTCCTCTTCATATCGCTTTCTTCAGAGGCTGCGAAGCACATCGACGGGTTTGCCCAGGCTGGCGCGGATGGCGGGGTAGAAGGCCGCGATGAGTGCGACCCCCAGGATCGTCAGCGCCGAGAAGAAGGGGTTGGCGGCTCGCAACTTGGCGGCGATCACGGGATCCGCACCCACCATTTCAAAGGCGACGAGGACCTCCGGGTTGTCGGTGGGGACCGGGTTGGCCTGGAGGTAGAGAACCAGGGGAAGGGTGATCAGCAATCCCACGACCAATCCCACCCCGGTCAGCAGAACGGACTCGACGTAGACGATGCGAAAGATCACCCGGGGTCGCAGTCCCAGGGCCAGGACGACCCCGAACTCGCGTTTGCGTTCGAGTACCGCCATCAGGATCGTATTGAAGATCCCGAAGCCGACGACCAGCACCAGGATGCCCAGCATGATGTACATCCCCACTTTGTCGATGACGACGGTTTGGGCGAGATCGGGCATCATATCCTGCCAGGGATGAACCTCGGTTCGCGAAGGGTCGAAAGTCGCGCGCAATGCTTCCGTCAAGTCCCCAGACTCAGCGGTATCCTGGGCCAGAATGGCCACTTCGCTCACGCGATCGCCGTAGACGAAAAAGTCCTGGGCGTCGGCGAGGGAAATCAGCGCGAGGCCACGATCCAATTCCGGATCGGGCAGTCCCATGATGCCCGCCACCCGGAAGAGATCGTAGGCGCTTTCCAGCGAATAGGCGATGGAATAGAGCAGCACCTCGTCCCCGACTTCGACCCCGAGTACGTCGGCCAGGCGCCCCCCGAGTACGATTTCTCCCTTGCGTCCACTTTCCAGGAAGCGGCCCGACTTCACGCGTTTCGGCAGGCTGGAGACCGATTCCTCTCGCTGGGGATCCAGGCCCAGAAGCATGACACCCCGGGTGGCTTCTCCTTCGGATAGGAGTCCAAAAGCACTCAGACGCGGGGCGAAGCCCTTCACGTCGGGATCTTCGTCGAGTTGGGCGATCAGCGGGCCATCGAAATGGGTGAATTGTTCGAGGGTGCGTTCCCGAAGATAATCGGGTCCGGTGAGCGTGACGTGGCCCGAGGCCATTCGCACGCTGTCGTCGATGATCTTATCCCACATGCCGGTGGAGAGGGCGGCGGAAAAGACGACCAGGGAGACGGCGAAGGCCGTAGCGGCCACGGTGAGCCCGGTGCGGCGGGGGTTCCTCCAGACGTTGCGCCAGGCGAGCCTCCACTCGAGGGGCATCAGCGTCGGGCCTTGCGAAGATTTCTCTTGCTGAAGGTCGAGGGATCGATTTCCGCATCGAAGACGATTCGCTCGATCGTGATCGAGGTCTTATGTCCTTCTTTGTCCAGGGGGACCATCGACCAGAGGTGGGGCATATGGCGAGTCCCCTGGATGCGAATATCCGAAAAGTCCATGCGCCTCAGGAGTGCGCCATCCTCGTCGTAGAAATCCTGTCGCAGAGGCGTTCCGTACTCTTTTTCGATCCAGGCCACGATCTTCCCCCAGACCACGGGGGCGTCCTCGTGGGGAATGTATTCGATCACATAGGCGGAGAGTTCTGAGTGGCCTTCGGGCGCGGGGTCTATTCCGAGCAGGCGATGATCGTAATCGTCCAGGGTGCTCGACTCCTTGACGAGATCGTCGTTGGTGAAGTCGCTTCCCATCCAGGATCCGAGCATCATCGAGGGTGGAATTCGGATCGTGCGCTCAACCCTCGGTATGAACATCCATAGATTGGGGTGTAGTTTCAGAAAGCCCGTTCCCGCGTCCTTGGCAGGACTCAGAATGCGGATGAAGGAACGATCCTCGTCCCGGTCCTCCCAGGATTGAAAGCGAACGACCCGTGGCGCGGCGAGGCGGGGCGAGATGACCTTCATCTCGGCATCCATGATCGTGCGTTGACTGCGCATGGTATCCTCGGATCGGCGCGCGATCTCTCCGGCATCCAGACCGGCGGGCGCCGGCAGTAGCTCAGCGCCGTCGGCGGTGGATAGGGCCAGCCCGAGGCAGGCCGCCGTCAGAGCGAAGAATCGTTGGGTTGGCATGGTTCAGATCCAGGGATTCATGAAGAAATGATATTCAGTGGTCGGAAGGATACACGCATGCCCACCGCGGTGCGAGTGGGGAGTTCGGTAGATGGAATGGCAAACTCTTCATGGCTGGCAGGCTTGAAGGGATATCAAAGGCATTCGCCGACCACCTTTCACGATGCTCTCCCAATCCCCGCAACGCTTCGACGTGAATGGCGAATCGGGATTCGGGCGCAAGCGCATATCTCGACGAAACGCCGTGGCTTTCGCATGCCAACCGAAGGCGAATGGGATTCGGAGATGCGGTTTTAGAGCGGAATGTGGTATACCGGGATCACGCCACTCGGCGCTCGGACCTCCTTCGCAGTGGGGACGATCCCACTGCCCATCGGGCATGAAAGCCAGTGGGAATGCGCGGAGAAGGTTCAGCCGGAAGTCCCGAATCGGGGATCCGGAAGCGTGGAGGAAGACGGAGGAAGAGGTGCAGGCACGGCAAGAGGCCATTCACGCGTGCGCGCCCGTGGCATCGCCTCCCGTCGGAGCCCGGGCGGCCCATCGGTTCTTTGCGCCGGCAGTGCCTCCGTTCTGGTATCCATCGCAGATCTTCGTGGCTTCGGATGATTGAGGACGAGGGGGAGAGGCCCGGCGTCGAGCATCTCAGTCAGGACGCAGATCCCGTCGAAACCGCGGAATGGCTCGACGCCCTCGATTCGGTGCTGGAAGAGGAGGGCGTGGAGCGCGCCCACTACCTGGTGGGCCGCCTGATTCGCCGCGCCAGGCGCCGGGGGGCCTATCTGCCCTACAGCGCCAATACCGCGTATATCAATTCCATCCATGAATCGCGCCAGGATCCCAGGCCGGGAGATCCCGGCCTGGAACATCGGATCCGTTCGATCATTCGCTGGAATGCCATGGCGATGGTCGTGCAGGCCAATCGGCTCGACCCCTCCCTGGGCGGGCATATTTCGAGTTTCGCTTCGGCGGCCACCCTCTACGACGTCGGCTTCAATCATTTCTTCCACGCACCGGACGATCACCACGGTGGCGACCTGATCTACATCCAGGGGCATTCGGCGCCCGGCATCTACGCCCGGGCCTTCCTCGAGGGACGCATCGACGAGGTGGCGTTGCATCACTTCCGCCGCGAAGTGGACGGGCGCGGACTCTCCTCCTATCCCCATCCGCGATTGATGCCCGACTTCTGGCAATTTCCCACCGTTTCGATGGGGCTCGGTCCGCTGACCGCGATCTACCAGGCGCGTTTCATGAAATATCTGCAAGACCGCGAGATCGTCGACACCCGGGGCCGCAAGGTCTGGGCATTCCTGGGGGATGGGGAGACCGACGAATGCGAGAGCCTGGGCGCCATTTCCCTGGCGGGTCGGGAACGCCTGGACAACCTGATCTTCGTCGTCAATTGTAATCTCCAGCGCCTCGACGGCCCGGTGCGCGGCAATGGGAAGATCATCCAGGAACTCGAGGCGAGTTTTCGCGGTGCGGGCTGGCGCGTCATCAAGGTGATTTGGGGCAGTTATTGGGATCCGCTATTGGCGCGGGATAAGACGGGCATCCTGCGCAAGCGCATGGAAGAGACCGTCGATGGCGAGTATCAGGCCTACCAGGTTCGCGGGGGCGCCTATACGCGTGAACATTTCTTCGGCAAATATCCCGAACTCAATGAACTGGTCGCCAATATGAGTGATGAGGACATCTGGCGATTGAATCGGGGCGGGCATGATCCCGCCAAGGTCTACGCCGCCTACGCGGAGGCGGTGGCCCATAGCGGACAGCCCGTCGTCATCCTGGCGAAGACCGTGAAGGGATATGGGACGGGTGAAGCGGGAGAAGGACAGAATATCACGCATCAGATCCATGATCTGCACGTTGCGGCCCTGAAGGCTTTTCGGGATCGCTTCAATATTCCCGTATCCGATGAGGCCATCGCCGAGGCGCCCTTTTATCGCCCCTCGGAGGACAGTCCGGAAATTCGCTATCTGCGAGAGCGGCGCGAAGCTCTCGGAGGTTATCTGCCGACCCGGCGGAGCGATGCCGAACCCCTCGAGATCCCGGAACTCAGCGCTTTCAAGAGCCTGCTCAAGGGCAGTGCCGGTCGCGAAGTCTCCACGACCATGGCCGCGGTGCGCCTGCTGCAATTGTTGACGCGGGATGAACGTATCGGTTCCCGGATCGTTCCCATCGTACCCGATGAATCCCGCACCTTCGGGATGGAGGCGATGTTCCGTCGCCTGGCCATCTACTCATCCGTCGGCCAGCTCTACGAGCCGGTGGATTCGGATCAGATTTCCTACTATCGCGAGGATAAGAGCGGGCAGATTCTGCAGGAGGGCATCACGGAGGCGGGGGCCTTCTCCTCCTGGCTGGCCGCGGGAACCGCGTATAGCAATCACGGCAGCAATATGATCCCCTTCTACATCTACTATTCGATGTTTGGTTTTCAGCGCATCGGGGACCTGGCCTGGCTGGCCGGGGATGCGGGTGCCCGGGGCTTCCTGCTGGGCGGCACATCCGGTCGTACCACGTTGAATGGCGAGGGACTCCAACATCAGGATGGCCATAGTCACGTCCAGGCGGCGTTGATTCCGAGTTGCATCGCCTACGACCCCGCCTACGCGTACGAGTTGACGGTGATCATGCAGGACGGTTTGCGCCGGATGTTCCACGAGCAGGAAAACGTCTTCTACTACATCACGCTGATGAATGAGAAATATTCTCAGCCCGCATTGCCCCCGGATGCCGAAGAGGGAATTCTGCGCGGCATCTACCTGCTGCGCGAGAGTGAGGGCGATGGAATTCCGGTGCAGCTCTTCGGGAGCGGAGCCATCCTCGGCGAGGTCCTGGCAGCGGCCGAATTATTGGCCCGGGATTTCTCGATTCGATCCGATATCTGGAGCGTCACGAGCTATAGCGAATTGGGTCGGGAGGGAGCCGCGGTCGAGCGCTGGAATCGATTGCATCCCGGTGAGACACCCCGTCAGACTTTTATCGCGAGCCAACTCGAAGGATATGAGGGCCCCGTCGTGGCGGCGAGCGATTATGTGCGGGCTCATCCGGAGCAGATCCGCGCCCATCTCGAGCGGCCCTATGTGGTGCTGGGAACCGACGGGTGGGGGCGTAGCGATCGGCGCGCTCGCTTGAGAAATTTTTTCGAGATCGATCGCTTCTTCATCGCGCTGGCCGCCCTCAAGGCCCTCAGCGATCAGGGGGAGATCGGTTGCGAGCGAGTCCAGGAGGCGATCGCCCTCTACGGACTCGATCCCGAGAAGACCAATCCCTTGAACGCCTGAAGCCGGGAGGCCCGGAGACTTTCTTGTCGGGACAACAGGAAATCCGCGTTCCGGATATCGGCGACTTCGAAGAGGTCGAAGTCGTCGAGATCATGGTCGCCAAGGGGGATCGGGTCGCTCTCGAAGATCCCGTCGTCTGTATCGAGAGCGACAAGGCGACCCTGGAGGTTCCGACTCCCGTGGCGGGAAGGGTGGGGGCCATTCTCGTGAGCCTGGGCGACCGGGTTTCCGAGGGCACTCCGTTGCTGGTGATCGCTTCAGAGGGCATCCCGGATAGCCCGGCCGAGGGCGCTCGGGAAGAGGGCGCTCGGGAAGAGGGCGCTCGGGAAGAGGGGGCTCGGGAAGAGGGGGCTCGGGAAGAGGGGGCTCCGATCTCCGAGGGCGCCGCCCCGGAATCCGAATCCGACGCGCAGCGCTCCCAGGCCCCGCCGCCGCAGGATTTCGTCCATTCCGTTCCCCGGGAAAAGGCTTCCGGCGGCCCGCACGCGGGCCCGGGCGCGCGGCGTTACGCGAGGGAATTGGGCGTCGATCTCGCCGGGGCGGAGGGCAGCGGGCGCCGGGGCCGAATCCTCCGAGAGGACATCACGCGTCACGTGCGCGAGCAAATGTCCGCTGGGCCGAGGCGGGGCCAGGAGTCCGTCGCATTGCCGCCCGTACCGATCGTCGACGCCTCGCGCTTCGGGCCGGTTCGCGAAGAGGCCCTGTCCAGGATTCGCCGGGCCTCTGCGAGGAACCTCAGTCGCAGCTGGTTGAACGTTCCCCACGTGACCCAACACGACGATGCCGACGTCACGCTGCTGGAGGCCTTCCGTCGAAGTTGTCGGGAGCGGGCCCGGGATGGGAATCTCAAGCTCTCCCCCCTTCATTTCATCCTCAAGAGCGTCGCCTTCGTCCTGAGGGATTTCCCGGATTTTCGCTCCTCGTTGTCG
>PVBE012693341.1_pt1 | contig 13012 bp, 10 predicted proteins | sample 1631181 | NCBI WGS metagenome assembly PVBE01 (sample SAMN08397723, study PRJNA350692) | Marine metagenome, whole genome shotgun sequencing project. | isolation source: water | place: Pacific Ocean | collected 2012-04
ATGTTAAAATTGATAAGATATCTGGTTGTAGAGGTTGCATAGCTTTCTTAAATTATTTTTTACACAAAACAATTTAGATGAAAGAATATATGTTGCCTCTACTTTTTTTAGGATTTAGCTCCAATGGCTAAAGTCCAGTTTTTATTTTAAAATTGATTGATATTTATTAATTCAATATAACCTCCCATATTTTTATAAATTAAGCGTTTGATTATGAGATAGTCTTTTAGTGGTTCTCTGATTTTGCAAGATGGCTTCAGTCGGAAAATTCTTTAGAAGAAATTAATGGAAAAATAATTTTTAAAGAAGTATCCCCGTATTTCTTAGATCAAAAAGCGAACTTTTAGACAGGCATAGAATCTGTTCTGATAAGGCCTTTTCTTAGCATTTTTACGCCCAGTATTAAAGGAACGTTATTTTAAAAAAAGACTTAAAAATATGAACAAATTTATCGATATCACTCACACTCCAGCTCAGAAAGGTAAACAGCCTTCCTCATATATTAAAATCAAAGTAAAACCTGAGTCTAATTTTATTTTAAAAGATAAATTTCCTTTAAAAATAAAAATTAGAAAATTATTTAATAAAGAAGTGGTTTTTTCATGCGAGTTGTCTCATCCAGGAAGTTTTTATCTTCATCATTGGTTTGAACATAAGGAATTACTTATTTATACCTCTGAGAATCAAGAAATCATGAAAGAAACTTGGAGTCCCCATACACATGGAAGTGAAACAACTGTAGCTTTTGATATATGGTCTGAAATAAACAAAAAAACTAAGGGAGTTATTATAGGATCTAATGATGGGATTGAAGGAGAGTATGTTTTTCCTTTTTTAAAGGAATGTTATAGCAAATTACTTTTTGTAGAGGGATCTCCTGTAGTATTTGAAAGGTTAAAAGAAAATTACAAAAAATATTCTAATGTTCAATTTTTAAATGAAGTTATAACCCCAAATGGAGGGGAAGTTATTTTTTATGAAGCAACTGATGCCATTAGTGAAGGAGAAACAAATTCAATATTAAAAGAACATATTGAAAACTTTGTAGGCAAAGAGTACAGGGAAATTAAAGCAGATTCAATGGGAATTAATGAGTTACTAATTAATAATGGTTTTAGTGATTTAGATTGGTTGCATATTGATGTTGAAGGTATAGACGATCAATTAATATTAGCTTTAGATTTTAATAAAATTAAAAAACCTAAAGTTATTATTTATGAAAAAGTTTTTGTTTATGAAAAATGTAGTTTAAGTCAAAAAGATAAAGCACTTCAGTTTTTAGAAGATAATGGATACTTTGTTTGGGTAGATACTAGTAATGGATATAATAATATGGCAATACTGAACTAATGAGACTCTCCCACTAAGATGTCAATCTTGCGCTAACTGAAGTAGCGAATTTTCAAGAAAATCTCCGTTTCTATAGATTTTTTTTAATCTTTTTCGACACTGTTTATAACGTATTTTTAGATCTTGTGTCTCTTCTGATTTTAGATCTGCTATAAACATAGGCAAAAAAATGGGTTTAAGGAAAAGACCTTTATCAACATTGAAAAAAGTTAAATTTTTATTGAGGAGATAAAGCTCATGTTCGAGCATATTTACTTCTTGAGAACTAGTTTGAATTTGTTGTTTTAAAAGGTTTCTACGGTGAAAATTCCAAGAATTATTTTTTCCAAATCCTAGTAATATACCAAATAAACCATCATGCCCCATTACTGCATCGTAAAAAATACCCTCTCCTTGTTCCAAAGAGAGAAGAATTTCTTTAGCAGAGATATTTTTCCCTAGAACCTTTTCAAAATCTTGATAATTTTCTTCTATTTTATTTAAAAAAGCTCTCTTATTCACAAAAAAAATGATAATGGAGCCTGGGATTTTTTTTTCTGCATGTTTTTTGAGTAAATAATTTTCTGAAAGAAAAAGAGATGCATATTTTTCCCAAACATCCCAACCCTTTTGTAATTTTTCGCTTTCTCTAAGCGCAATTTTTTTTAATTTTGGATTTTTGAAAGAAGCATCAATTGAGCTTTGGTCAAAATATCCATCAAAGCTTAAAGGTTTTTCTCCCAGAAAGGTATAGCCAAAGCTTGAGCGTAATACAGCCTGTTTAAGAGGTTTTAATAAGAGTTTTTTTTCCTCTTTTGGAATATTTTTTAATTTTTCTCGAATAGGTTGAAGTTGTTTTTGATGGGCTGTATTTTGGGGAAAAATTAAAAATAAAGAAAAAATAAAAAAAAAGCTTATGAATAAATAGCCCTTTTTCTCTAAACTGCTCGCTATAAATTTTTTTGGAGGACTCATGTTAAAAGCTCTTTTAAAACTTTTTATTTTGATTTTTTCTTTGCAAGGGCATTGTGATGCAATTCATTTTTCTAAACCAGAAAAACAGTACATTAATGCTCAAAATATCGTGCTATACAAAGACAAGCTGTGGGCCTATGTGGGAGATGAAAACAGTTGGGTTTGTGTGGAGAATATTTCTTCTGATAAAAACGGGTACTACGTGAATGTAGGTTCGGCTGTTTTTCATGTTTGGCAATGTCCTGGTTGTGGACGGTACAATAATAAAAAGAATAATACATGTCAAACGTGTGGATATTATAATAATAATACTGATTGAATAACAAAAAACTTTATACCCACTCTGATCAAAATCCTAAATTTTGAAAAGAAATGGATCTGGGTTTTGATATAATATTGAACCTATCCCATTGGGATAGGTTCTTTTTTTACCAAACTAAATTTGAAGCAGATTGATATTCTGTTACCCGAGTCTCAAAAAAGTTTTTCTCTTTTCCTAAGTCAATGGTTTCGCTCATCCAAGGAAAGGGGTTTTTAGAATGATATTTTGCTTTTAAACCGATACGCTCAAGTCTTCGGTCTGTAATATAACCTACGTAATCTTTAAACATAGGAGCTGTGAGGCCTAAAATACCTCTTGGTAAACAATCTTTTGCATATTGAATTTCTAATTCGACAGCTTCTTCGATAAGATTTTGGATGTGATTTTGAAATTCAGGAGTCCAAATATCAGGATTTTCTGCTTTGATCCCATTGATCAAGTCAATTCCGAAATTAAGGTGAATCGATTCATCTCTTAAAATATATTGAAACTGCTCACCCATTCCGATCATTTTATTTTGACGATGAAAAGAAAGAATCATCACAAATCCACTATAGAAAAAGATTCCTTCCATAATAATGTAAAATCCAATGAGATTTTCTACAAATTTTTGAATTCCTTCTAGTGTATCTGTATTGAATGTAGGGTTTAAGATATCTTCAGTCAGTTTCATTTCAAAATGATCTTTTTTATGGATCGAGTTAACTTCGTTATACATGTTAAAAATCTCACCTTCTTTTAAGTTGAGAGAGTCAACGATGTATAAAAAGGTATGTGTGTGAATAGCTTCTTCAAAAGCTTGACGAAGAAGGTATTGACGAGCTTCAGGGTTTGTAACGTGTCTGAAAATAGCTAAGACAATGTTGTTTCCAACTAAAGATTCAGCAGTTGCAAAAAAACCTAAATTTCTTTTGATCACAAGTCTTTCATCTTCGGAAAGCTCTTGAGATTTCCAAAGTTCAATATCTTTAGTCATTGATACTTCTGTAGGCATCCAGTTATTGGAACAGCCATTGAGATAATGTTCCCATGCCCACTTATATTTAAGAGGCATAAGCTGGTTGACATCTACTGCATTGCAGTTGATTAAACGTTTTTCAGATACATTAACACGCTTTTTTTCTCCTGCTTGAATCGTTGTTTTATCATCCGTTGTAAGTGTCATATTGTGCCTCCTTTTTTATTGACAGCTCTCACAACCCTCTTCGAGGTTGCATACAGTTTTGTTGCGATCTACTTTTATGTTGCTTGAAGCAGATTGGTTCTTCATCCATCTTGGCTGAAGACCTCTTTTATTGATATCTATGGAAGATTTTTCAATTTGTGTAGCTGCGAGGGTTCTTAAATAATAATTAGTTTTCAATCCTTTTTCCCAGGAAAGAAAATACATTTGACTGAGTTTTTTTCCATCGGGTTCTGCTAGATATAAGTTTAAAGACTGTCCCATATCGATCCATTTTTGCCTTCTGGCAGCACATTCAATGAGCCAATCAGGTTCAACTTCAAAAGCAGTAGGAAACATCTTTTTTACATTCTCAGGAATCCTTTCTATTTCAAAAATGGAACCATCAAAATATTTGAGATCATCGATCATCTCCTCATCCCAAATATTTAGCTCTTTAAGCTTGCTTACGAGATGTGGATTTACGATGGTAAATTCACCTGATAAATTAGATTTTACAAATAGATGTTTATAGATAGGTTCAATGGAGGGAGTAATATTTGAAATATTGGCAATTGTAGCTGTTGGAGCTATGGCCATTGTATTTGAGTTACGCATGCCATGCTTTTTAATTTCTTGTCTTACTTTTTCCCAATCAAGATTTTTCTGTCTATTCACCGTGATTTTAGATCCTCTTTCTTTTTCTAAAAGATCAATTGTATCGATCGGCAAAAGACCTCGGTCCCATTTTGAACCTTTATAAGTAGAATAAGAGCCTCTTTCTTCAGCAAGTTCAGTGGAGGCTAAAATTGCATAATAAGAAATCATTTCCATACTCGTATCAGCAAATTCTATAGCTTCAGAACTTGTATAGCTGAGGTTTTTCATATAAAGAGCATCTTGAAATCCCATCATACCAAGCCCTACAGGACGGTGACGTAGATTTGCATTTTTTGCATCAGGGATGGGATAAAAATTAATATCGATGACATTATCCAACATCCGGATCGCAGTACGTACAGTAGAGGCTAATTTTGTTTCATCAAGTTTTTGATCTATAAAGTGTTCAGTAAGATTTATAGACCCTAAATTGCAAACAGCAGTTTCATCTTCAGAAGTGTTTAAAAGGATCTCTGTGCAAAGGTTCGAAGAGTGAACAACACCTACATGATCTTGAGAAGAACGGATATTAGAGGGATCTTTAAACGTAATCCAAGGATGTCCTGTTTCAAACAGCATGCTGAGCATTTTACGCCATAGTTGTACAGCTTCCACTTTTTTGAAAAGCTTCATTTTTCCCTCATCCGCCATCTTTTCATATTCAAGATAACGGCTTTCAAAAGCGTTCCCGTAAAGATCGTGTAAATCAGGGGTTATAGAGGGAGTGAAAAGAGTCCACATACCGTTTTCTTGTACACGTTTCATAAAAAGATCAGGGATCCAATTTGCTGTATTCATATCATGAGTACGGCGTCTTTCATCTCCTGTATTTTTACGAAGTTCCAAAAAATCTTCGATATCAAGATGCCAAGTTTCAAGATATGCACACATGGCTCCTTTTCTTTTTCCTCCGTTGTGAGCAAGAGCAGATGTAGTCATGTAAGAAGCATCACCCTCTACTTTTAGATCATATACAAAAGGAGTGATAGGACTTTGTTTTACAGATTGAATACGTGTGAAAATATGCCCGAGATGAAGAAACCAGTTTTTTTCTTCTTGAACAGTACAATTCATTTTTTCAGCGATTTCTTTTGTAATAGGTAAGACAAGAGTATTTTGAGATGCAGATGTAGGAATGCCTAAACGGAGCAACTGATAGCGAAAGGTTTCTCTTAAATCTGTGGAAGAATGGTCAAAATGGATCTTTTCTTTTACAACATGAGAACATGTCTCACATAGAGCTTCTACTAAGGCCCATACTTGAAAGTGAGGCAAATGAGAAAGTCTAGAAGAGATACATTTGTTTCCTTTTTCATTGTAAAGATCTTCATAAAAAATAGGAAAATCGACAAAGCTTTCTACAGTATCGTAAGTTGCATTTCGAACGTGACTTTGAGTCCATTGAATTTCATCACTTTGTATGTGGTAGGACAAACCTCGCTTTTCTAAATAAGAGCAAACAAACTGTTTTATTTTTTTTGTTTTGCTTGAAACTCTACAATTCCCTTCCTTATCAAGATGGCCCTCAGCTAAAAGAAGACCATAAAAAGTAGCATCCTCTTTTTGAAAAGTGTCTACTTTTACTATCTCTTTAGGAACAACTTGGGCTATGTAGTCTCCTTCTTTCAGATTTTTTGCATCTACCCAAGCACATTTTTTTTCTTTATTTTGAATGGCATAAAAAGGATGACCATCAGTTACACAAAGAGGAGTTAAAAAATGCTCAGCTTCAATAGTAAGCATAGGATCTTTTTGATTGTAGGAGCATTTTTCTGTAACTTCTCGGTAAGTTCCGCTGATGCCAAGAACAAGATCTTTAACTTGTACCTCAGAGATAGGTATAGGGCCTTTACCAGTATATACTAAAGTATCAGGAGAAAAACATTGATTGACTGCAACAGCAGTATCATTTGCAACCTTTAAAAAAGGAATTACACCTTGCGATTTTCCATTTGTTCCTTTGATCACAGAACCGGTAGCTCTTACACTTGTCCAGTCATTTCCGAGCCCTCCTGCCCATTTAGAAAGTTGAGCATCGTCAGAAATAATTTTGAAAATGCTATGAAGATCATCTTGGACTGTAGAGAGATAACAAGAAGAAAGTTGTTGATGCTTGGTTCCTGAATTGAAGAGCGTGGGAGTGCTTGAAACAAAGCTAAATGTAGAAAGAACATTGTAAAATTCGATGGCACGTTTATTTTTATCTTTTTCTTTAATGGCTAGGCCCATTGCTACTCTCATCCAAAAGATTTGAGGGGTTTCAAGCTTTTTTTCCTCTTCATGAATAAAATAGCGATCATATAAGGTTTGCAAACCTAAATAAGAAAAAAGATCATCTCTATCCAAATCAATTGCATTTGCAAGTTCACTCAGATCATAATCGAGAAGATCCGAATGAAGCCTTTCTAAGGAAATTCCTTTGCTGATATATTTTTTGAAGTAACTTCGGTGTACTTTTTTTAAAGAAGTATCTGATGAAGAAATTTGAAGAGTTTCTCTATAAAGAACATCGAGTAAAAGTCTTGAAGTGACTTGTGAGTAGGCTGGATCTTTTTCAATTCTAGATCTGGCAGCATAAATATTAGCTTGATCGAGTTCGTGTTCTTTGATTCCGTCATAGAAATTTAAAATAGCGGTATTGATCAAATCACTTTGATCTACATCCTTTTCTAGCCCTCGACAGGCAAATGAAATTTTATTTTTTAAAAAACGCTCTGTAATTGTTTTTTTACTACCATCGTCACAAACCACATTAAATGTTCTTTCTTTCCCTGTGGGAGTTGGTGGCAAAGAACTGTGTGTTTCTTTTTTTGCTCTATGTAAGATGAAATCTTTTGCCTCAGAAAAGAGGTGTTTTTTCATAAGTTTTTGCTCGATTGTATCTTGAATCCAATCGACATAAAGAGCATGCGTTTTTTGTGTATGTTGAATTGAGTCTTCAACTATTTCTTCGGTTAAATGATTGATGGTTTGAATGATGTCATCAGGAGTTTGATTTTCAATTTGATGTGTTCTTCGAAAACATTTTTCTAAGGAGGATGCGATTTTCATCGGATTGAATCGTACTAAGGTAGCTCTGTCTTGGCGGTAAATTTTTAAATTTTGAACAGAATTTTCTCTTTTATGCTTTTGTTGATCTCTGTAAACAATGTAATCTCTGGCAACGTCATGATGACCTTTTTTCATTAAGGTAACTTCCACAAAATCTTGAATGCCTTCTACAGTAAGAGAAGCTCCTTTTGAGGCAAGCTTTAAAAGTTTGGATGAGATGTTATCTGTAAGAAGATGAATCATTTTTTTTATGTCGGAGTCTAAAGGAGAGTCTTTACTTAAGTTTTTTGTGTCTTTAAAAGCAGCTATAATAGCGTTTAAGATCCTTGTTCTTTGAAAGGGAACTAGCTTGCCATTTCGCTTCACAACGGTAAAACTCACTAAAGATTCTTTTTTGTGATCTTTTTCAGTATCGATGAGTGTGTCTTTCTTCATACATATCCTCTGTATATGAATTTATTTTCAATTTTAACGGATATTGGGCGGCAAAAGCTAAAAGTTAAATGGATTTTTTCTATTCATATTTTGAAAAATTCTGACAGAAAAACCTTTTATTTCTTTTTTAACTTTTGCTCTATAACATCCGTTTTTAAGTTGGCTTCTTTGAGCTACTTACTGCATCTTTCTACTATATGTAGTAGTTATCTCGGCGTCAATATACTATATATTGTAGTTTGGGGTTTGAAGTCTAGAAAAAAAATAAGGGGGTGAAAAATATTTGAATTTGCTTGGATGTAAATAGTTAAATGAAGTAAGGTTTTAGATTTTTTTTGCGATTTTTTTGCCTAATATAAAGAGAAAAAAACCGCCAAAAATACTGAAAAGCAGATTGGCTGAAAAGAGTAAATAATGCTCATAATCCAAATAATTAACTAAATTTTCGATAAATTGAGAAAAAGTCGTATAAGCGCTTAAAACCCCAATAAGGAAAAAATTGCGTTGAACTAGGGAGAAAATCTTTTTTTTGTCTGAAAGGGTATAAAAGAAACCGGCTAAAAGACAGCCTGTAAGGTTGATAAGAGGCACTGTGAAAAAAAAATGAGGCCCCAAAAAAAAGAAAATCAGTTTTTCAAACAAAACTCGAAAATAAGTGCCTATTAGCCCCCCTAAAAGAATCATGAGAATCTCAAGTTTTTTCATAAAAAAAGCCTTTTCCCTAAAATAAACAGCAAAATCCCACCTAATACACTGATTATTAGGTTTATAAATGCATGCTTTTTGGTGTCAAAATCGATTTGGTTTTCCATCTCTAAAATAAAAGTGGAAAAAGTAGTGAATGCTGAGAGAACACCTGAAGAAAGAAAGTAGATTTGATTTTGACTTAAAATATTCCCCTGTAAAACAAGAGCATAGACGCAGCCTGCGAAAAAGCAACCCAAGAGGTTGACAAAAAGCGTTCCGAAGGGAAAACGAAAGCCCATGAAGCGATTTACTCCTAAAGAGATAAAAAACCGGAGTAAAGTGCCAATTGCGGCTCCAAATGTTAAATATATAAAAGACATTTTAATCTACTTGTTGTCTTTTTACTCATATTTTTATACCCACCGTGGTTCAAAACCAATTCTTGAATCACGAACTGACGTTATGCGGCAGGAGCAAAAAATTAAACAAATCTTTTCCAGTCAGACTTTCCCAAAATACTCAAAGATATTCATTGAATATCTCTTTATATTTTGAAATAGTCTGACAGAAAAACCTCTCATTTCTTTTTTCACTCTTGCCGCGTAACATCAGTTACGAAGGGTATAACCTTATGGGGATTAATGGAATAAAAAAATAATTTCACAGAAAAAGATAAGCGTATAATTAAAAGTTATCTCTGATAAAATGGGATTAATACGATAAAAAGGCTTCAGGGGTATTTTTTCCTATTTTTTCCAATTGGGTAAAATGTTAGGATTCTTACCCACACAAAATGGGATATTTATGAGGCGGATCTATCTAGTTCCTAACATTATCACAGCTTTTGCTTTAGCTTGTGGATTATATGTGATTTTTAAAATCAATATGATCGAGCCAGGATCTGGTGATTATGAAGTTATATTAACATCTGCAATTCTTCTTTTAGTGGCAGCTTTGGCTGATTTTGTCGATGGTGCAGTTGCTAGGGCGATTCATGCGGAGACAGAATTTGGATTTTTATTTGATTCTTTAGCAGATGCCGTTTCATTTGGAGTAGCCCCCTCGGTTCTTTTTCTCAAAAGTCTATCCTTGGAGCAGGGGACTTTACTTTCCTTTTTTGCAGCGTCTGGGGCTATGGTATATTCTCTTTGTGGTGTACTAAGGTTGGTTCGTTATAATGTGGTTTCCAAAAAAAGTACGAAAAAGAGCTCTAAAAATAAAAAAGAGAAGAAAAGAAAGCATTTCACAGGTCTTCCGATTCCAGCTGCCGGGGCTGCTGCAGTATCTGCCAATCTTCTTTTTCTCTCTCCTACTTTGCAACGCACAATGGAAGTGGATTACCATGTTAAAGCAATTACGCTGACTTGTGTGATGATTCTTTTAGGATATTTTATGGTCAGTCGTTGGAAGTTTCCTAGTCTCAAGGCGTTTCACTTTAAGGTGCCTTCTTTCAATCTTGTTTTTTTTACCGTGCTTATTGCCATATTTATCCTCTATGGAATTTTGCACTACTTTTCCATTGTTTTAGCTGTTCTTTCTTGGGCCTACATTTTAATCGCTCTTATTTTAGCCTTCATCCGCCTCATTGCAGGAAAAAAATCAAAAACTCTTGAAGAGTTTGAGCCAGATCCGGATGAATATGATGATTCTGATTTTTAGTTCATAAAATTTTTCATTTCCATACAATGGACTTTTGGAGGTTGCCTCATGAGTCACTATTCTGAATATATTATCTTTTTGGGAATATTTTTTACTTTTGGTGTTCTTTTTTTCTTTTTTTGGTTTTTTCAAAAACAAAAAATCATACAAAAACAACTCCAAGATCAATTCAAATCCCTTTCTTTAGATGTGATGAAACAGAGTAATGAGTCATTTTTATGCTTAGCGAAAGAAGTATTTGATCGTTACAAACAAGGTTCTGAAAAAGACTTAGAGACGAAGAAAAAAGAAATCGCATCTTTGATGAAGCCTTTAGAACAAACCTTAGAGAAATTAGATGAGCAAAACCGAAATATCGAAAGAAAAAGAGAAGGTGCTTATGTATCTTTAGGAAAGCAGATTGATCAACTGATCCATTCAGAAAGAAATCTCACATCAGAGACAGCAAATCTTGTTAAAGCCTTAAAGTCTCCCAATATTCGAGGTTCATGGGGTCAGGTGCATCTCAGACGAGTTATTGAGCTTGCAGGTCTTTTGAATCGATGTGATTTTTATGAGCAGCAATCAGAAACGCTAGAGGGAAAAACTCTTAGACCAGATCTTATTGTACGCCTTCCAGGAGAGAGACAAATCATTATTGATGCAAAAGTTCCTTTAGAGGCGTATCTCGATGCTGTAGAAACAGAAATCGAGCCTGTGAAGGAAAAGAGACTTCAAGATCATGCAATGCATGTACGTAAGCATGTAAAAGACTTGGCTTCTAAAGAATACTGGAAACAGTTTCAGCCTACTCCTGAATATGTTATTTTATTTTTACCTGCAGAAGCTTTTCTTTCAGCAGCACTTCAAGTCGATCCTAAGATCATTGAGATCGGGATGGATAAAAATGTCATTGTAGCAACGCCTACTACGCTCATCGCTGTTTTAAAAGCGGTAGCCTTTGGTTGGCGCCAAGAAACCATTTCGAAAAATGCAGAAAAAATCTCACTATTAGGAAGAGAGCTGTACGAAAGGCTTTTTGTGATGAATGATCATTTTATCAAACTAGGAAAATCCTTATCTCAATCTATTGATGCCTATAACCAAACACTTTCTTCTTTAGAGGCCCGCGTTTTTGTATCTGCTCGTAAATTAAAAGACTCTACAGTTAGTAAACCATTGCAAGAAATCGATCCAATTGATAAAACGCCTAAAAGTTTGTTAAAATAGGCTTTTAAAAAATTCAATTCCATTGAATTTTTTACCTTAATTTTTTATAAGCTTTACCTGATTTATAAATTTTTCAATTTTAAGAGGTAAAAATGACTCAGTGTACTTCTCCACCAGCACTTGCAATATATAATATGAATTTTTCACCAAGTAGTAAAGTACTCCCAAAAGAGGAAGATACAACTGATGAAGTAGAAGCATTGCCACAGTGGCCAGGAATCTTAAATCCAGACAATTGGTTAAGCGCTGAAGAGGTGCAATTTATTATAGATAAAGTAGAAGTAGTAGTAGCATCTTATAAACGTGAGTTGACTGAACTTTTCAGAAGCTTAAACAATTGGAAGCTCATGCTCAACAATTACCAGGATCAGAAATGTTTTCAAAGAGATTTAGGAACACTAAAAGCATTGTTGAACACAGATCCAGCGATTTATTTGAATAAATATATTGCATGGCAAATTCAAGAAAAATTCAAAGGGAGAGAGGATGCTGATTATATAAGGGCGCAATTTAATGTCTTAATACAAGCAGTTGCGGATGACACCTTAAGACAGCCGTTCGAGGAAGCTAGCAAAAAATATAAAAAAATGACTGAAAAACCACCGCAACCAACATCACAGCCGGAGAGGTTGGCTAAACTTTAAAAAGTATTTTTTATGCCTATTGTAGATTAAAAACCAACTTTTGAATCATGATGGGTATAAAACATAGAATATTCATGAGAAAGATTCTTTTTTTTCTATTTGTATCTCATGCGTTTTGTTCTGTAAATCAAAACAACGATGTTCAATTTTGGCCTACAGTATCTTTGGAAAAGAAATGTTCAGAAGAAATTTCTATTCGTTCAAATTTTGAAGTTCGTATTGGAAATGATATTTCCAAAGCTTTTTTTGTATATGCAGAAGCTTTCTTAGTGTACCGGCCTTTTCAGTGGCTTTATATTGCTCCAGGGTACCGTCAAATCTTTAATAACCAGATGACGCCATCAGGAAAATGGCGTCCTGTTTATAGTCCTCTTGCCGATATAAAATTTATTGGGATTTTTCAGGGTTTTGGAGTGATTAATCGAAATCGAGTGCATTATTTGTTGTTCGAACATCAATCTTCAAAATGGCTTTACAGAAATCGTTTAAGATTTACATATCAATTTGAACGTAATACCTGGAAGTATCAGCCTTTTATTGATGAAGAGGTTTTTTTTATAGAGAGAAGAGGATTTTTTCAAAATAAAGCTTCCATTGGAGTTGTTACCTTTCCTATACAAGAAGTAAGTATCCGTACTTACTATCTTTTAAGGCATATTAAAGTTGAGGATCATTTTAGACATCAGAATATCTTAGGACTACAATTCTGTTTTCTTTTTTAATAACCTGAATTTTAAAAGGAATAAACCCAAAATTCAGGTTAATAACTGACGTTACGCGGCAGGAGCAAAAAATTAAATGGATCTTTTCCAGTCAGATTTTTCCAAAGTATTCAAAGATATTCATTGAATATCTCTTCATATTTTGAAACAGTCTGAC
>PVBE010252713.1_pt1 | contig 13011 bp, 10 predicted proteins | sample 1631181 | NCBI WGS metagenome assembly PVBE01 (sample SAMN08397723, study PRJNA350692) | Marine metagenome, whole genome shotgun sequencing project. | isolation source: water | place: Pacific Ocean | collected 2012-04
CGGTCACCAGGGCGACCTTGCCGACCAGTGGCCTTCCCATGTCCCGAGCGCTGGGTCGGCTTGCAGCAGGCTCTGCCGGCACGTCACCGTCTCCTGAAGTAGTCGTCCGTCTTCTCCAGCCAGTCCTGCCGAATGGGGCTGAACACGTCGAGCTCAAAGGTATCGTCGAGCGCCTCAGCCTGATGCTCGACCCACGAGGGGATGTGCAGGATCTCTCCTTCCCGGACCGTGATCTCCTCGTCCAAGACGAGAAACTTCAGCGCACCCTGAAGCACGTAGGTCATCTGCTCGCTCTCGTGTGAGTGCATCGGGACGAGCGCCCCTTTCTTCAAGTAGATCTGGGCGATCATCTCTCGTTCCCCGGTGACGATCTTACGGGAGATCATCTCCGTCACTTTCTCCAGCGCCTGCTCCTCCCAGCGGTGGAGACTCACGGTCTGACGGCTCATGCAAGCTCCTTCCGGATCGCGGCTACCCGTGACACGAACGCCGCCAAGCCGCGCCGCTCGGCTACGACGAACGAGCCGGCGCAGACGCAGTGTGTGTGAGGCAGCGCAAACGTGTGCAGGGCAAGCGGATTATACCATCCGGGCCGCGCGTCGCCGGGTGGTATAATGAACGTGGCTTACCGCTGCATCGCCTCATCCGCGGACGATTTCGGAACACTCGAGAGACTTGGTCGGGTGAGAGATCCGTATGCGGTGCCGCGTGAACGCCTCATACACATGTCGTCGACTGCCAGCCAGACCGCATCCCGCGCGGATCACCTCGACGGCCTGACACGCGATGAGCTCGTCGGTCTCTACCGGACGATGCTGTTATCGCGTCGCCTCGACGACAAGGAGATCCAGCTTCGCAACCAAAGCCTGATCTTCTTCCAAATCAGTGGTGCCGGCCACGAAGCCATCCAGGTGGCTGCGGGCGCGGTCTTGCGCCCGGGCTACGACTGGTTCTACCCGCACTACCGCGACCGTGCCCTGTGCCTGATGCTCGGGGTGACGCCGTACGACATGCTCTTGCAGGCTGTCGGCGCCAGAGACGACCCGGCCTCACACGGCCGTCAGATGCCGTCGCACTGGAGCAGCCCCGAGCTGCATATCGTTTCGGGGTCGAGTGCGACCGGCACCCAGTGCGTCCAGGCCGTGGGGGCCGCCGAGGCCGGTCGCCTGTACGAGCGCTTGGAGGACATCGAGGACCGGGCCACCAGGTTCCACGACGACGAGGTGGTCTACGTGGCGCTCGGGGATGGCGCGACGAGCGAGGGTGAATTCTGGGAGTCGCTCAACACAGCCTGCAATGCGCGCCTGCCCGTGGTCTACGTCGTCCAGGACAACGGCTACGCGATCTCCGTCCCGGTCGAGGTTCAAACCCCTGGGGGCAGTATCTCTCGTCTCCTGGAGTCCTTTCCGCACCTGAAGCTCGCACATGTCGACGGAACCGACATCGTGCAGAGCCTTGGAGCCATGCGTCAGGCGGTCGCCTACGCGCGCGCCAGAAAGGGCCCCGCGCTGGTCCACGCCGAGGTCACCCGGCCCTACTCCCACTCGCTATCCGATGACGAGAGGTTGTACAAAAGCGAACAGGAGCGGGAAGCCGAGCAGAAACGGGACCCGCTCACCCGGTTCTCGACGCTCCTGCGAACCGAAGCGCAGGTGACGGAAGCCGAGCTCACCTCGCTCGCCGCCGAGATCGACCGCGAGCTGGCCGAGGCGGTCGAGCGCGCGCTCGCCGCCCCCAAGCCAGAGCGCCACACGGCCGCCTTGCACGTGTACTCACCCGAGATCGATCCGACCTCGGCGGTCTTCGAGCGCGATGCTGAACCAGAGGGCAAGCCAGACACCATGGTCGCGCTCATCAACCGTACCCTGAAGGACGAGATGACGGCCAACCCGCGGATGGTCGTGTTCGGGCAGGACGTGGCCGATTGCAGTCGACCGGAAACTCTAGCCAGCGTGCGGGGCAAGGGTGGCGTGTTCAAGGTCACCCACGGGCTGCAGCGCACGCACGGCGGCGAGCGCGTGTTCAACGCCCCACTCGCCGAAGCGAACATCGTCGGACGCGCGATCGGCATGGCCACCCGTGGCATCAAGCCTGTGGTCGAGATCCAGTTCTTCGACTACATCTGGCCTGCCATGATGCAGATCAGGAACGAGCTCACGATGCTTCGCTATCGGTCGGGCAACACGTTCAAGTGCCCCGTCGTCATCCGAGCACCGATCGGCGGCTATCTCCGGGGCGGCGCACCCTACCACAGCCAGTCTGGCGAAAGTATCTTCGCCCATTGCCCGGGTCTCAGGATCGCCTTCCCGTCTCAGGCGACCGACGCGGCAGGGCTCCTCCGGACCGCCATTCGCTGCGATGATCCCGTTCTCTTCCTCGAACACAAGCACCTGTATCGCCAGACCTACAACCGCGGCGAGTACCCGGGACCGGAGTACGCCATCCCTTTCGGCAGAGCCGCCGTTCGCCGCGCCGGCACGCACGTCGTCGTCGTCACCTGGGGGGCGCTCGTGCGTCGCACGCTCCTGGCGGCGCAGCAGGCCGCGAAGGAGGACCTGAGCGTGATGGTGCTGGACTTGCGCACCTTGATCCCGTACGACTGGCAGGCCATCGCCGAAGCCGTTGCCCGGACCAGCCGCATCATCGTGGCGCACGAGGATCAGCTGACTTGCGGGTTTGGAGCCGAGATCGCGGCCAGGGTCGCGGATGAGCTCTTCGCGTACCTCGACGCGCCTGTCCGACGCGTGGCGGCGCTCGACACACCCGTGGCCTACGCGCCCGAGTTGGAGGAAGAGATCCTCCCGCAGGCTGCTGACGTCCTTCGGGCCATCCGCGACGTCGTCAAGTACTGAGGGTCCTGAACGTTTCAGTCGATTCGAGCCGACCGCACACCTGTCGTGTACATGCGACTCCACGCGATAGCCTCGGTGAGCCTCGTCCTGGTCCTGGGCGGCTACGGCTTCGGTGCCGGCCAGGTGGAGATCCTCGAGTCCACCGGTGGCATCCCCGCCCACGTCGCGGGTACGTTCACGGCGCCACTCGCCTTCCAGCAGGCTGAATCCGGAGAGTATCTGGTCTTCGATCAGCGGGCTCACACGGTGTACGTCGTGGACCGTCAGGCCACTCGAGCGCGCCGGCTGGTACAGATTGGTCAGGAGCAGGGCAACATCATCGAACCGCGCGCGTTCGATATGGAACCCGGTGGGACCTTCGTCGTGGCGGATGGTCCCAATGGCCGGGAACGTCTCCAGATCTTCGGGCTCTCGGGCAACCGACTGGGCGGGTTCACGCTACCAGGCCGCAACACTGCGCGCGTGACGCTCGGGAAGCTCGTGCTGAATGGCGTCGGCTCGGTCCAGTACACTGGCCGCTCGATCCTGATCAACCAGCCTGAGACCGGGGCACTGATCACCGAGTACGGTCTGGGGGGGAGCGCCGTACGCACCATCGGCACCCTGCGCACGACCGGCCACGAAGATGACCGCGAGGTCCACCTCGCGCTCAACACGGGCCTCCCGCTCGTGGACCCCAGGGGTGGGCTCTACTTCGTGTTCCAAACGGGTCGACCGTTGTTCCGCAGGTACGACGCAGCGGGCAACCTGGTCTTCGAGCGGCACATCGAGGGGCGGGAACTGGATGACATCCTGGCGCGGCAACCCACGGTCTGGCCGAAGCGAGAGGGGGGCACGAGGGAGTTACCGCTCATTCCACCGGTCATCCGCACGGCGGAGGTCGACCCGTCGGGGCGTCTGTGGGTAACCCTTGTTCGCCCTTTCACCTATGTCTACGATGAAGACGGCGACAAGGAGCGGGTCGTGCAGTTCCGGGCGGCCGGCCTCATCGCCCCGACGAGCCTCTCGTTCGCCGGGCCCGACCGGATCCTGGTAACGCCGGGCTGCTACGAGTTCGAGATACCGTAGGAGACGTCAGTCGGCTTGCAGGCTCCGGACGAAGTGGACGACGCTCCAGATCTCGTCTTCGGTCAGCGTATCTTCCATCGCCGGCATCGGCCGCTTGCCAACGCTGATCTTGTAGAAGATCTCACCGTCGGTCATGCGATCCCGAACCTCTGGCGTCGAGATGTCCTTGGGCGCAGGTTTGATACGGCTCGCCATCCGACCATCGCCCAGGCCCTCCGCGCCGTGGCACATCTGGCAGCGCTTCTGGTAGTGTACGGCACCCTCCTCCACGACCTCGGCCGTCCCTTCGATTGGATTCTCCTCGGCACGCGCCTCTTCGGGCACCTCCCACGCCGAGTCCTGAAGTCCCGCTCCGGACACCATCGCGACGGTCGCCACACCCACCAGCATCACCGACAAGACGATATTGATTCGTTTCATAGACTGAATTGCCTCCGGTTCGGCGCCACGACAGGGATAGGATCGACCAGTCGTGGCGAGACGACACGAGCCACGCGACTGAGAACGTCTCGTATTGTAACCGCAACCGCCCTCTGCAGACCCGTTTCACGCCCATGCTCAGCTCTGCGCCGGCTGGGCGATGCCGGAGGGCACCGCGATCTCTTGCGCCTCCGCGCCCTCCTTGACCTCCCAGATGGACACGAGCGGGAAGACCTTCGCAAACACGATGTAGAGCAGCGCGAAGCACGCGAACTGCGCGACGGTCATCGAGATCTCGAGCAACGACGGCGTGTACACGCCCATGTCCCAGCTGGAGCTGTCGCGTGGGAACGATGCCGAGCTGATGACGATGATGTACCGCTCCAGCCACATCCCGATCATGACGGCGATGGACGCCACCACCGTCCCGGTAATCGTTCGAAGCCTCCGGAACGCGAGAACCAGCAGTGGAAACACGAAGCAGCAGGCGACCATCGTCCAGAAGACCGGGGCGAACGGGCCGTACAGTCTCGAATTCAGAACGGCCATCTCATCCGGCTCGTTCCCGTACCAAACCGTCATGTGCTCCGCGAACGTGAAATAGAACCACAAACACGCCATCGTGAGGAGCAACAAGCCAAGATTGTTGAAGTGGATCGGACGAAAGAAGTCACCGAGCTGAAACACGCGACGCATGATCGCCATGGCGACGATCAGGGCCGCGATGCCACTGAAGATGGCGCCGACCACGAAATACGGACCGAAGATGGCGCTGTGCCACATGGGCACGAGGGTCATCGCGAACACCCACGAGACAACGGTGTGGACCGATACGGCGATAGGGATGATCGCGACGGCCATCACCCCGATCGCCTTCTCCAGCCGATGATGTTGACGCTCGGTGCCCTGCCACCCGAGGGCGAGCGAACGGTAGAACCAGCGCCAGCGGGTGCTGCGGTCGCGCAGCAGCGCCAAATCCGGGATCAAGGGCAGGTACAGATAGGTCACGCTCCCAACGAAGTACAGCGAGATGCAGCCGACATCCCAGATCAACGGAGACAACGGCTGCGGGTACAGCAACGGCATGTAGATGAGCTCGGGACGTCCCAGGTGCCACAGGACGTTGCTCGATCCCATCAGGAGCGCGAACACCGTGATCGCCTCTGCCACGCGGGTGATGGGGCGTCGCCACTCCGCCCCCGTGAGCCGAAGGATGGCGGAGATCAGCGTGCCGGCATGGCTGATGCCGATGAAGAACACGTAGTTGGTGATGTAGAGCCCCCAGTAGACGGGCCGGTTCATGCCCGCGCGACCCAGGCCGTCGCGCAGCTGGAGCGCCCACTGGAAGCCGGCGAACGCCATCACCGCGAGAAGGCCGGCCGCGACGATCCAGATGCCCCGGCTGGGCTGGAGTACCGGCCTGAGGAGCGCGTCCTCAATCGCTCGGTCCCGGTCTGGCTGTTGCACGCCAGTCTCCCTCCTTGAGGTAGATCACTCGCGGCCCGGTACCGAGCTCCTCCAGCGGCCGCTCGGCCCGCGGGCTCTCGGCGAGCTTCGAAACCGTACTTTCGGGATCCTCGAGGTCACCGAACACGATGGCCTGCGCCGGGCACGCCTGCGCGCACGCGGGCTGTACCTCGACGTCGCCCACCGGGCGCTCTTCCTCCCGGGCGACGTCCTTCACGCGCCGGATGCGCTGGACGCAGAAGGTGCACTTCTCCATGATGCCCTTCCACCGGACGGCAACGTCGGGATTGATGGTGTTGTCGAGTGGGGCCTCCCACGACGGCTCGAACCAGTTGAAGTGCCGGACCGTGTACGGACACGCGAACGCGCACGCCCGCGTCCCGATGCATCGAGGATGAATCTGCGCGTTGAGCCCCTCCGGGGTCTCGTACGTGGCGGACACTGGACACACGCTGACGCACGGTGCCTCGTCACAGTGGACGCACAACACGGGGACGAAGCGGACCCGCACGTTTGGATACGCTCCCTCCACGTGGCGCTCCACCCGCATCCACTCGATCGCACGTCCGCGGGCGGTCTGATCGGGACCGGCGGTCGGCACGTTGTTTTCGGCGCGGCAGGCGACGACGCATGCCTCACAGCCATCACACCGGTCCAAATCAATCGCCATCCCCCACTTGGCCATGTGCGCTCACTCTCGGAAATGGTGTCCGCCGATGACGATCACGCCCTCTCGACCCTCACGGCCACGGTCAGGGCGGCCTCGCCGAGGTCTGGAGCGACCTCTGGCGCCGCGAGGGCGAACGGATTCACACCCCGCCCTACCGCGAATCGTCCGTAGTGCGTGTGGCCCTGACCCGCCGCGATGGCGATGGCCTCTGGGTGAAGGCCCGGGTTCAGGTAGGCAGACGCTCGAAGCTGACCATGCGCTGACGCGACCTCGACCGGATCGCCGGCGGCGATACCGAGACCCGCCGCCGTGTCCGGGTTGATCTCCACGACGCTTCCCCACCGGACGCCCGTCATGGGGTCCGCGAGCTCCTGCAGGAACGGCAGATGCGCGCTGCGGCCGTCCCCAAACGCGACCGAGCCATAGATCTCCAGCGTCAAGGGATACACCTCGGACGCGGGCGCCGGTGCGGCCCGGATGTCGGCCATGGGGCCGAGCTCGAATCGATAGCCCCGGGCCATGGGCTCTGCAGCCGGGGCACCGTCCTCGTCCCACCAGCCTCCACCCTCGAGCGCTCGACGCCAAAACCGTGACTCACGAGCCTCGACGACGGACCCACGCCCTACCGCGTGCAGCCCAGCCCAAGCCGCCTGCAAGGCTTCCTCGTACGACGACCACGGGAACGCGGCCGCGACCTCGCTTCCCAGGTCGGCCGCCACCCGGAGCAACACGTCTGGCATCGACAGGAGGCCTTGGTACAGCGGCCGGGAGAAAACCGGCCCCGAGAGTGAGGCCATCGGGACACCCACCCCGAACGCTGGAACATCGTCGTCGAAACGCTCGAACGGAGTCGGCTCCGGCAAGACGAGGTCGGCCAGACTCGTGGTCTCGTCGAGAAACGAGGCGAAGCTGGCGACGAAGGGTACCCGGGCGAGGACTTCGCCAACGGCCAGGGCGTGGGGTGCGCTGTAGACGGGATTGGTCCCAGCGACCAACAACACCCGCGCGTCGCCCACGCTACCGTCCTGGAGCCCACGCGCGAAGGAACGGGCTTCGACCACGCGCGGCGCTTCCGTTTCGGGATCTTCTGACAACGCCGGCCACGGGGCGAACGGTGGAGACGAAGCGAACAGGATCCCGCCCTCTCGACCATAGGCCCCGAGCAGCATGTTGAGGTGGACCACCGCCAGCGCCGTTGCCAGACCCGCCGATCCGCTGGTCGCCGTATCGCCTCCAACGACCCCGGCCGGCCCGAGCTCGGCCAGCTCTCTCGCAACCCGCTCGAGTCGCTCGGCAGAGACGCCGGTGGCCTCGCTCACCTGCTCGGGTCCGAAATCGGACTCGACGCGGGCCCGCATGGCCTCGAACCCCTCGGTCTCCGCCAACGCCGCAACATCGTAGAGCTCATCGCGTAACAACACGTGGGACACGCCGAGGGCCACGATCGCCTCGGTGCCGGGCCGCACCGCCAGCCACTCGTCAGCATTCGCAGCGTTCAGGGACATACGCGACTCGACCGCCACGAACTTGCCGCGCCGACCCGTTCGCCCCTGCCGCAGGTGCCCAAGCGCCCGACCGGAGCGTACGGGCGAGCGCAACGCCTCCAACAGGCCCCCGCCGAACGTGATGACGTAGTTGCTCCGCTCCAGATCGTAGACGAGCGGTTCATCTACACCGGTCGTGAGCTGGTGCGCGAGGCGCATCGCCCCGGCATCGAACGGCTCGTGGATCCAGTGCTGCGTTGACCCAAACACCGCGAGGAACCGCCTCGTCATGTCGAGACGATGCCCCCGCAGGGCGCCCGTCAGGAACCCGAGCGTGGCGGTTTGCCCACTCTGCTGAAGTGCCGACAACTCGGTGCGGAGCCGCTCGATCGCCTCGTCCCAGCTGATGGGACGCCATCGGCCACCCCCGTGCTCGCCTTCGCGCACGTGTGGTTCCTGCAAGCGATCGGGATGGTACAAGGCCTGGGGCAAGGCTTGACCGCGGGCGCAGCTGCCGCCCCGCGCGATCGGGTGGGATGGGTTGCCCTCCACCTTCACGATTCGGCCATCGATCTTGCGCGCCAGCAACCCACACCCGGCAGGACACTCGAAGCACGTGGTCGAGAGGAACTCCTCGACGCCCGGGACAAACTCCTCCTCTGGAATGAGCAGGGGAATAATCTGCTCCGAACCAGGCGGCGCGCAGGCGTCGAGCAGTACGCCCGCCGTTCCCGCCACCACGCCACGCTTCAGGAAATCTCGTCGCCTCATTTGTGACACAGCACGCAGTCCACCGATGCCTCACGCGCCTCGTGGCACGTGACGCACCAGTCCATGTCGTAGACCATGTGCCTCACCGCGCGATCGCTCTGGCCAATGTCCCCATGGCATTCCTGACAACCGACATCCGCGCGGATGTGCCACTTGTGGCTGAAGTGGGTGAACTGGGGGATCTCATAGAGGCGAACCCATGGAATCTCGTTCCCGGCGTCCTCGTACTCGAAGATCTTCTGCATCTCTGGATCCTCGCCCTCCATGGCCGAGTGGCACGAGGCGCACAAGTCCACACGAGGAATCCCAGCGGCGTCGTAGCGCTCGACGTAGGCGTGACAGAACGAGCACTCGACCTCGTTCTCGGTGTGCGCCCGATGTGAGAACGCAATCGGTTGGTCCGGGCTGGCGTCGGCCGTGGTACACGCCGCAATGACACCAGCCGCAAGCAGCGTAAGGCTGGTAAGGACCATCAGCCGCACGAATCGGATCTTGCGCACCAATGTGTCGGTTCCTGGGCCGAAGAACGAACGCATTATATCAACCGCTGTTGGGGGCGCAACCAGAGAGGGATCGCTACGGGACACGAGTACCGGTTTCGGTGAGCGACGTCACGTTCCACGCATCACCCGGGCTCAGGGATCGGCCTGTCCGGCGACGGTGGCTCGCGCGGTCGGGGCGGGCCGGTGCGGGATCGTCAGCCGCTCAGAAAGAGCAACAGCGGCGAGCAGGAGTCCGTGCAGCAACGTTCGTGGACGTGGTGGGCAACCGGGGACGTAGACGTCGACGGGGATCACCCGGTCCACTCCCTCGGCACCACAGTAGCTCCCTCGGAAAATGCCCCCAGAGCAGCCACAGGCACCAGCCGCCATGACGACCTTGGGATCCGGAACGGCGTCGTAGACTCTGCGGACCGCCCGCTCCATGTGCCGCGCGACGACACCCGTGACGAGGAGCACGTCGGCCTGCCGTGGCGACGTCGTGAGGTGAATCCCCAAGCGCTCCAGATCGTACAGGGGGTTCAGCAGGGCCGCGATCTCGACGTCGCAGCCGTTGCAGGACCCCGCATCCACGGTCAGCACGTGGAGCGACCGACCGACCCTGAGCTGCTCGACCCCGAGCACCGCCGCCCTTCGAGGCTCGCGGTCCGCACCGCTCGCTCGCGGGTCGGGATCCAGCGGTCGGCGTGCCGTGAGGTCGTACTCGGACACGAGCGCTCCCCTGGAGCGGACGGGCAGCGCATGCTCGGCCTCCATCTCGATGGCGCCATCCTTAGACGCCTCGGCGCATAGGCCACAGAACACGCACGCGGCGTAGGACAGCGCCAGCACCTCGTGGCCGGTCGACTCTTCTCGTCGAAGGCTCAGGGCGCCGCTCGGACACACGTCGGTCGGCACTGCGTCGGCGTCCCACCGCTCGAGCCGAACGACCGGACGCCCGCGACCGATCGCCCCACCGGCTCGGTCCCCGACCGGGTCCACGGTCGTCAGCCTCTCGAACAGGGCTCGCCTCAACGCGTGCCGTATGGACATGCTGTGGGCTCCGTCTAGCGGTCCGCCTCCGCCCGTGACAGCCCGAGGCTCTGCTGGATCAGCGAGAAGTCCTGCAGAGCCTCGCCGTGGACCGCATGGGACAACGCCGGCCAGTTGATGAACGAGGGCGCCCGGATCGCGCAGCGGTCGATCCCGCCGTCGTCACCGGTCTGGACCCAGTACACGAGCTCGCCTCGAGGTGATTCGACCGCCGCCAGCCCGAAGGTTCTGGGTGACGCAGGCCCCGTCGCACGCCGGATCGGACCCATCGGCGGGTCGTCCAAGATCTGCCGAATCATCGAGTTCGACTGCTCGATCTCCTCGAGCCTGACCCGCAGGCGCGCCATCACATCTCCCTCTGACCGCCGAGGTACCTCGAAGAAAACGTTGGGGTACCCCGCGTATGCATGGTCGCGTCGCGTATCCACATCGACACCTGACGACCGGGCCATAGGCCCGACGAGCCCCAGCTCGACTGCCACCGCACCGTCTAGGCACCCCGTTCCCTCCAGGCGAGACAACACCGACGGAGTACGGAAGATCAACCGCTTGAGCTCACCGACGCCCGACAGCGTCGCGTCGAGCGCACCGGCCAGATCTCCATCAGGACGCAGGTCGACGTCGCGCGCCACACCACCGACGACGTTGACGTGTCGGAGGTGTCGATGCGCGGCGACGGCATCGCCCAGACACAGGAGCCGCTCCGTGAGACGCGTTGCGAGTGCGGCGCCGATCTCGAAGCCGACCTCGGAGAGCATGCGAGCCGCGTCTCGCACATGGACCGCGATCCGCTCGAGCTCCGCCAGCACCACACGGATGGCTCCGGCTCGGGGCGGCACGATCACGTGAGACAGCTGCTCGACGGCCTGGCAGAACGCCAGGGAGTGAGAGAACGCCACATCACCCGCAACGCTCTCAGCGAGCGTCGGGCCGTGTGTGGTCCCGAGCCGTTCAAAGAGCCTCTCGGCTCCTCGGTGCCCGTACAACCTGCCCGAATCCATGCCAATGATGGTCTCACCGAGCGCCTGCAGGCGCACGCTTTCGGCACCATCGAGCCGAGCCGAGACTGGACCGATCGGGATCTCTTGGACGTCGTCCGGATTGCCCGACCCCTGCCACGCCTCCGTGGCGTCGGGCGCCGAGGGCAACCCCGGCTGTCCTGCTCTGCGCAATGGGTACGTCCGGGACGGCCAGCCTTCGGGTAGCAGCGAGCGCTCCGCCGGGAGCCCGGTCACGCTCAGCCCCAACAGATCCTCGATCTCACGCTCGAACGGCTGGGCCGACGGTACCAGCCCGGCGATCGACGGCAGAGCAGGCTTCTGAAGGTCCACGGCGAAGCCCACGTACTCCGGCACGCCGGGTATCGACAGGAGGTAACGCACGCAGAAGCCACCGGTTCGGTGGCGCTCGTCCGAGCCCCACACGGACACCAGTCGCGCACCGTCGCGTCGGGTCAGCTGCGCGATCGTTCGTCGAATGACGCTGGAGCGCACGCTGGCCATGCCGTCCCCAGCCGCGAGCGTGAGCCTTTCGACGAGCGGCGTGGATCGGCTGGCCCGGCTCATCCGCGCAACACCTCGACCGCCAGATACAGCAGTCGACTGATCGCGTCCGGCACGTGGAGTCCGGTGGCAATCGCCAGCGCCGTGAGGACGACCAGAGAGCAGAGCGGGCCACGGCTCCGCTTCGCGGCATCGGACCACCCCTGGGAGCTCGTAGCTGGAGCCGAACGCACGAGATACCGCACGACAGCGACAGCGAGGCCGGCCAAAGCCGCGAGAGAGATCCCTGACGTGACGAACCGTCCTTGGCTGAAGCCGGCCAGCAGCACCTCGAACTGGGAGAAGAACGTGCCGAAGGGCGGGACACCGGCGATAGCGAGCCCACCTGCCATCAAGAAGAACGAGGCGCCGGGCAGGGCGGGCGACGCCGCCGACTGCGTCTGCCCCGACGAGCCGTCCGACCCTGGGATGACCGATGACACGATGAGGAGACACCTCGCGACAGTCTGGTTCATGGCATGGAGCAGCGCCCCGAACAAGCCGTGGATTCCGCCGAAGCCAACCCCGAGCGCGACGATGCCCAGATGTTGGACACCGGAGTAGGCCAGCAAGTGTGTGCGGTCGCGTTCGACGAGCACAGCGACCGTGGAGATGGCGACGGATACAATCGCAACGCCGACCAAGAGCGCCGACGCAAACGGGCCTTCCCCGCACGCGGTCATCAGCGCGTAGAACCGCAGCAAGCCGTACAGCGCGACGTTCGACGCGGCCACGCCCAAGGTGGCTCTCACGGGAGTCGTCGTCGTGGCCAGGATGTCCAACATCCAGCCGTGCATGGGCGCCAGGGCCGCGCCGGTTCCGTAGCCCACCATCACGAACACGAAGCTCAAACGCATGAGCGACGGCTCGAGTCGGTCAGCCACGGGCCCTAGCGCCGTCCACTGCAGGCGGGCGGCATCGCTCAAGAGGCCCACCGAGGCGACCGACAGCACGACCGTCCCGAAGAGAGCGAACAAGATACCCACCGCGCCGATCAGGAGGTACTTCCAGGCCGTGCCGATGGACTCCGCTGAACCGTCGACCACCGCCAAGAGCGCGCAGCCGAACACGACGGCCGTCATCGCCACCCACATGGTTCCCAGGTCGGCAGCGGAAACCGCGAGGAACGTCGCGAACGTCACGGCGTGCCGTAGCGCGACGGCCTGGCGACCTCGGCGCGCATCCTCTGGACCGGCGGGAGCCACG
>PVBE010051174.1_pt1 | contig 13010 bp, 8 predicted proteins | sample 1631181 | NCBI WGS metagenome assembly PVBE01 (sample SAMN08397723, study PRJNA350692) | Marine metagenome, whole genome shotgun sequencing project. | isolation source: water | place: Pacific Ocean | collected 2012-04
AGATGGCTGAGCTGTTGGTGGAGATGGAGTCCGTATTGGTCGAGATCGAGCCGCTGTTCAGCGCGATGTTCGACGAATTGGATGCGATATTCGACGAGTTGGTCGAGATGTCCGACCCGTTGTTGGCGATCTCCGTCTGGTTGGTGTCGATCTCCGATGCGTTGGTGGAGATGGCAGAGATGTTGGTTGAGATATCGGTCGCGTTGCCGACGATGTCCGATGCGTTGTCGGAGATGTCCAGGGCATTCGCTGCGATGCTCGATGCATTGGTCGCCACGCCTGCGGTGTTGTCGTCGATGGCCGAGGCATTGTCCGCAATCGAGCTCACGAGTGAGGCGATCGAGGTGTTGTTCGCAGCGATGGCCGTCACATTGGCAGCGATAGCCGCCACGTTGGTGGCGATGGTCGACTCATTGGCAGCGATGGACACCACGGCGGCCACGATGGCATCCGTGTTGGAGGTCACCGTCGCCTCGAGTCCGGTGATCATGTCCGTCAGGGTGGACTGCGCAGTGGTCAGATCCGTGGACACGACTGCGATGGCATCCATCACAAATTCCTCAGTCGCAAGACCGGCACTCTCAAGCGAAGTGACCCGTTCAGCAAGCTCGGTCAGATCCACAGCACCGGTGATGGCTGCGATCTCCAGGACGTTGGCTGCCACACCCTCGGTATTGGCTGCAATCGCCAGCACATTGGACGCGATGGTGTCGGTGTTGGCTGCAATCGCCAGCACATTGGTCGCGATGCTCGTAGCATTCGTGGTGATGGCCGTGGCATTGTCGTCCACGTCCGAGGCACTGCCGTAGTTCTGGGTCACGACCCAGTACTCAGTGGCATACCCAGCACCCTCGATCTCCTCGACCCGCGACATGAGATCCGCGATGTCCGTCACGTTGGTCGCCACGCTCTCCGGGAGCCCCTCGTAGGTGCTGATCTCAGTCTCGAGATCGCCGACACGGGCACTCATCGTGGTGAGTGAACCCTCCACTGTGGTCATGTCCTCATCGAGCAGCGCGATGCTCTCGGTAGTCGAAGACTCCAGGTCAGCGATGGTCGCCGCCTGGTCATCAATTGTGGTCTCCAGTGCCTCGATTCGTTCCTCGAGTGCCTTGGAGAAGCCGAGCGAGGTGTAGTCCTTGCCCGCGTTCTCGTCTTCAGTGCTGCACCCAATCAGTGCTGTGAGCAAGACAAAGCGTGTTCCGATTCCCATGATTCCTCCGTGACCCACCACGTTTCTGGAGAGGGCCACAGCATACGATGGAATCCGGCGGTGGTGGGAGGCTTTCGATGGAGAGCAGAGGTGGAGCAGCCCGGAGTCAGCCCTCTGAGCGCCGTGGGCTGTCGAGGAGGAGGGTGACAGGTCCGCTGTTGATCAAAGAGACGTCCATCATCGCGCCAAAAATTCCTGCCTCGACTTGCTGCACTCCCTGACCTCGCAGTTCTTCGAGAAAACACAGGTACAAGGCTTCCGCGATCTCCGGGGGCGCGGCGCGCACGAAGCTGGGTCTGCGTCCCTTCCTGCAGTCACCGAAGAGGGTGAACTGCGAGACCACCAGGGCTCCACCGGCGGTATCCAGCAAGGAGAGGTTCATTCGACCTGCCTCATCCGAAAAGATGCGAAGTGTAGCGATCTTGGCTGCCAGCCAGGCCACATCCGCTTCCGTGTCGCCCGGTGCCACTCCCAGCAGGAGCAACACGCCTGGGCCGATGGCCCCCGTGACCTCGCCATCCACACTCACGCGGGCCTCCTTGACCCGCTGGAGGACCACCCTCATCCAAACACCACGACGCCGATGAAGCCCAGGATGAGGAGGGCAGCCGACCCCACGCCCATGATGATCTTGCCCGCGGCTCCACCGTCGTGGCCTGGGATGATCTGGTTGCCCATGACGGCTGCTACAGCCGCCCCCATCACCAGTCCTCCGACATGCCCGAGGTTGTCGATGAAGGGAATGATGTAGCCGATGAAGAGGTTGAGTCCGACCCAGGGCAGGAGCTTCTTTCGGAAGAGATCGCTGATGTGGGGAGGCAGCTGTGTCCGATGCCGCCAGCCAAAGACCATGCAGGCCCCCATGAGCCCGAAGATGCTCCCGCTCGCACCCACGCTCGCCACATTCCCGCCCAGAAAAGAGAGCACCGAGCCGCCCAGGCCAGCGAGCAGGAAGAGCCAGAGGAGCCGGAGCGGACCCACCACCCCCTCCCAGAGTCGACCCAGACCATACAGCGCCACGCCATTGAGCAGGATGTGGGTGCCATCACCGTGAAGGAAGAGGCAGCTGATGAGACGCCAGACCTCTCCGGACTGGATGTCCGGCGCATACATCGCGCCCATGTCGATGAGCACCGAGCGCGGTCGCTGGCCGACCAGGATGCCTGCCAGGTTCCCCGCCCCCATGCGGTACTGCATGACCCCCGCGATCAGGTGGAGGATGCCCACGGTCCCGACGAGGGCCCAGGTCATCCAGGGACGCTCCATGCCACGAATCAGGCGACGCCAGACCCCCTGCTGGGCGCGCTGCTGTCGATAGACCCGTGCCACAATCTCAGGGTCGAGCACCGGCGGATCGCTCGGCGGGTCACCGTTCATCGAACCCGCCATGCAATCACCTCCTCTACAGGGCCCACACTCCAGCCAATAGGCGTGGCACCCAGGGTCTCGGCGTATAGGCCGATCTGGTGGGGCTCGTCCACGACCCGCACCGGTAGAGCGGTGGTCTCACTGAGGCGATCTATCTCCTCCCAGTGCACCGGAAGCTCACCTGGTGAGCCGTGGGTGGGAGCAGCCACCACTGCACCTGCTGGTGCCGTCCCCGTGTAGAAGGTCCAGCCGTGCTGGGCCATGCGCCAGCGAAAGGACCACTCCCCCGTGTACAGGCCCTCCGGCCCGAACCGAGCCACCACCCGGTCAGCAAGTGCTGCGCCCGCCTCGAAGTACTGATGCTCGGCCTTGGTGAGCACCACGCCGCCAAGCAGGTGCACCACCGCCCCAGCCCACAGCAGGGCCCGACCCTGCGGTGTGTCGCTGACTGCCCGGACCAGCAGCAGGGCCAGGGGAAGCACCGCCGGAAGCAGGTACCGGGGAGCCGCAAAGTTGTGCGCCAGCCAGACCCCACCCACCACCGCGCAGGCCCAGAGCCCCAGGAGCAAGGTGTCCGGGTCCGTGTCGCGCCACGCGCGCCAGACCGAGATCGCCGCCAGGCAGACCAGCGCCGAGCCACAGGTGACCCAGACGAAGAGCCCCACTCGCGCGCCGGTTGCCACTCCCACTGGCCACGCCCATAGCGACACCGCACCGGCCAGGAGGAAGGCTGGCACCCACAGCCAGCGCTGCCCGCGAGCGAGCAGCGCCAGGATACCCACGCCCAGCGGCAGGCGTGCCAGCACGCCCAGCGCCCGACCGGGACCCGTTCCGCGGGAGATCTCCGAGGCCCGGCTGAGCACCTCCCAGATGTGGGGCCGCCCATAGATCATGGCGAGCATGGCCTCCCCGAGGATCCAGGGAAGCCCTGCTGCTACCCAGAATGGAGCGGTCCGACGCAGGGTACCTGTCCGCCAGCCATGCACCAGGAGCGCCGGGGCCATCACCAGGGCCGCGTACTTGGTGAGCCCGGCCAGGCCCAGAGCCAGTCCACCGGCCAGAAGCCAACCCCTGTGGGCGCCGGGCTGGGTGCCTTCGCGCCAGCCAGCCACCGCCATGGTGCCCAGTGCTGCCACCATCAGATCGGGCATCAGGCCGCGCTGAAGCCCGAGGAGCACGATGGGCGCCCCCAGCCAGCAGGCCGCCGCCAGCGTGGGGCGGGTAGTGGTCGAGCGGATCAGCCGGCCCGCTGCCAGGCCAAAGAGTGCCGCCATGGGCACCGCCGAGATGAGGCGGGTGATCATCTCCCCGAAGCCCAGCCCCCGGCACAGCGACACCCACTGCAGGAAGAGAGGCGGGTGCGCATAGACAAATGCGTCCGGCTCAGCACTCCCGTCCCACGGCGGCCAGGGCCGCCACCAGTGGTATGGCCGCGCGAGATCGAGCTGAGCCGCGATCGCTAGATAGCTCTCCTCATCGAGCACCGGGACCGGCGCTGCGAGGAGCAGGGCTGCGAAGATGCAGAGCAGGGCAAGGACACGACTCACGGTCACATGTTCGGTTGCGCAGCCCTATAGGGCAACGGCGAACTCCCGGAGCACCTGGTTGAGCGAGGTCTTCCGGTCCGTGCTCTCCTTGCGCTCGCCGATAATCAGCGCGCATGGAGTGCCATATTCTCCAGCCGGAAAGCGCTTGGGGCGCGTGCCGGGAATCACCACCGCCCTGGGCGGAACCGAGCCCTTGATGATGACCTCCTCGGGGCCCGTGACGTCTACGATAGGAGTGGAGGCGGTCAGCACCACATTGGCGCCCAGCACGGCCTCAGCACCCACCTGCACGCCCTCGACCACAATGCAGCGAGAGCCGATGAAGGCACCATCCTCGATGATCACCGGGCGGGCACCCGGCGGCTCGAGCACTCCGCCGATGCCCACACCGCCAGAGAGGTGCACACCGGCACCGATCTGCGCACAGGAACCCACGGTGGCCCAGGTATCGACCATGGTGCCAGCCCCCACACGTGCACCGATGTTGACGTAGCCTGGCATGACCACGGCACCCCGCTCCACATGGGCACCGAAGCGGATGTGCCCAGGCGGCACCAGCCGCACTCCCTGGGCAGCCAGGTCCTTCTTCAGCGGAATCTTGTCGTGAAACTCATAGGCGCCCAGCTCGTGGACCTCCATCTGGGCCACCCGGAAGTACAGCAGGATGGCCTGGCGGGTCCACTCGTGGATGATCCACTCCCCGTCCACCTTCTCTGCCACCCGAAGCTCGCCTCGGTCCAGAGCAGCAATGGTCTGGTGGACCGCCTCCGGATCCGGCTCGCCGCCCGCGAAGAATGCCTCGATTCGCTGCCTCAGTTCCTGCATGAGTCCTCCTCAATCACCTGCCGCCACGCCACGATGGCGGCCACACACTCGCTCAGGGTGGGGACCATCGCCAGGCGAATGTAGCCATGCCCGCCCCCCGCGACCCCAAAGATCCGTCCCGGGCTCACCACGATCCCCGCGTCCAGCAGCCGGGTCGCGTACGCCTCGTCGTTCCCGCCTGGGACCTCCACCCATAGATAGATGGTGGCCCCGCGACCCAGCACCTTGATGCCGAGTTCATCGAAGAAGTCCAGGAAGATCTGCTTCTTCTCGCGGAAGATCTGCCGGCGATCTTCCGCGTGGGTATCGTCCGCCCATGCCGCTGCCGCCGCGTGGTTCACGAAATCCGAGGGCACGAGCCCGGGATTGGTCCTCAGCTGCGCCAGTCGGCGGATGATCGCTGGGTCCCCCGCCACGAAGCCGGAGCGGTAGCCGGTCATGCCCGACCGCTTGGAGAGGCTGTACAGCGCCACTACCCCCTCGGTCCCACACTCGAGCACTGAGTGCGGAGGATCGGTGTGGTAGATGTCCGTGTAGGTCTCGTCGCAGGCAAGCAGGATGTCCCGCTCCCGACACAAGGCCACCGCATCCTCCAGATCCGGCAGCGACATCACCGCACCCGAGGGGTTGTGGGGGTGGTTCAGCCAGACCATGCGGGTCCGCTGGACCACATCCTCGGGCAGTGTGCTCGGATGAAGCAGGTGATCCCCGTTCAGCCGAACCGCGTGGGCCTCGGCACCGGCAAAGAGCGCCCCGCGCTGGTAGGCGGGGTAGCCGGGATCGGGGAAGACCACGGTCCTGTCCTCAGCGGAGGGGTCTACCACCAGGAGCGGCATGTGGAAGACCGCCTCCTTGGACCCACTGGTGGGCAGGATCTGGGTCTCCGGATCGAGGTCCACACCAAAGCGTCGCTGCATATAGGCCGCGATGGCGTTGCGAATCTCCGGCTTGCCCCGGACCTTGGGGTAGGGAAACCTTGGCTCCACAGCTTCTCGAAGAGCATCCGCAACGAAGGCCGGCGGCGGCTCGTGGGGATCTCCCGTGCCGAAGTCGAAGACTCGCCTGCCGCTGGCCATTAGCGCCGCCTTCCGCTCATCCACGGCGACCGCCGGGTAGGTCCGGAGCTTGTCCAGCAGGGGGTTGTACCGAGGCATGGGGTCCCATACCCAGGTGGCCCCCTTCTCGCTCCCCGGCTGGACCACATGCCTGCGGGCGTCTAAGCTCTACAGGCTCGAGGGGTCCCGATGCTTGCTATGTTGCTGCTCTCCTGCGCGATGGTCGCCGACTCGGTCGGAGAGGCCCCGGACCCAAGAGATACCAGCCCCATCGAGGTGGAGATCCCCCAGGGGACCCACCCCCGAGGGCTCGGTCCCATCCTCCAGGATGCGGGTGCCATCGACGATGAGGGTGACTTCACGCTGTACATCCGACTCACCGGAGAGGGCAGCTGTCTGAAGGCTGGCCAGCACCGGGTCAAGCGCAGCATGTCTGCCAAGGAGGTGCTCGAGGTGCTCTGCGGGCCGCCCCTGGCCGAGGATGTGCCCTTCACGGTGATCGAGGGCTGGCGAATCCGGGAGATCGACCAGGCACTCGCAGAGAAGGGCCTGGCACTACCAGGCGAGTACACGAGGCTGGCGGCCCAACCCGCCCTGTTCACCACCGTCTACCCCCTGCCCTCGGCCACGCTGGAGGGCTACCTCTTCCCCGAGACCTACATGGTCGACCCCAACCGCTTCACGGTCCGGGCCTTCATCCAGCGGCAGCTCAACACCTTTGCAGTCACCTTCTATCTACCGAAGACCCGTGCCGGCGCCCGGCTGGGGAAGCGGACGCTGCACCAGATCGTGACCATGGCCTCCATGGTGGTCCGGGAAGAGCCCACGGCCAAGCAGCGCCCTCTGGTCGCAGGCATCCTGTGGGGTCGACTCGACGACGGCTGGAACCTCGGGGTGGATGCCACGAGCCGGTACACCCTGCCCAAGTGGAACGACCGATCCGCGTTTCTGAAGAACCTGAGGAACAAGGCGGAGCCCTACAACACCCGCCACCGCCCAGGGCTGCCGCCCACGCCCATCGGAAACCCCGACCTCAGCTCGCTTCAGGCCGCACTCAAGCCCAAGAAGAGCAAGTACCGCTACTACCTGCACGATCACGACAAGATCCTCCGTCCCTCCCTCAACGCCAGGGGTCACGAGGCCAAGCGACGGAAGTACAACGTCTACTGAGACTGGAAGCCCCCGCCGCATGGACCGACCCACCACCGTCCGGGTCGCGGGCCTGGCGGGACTGGTCTTTTTGATCCTTGGCTCCTACGCCATCGCCCGCCCGGCGGTGGAGTCCCTGTTCCTCGCAGAGCACGGCGCCAAGGGCCTGCCCACCGCCTGGCTGGGCGTGGCGCTGGGCAGCCTGGTGGTGGTCACCGTCTACAACCGCTGGGCTGCACGCACCGACCTGGTGGTGCTGTTCGGGGTGGCGAGCGTTGTCAGCGCCGCCGGACTGACCGCCCTGCTCCTGGGCCGGGGTGCTGGCCTGCCCGGAGGCACGCTGCTCCTGTATCTGTGGAAGGACCTCTACATCGTGGTGCTCATCGAGATCTTCTGGTCCTTTGCCAACTCGGTCATCCCGCGGGACCTGGCCAAGTGGATCTACGGCGTGTTCTGCGTCATCGGATCGCTCGGCGGCATGGCCGGCAACCTGACGGTGGGCCTTCTTGCCGCACGCTACGGCACCGCTCAGGGGCTGTGGGCCGTGGTCCCCCTGCTGCTGCTGGCCGGTGCTGGCTGCGCGCTGCTCAACCAGGCATTTCCCCCCGGCACCGCACACCGCGCAAAGGGCAAGCCCAGCCTGACCGAGGGGTTCGGCGTGCTCCGCCGGAGCCGGACCCTCTGGCTGCTGATGGGCCTCATCGCCATGTCGCAGGTGGTGATCACGCTCATCGACTACCAGATGAACCTGGCACTCGAGCTTCACTACCCGGACACCGACACCCGGACCGAGGTGATCGGACGCATCTACGCAGCCATTGATCTAGCCTCCATGGCCCTGCAGCTGGCCACAGGACCGGTCCTGAGGCTGCTCGGCGTGGGTGCCGTGCTGCTCCTCATACCGGGGCTGCTCGGGGTAGCCGTGGGCGCCTATGCCGCGGTACCCAGGTTTGCGGCAATGGCCGCCTCCAAGGTCTCCTCCAAGGCCTTTGACTACTCGCTCTTCCGGGCCGCCAAGGAGATCCTATACATCCCGCTGAGCCACGCCGAGCGGACCCAGGGAAAGGCCTTCGTGGACATGTGCAGCTACCGGGTGGCCAAGGGGGCCTGCAGCCTGCTCTTGCTCGGCCTGGCCGTCTGGGGCAGCCCCGGCTGGGTACTGCTGGCCACCCTGGCGGGCATCGCGGTGTGGATCGGAGTCACCGCAGGGCTGGTGAAAAACACCGCAGAGGGTGACGATAAGCCCATGGTAGGCTGACTCCAAACCCGGGGAGGGTGTATGTGGGTTCTGCTGTTTCTCGGAGCCGTGGCGTCCGCAGACAACCTGGTGGAAGGCGAGCGAATCCGCATCCACTACAACGACTACGGCACCTGGAATACGGGTTCCTATAGCGAGGGTTTCCAGATGGACCCGGACGGCTCAGGCTGGCGCGATGTCACCTGGGCAGGTGCCCCCTGGCAGCAGATAAGCTTTGAGTGGGATCAAGGCGGCAGCAGCCACGAGTACAACGGCAACTACTCCTCCGGAAGCTGGAGCTGGTCGATGGACGAGACCACCGATGGCTCCGGTGATGGCTTCAACGAGATCTTCCACCGCTGGACCATGGGCAACCTCGAGGTGGTCAAGACCGAGGCCTGGGCGGACCCGGATCAGATGATGCTGATCAGCTTCCGAATCACCAACAACGGAAGCTCCACTGCCACCAACTTGCGCATCATGCACGCCGTGGATCCAGACCAGGACTCGCGCATCGGCTACGGACCATCGACCTACAACGACGTCCGAGCGGATGGTCGCTACGCAGAGACGGTGGGCAACACCACGGACTGGACCTTCTCGTACGGATTGTGTACCGAGGGCGACGAGCTCGGCATCACCGGCTGGTCCACCGATGCAGACGTCAGCTTCAACGACCCCGATGGGTCCCTGGCCGACGACACCCTTCACTGGCGCCACACCGAGGACTCGCTGGCGGTAGGCGAGACCTTAGAGGCCAGCTTCGTGGTCGCTGTGGGCGTGTCCGCCAGCGATGCGGAGAGCAACTACGACGACCAATATGCCCTGGTATGTGGGCTGTGCGACGTGGACAGGGACGGCTACGAGAGCATCGACTGCGGCGGTGATGACTGCGACGATAGCGACGATAGCGTCAACCCGGGCGCCACCGAAGTCTGCGACGGGGTCGACAATGACTGCGATGGGACCGTGGACGGTGCGGATGCAACCGACGGTATGACCATCTACCTGGACTCAGACGGCGATGGCTATGGCGATAGCTCAACGATCGCCTGTGAGGTACCCAGCGGATACTCCGCCACCGGCGGGGACTGCGATGACGGCAATATGGCCATCTATCCGGGCGCAGATGAGCTGTGCGATGAACTCGACAACGACTGTGATGGCGATGTAGACGAGACGGGCGCTATTGATGCCACAGCCTGGTACCGAGATGCCGACTCCGATGGCTACGGCGATGCCTCATCGACCGCCTATACCTGTGAGATGGAGTCCGGATACGTCGCGGACGACTCAGACTGCGACGACTCCGACGACGGCGTCCACCCAGGAGCGGATGAGTACTGCAATGGTCAGGACGACGACTGCGACACCGTCGTGGACGAGGACTCGGTAGACGCGCCCTTCTGGTACGCCGATGCCGATGGCGATGGCTACGGAAACCCGGATAGCACCAGCACGGAGTGCGCAGCCCCCGACGGCTTCATCTCCGATGACTCCGACTGCGATGACTCCCGGGACTCGGTACACCCCGGTGCCACCGAGTACTGCAATGGGATCGATGATGACTGCGACGGTGCTACCGACGAGGCCGGCAGCGCGGACGAGCGCACCTGGTACATCGACTACGACGCGGACGGCTACGGCTCCTCTGCCTACACGACCGAGGCGTGCGATAGGCCCGAGGGCTACGCGGACAATGACGAGGACTGCGATGACGGCGCGGATGATGCCCACCCCGGTGCACTCGAGGTCTGCGATGGTGCGGACAATGACTGCGATGGCACGGTGGACGAGGAGGACGCCGAGGGCGCAGGCACCTGGTATGTGGACGCCGACGGCGATGGGTACGGAGACCCCTTGGTGGATCCCACCGTGGCCTGCACACCGCCTGCGGGCACCACAGATGATGCCACAGACTGCGACGATACCCGGGATGATGTGAATCCCGGGGCGGACGAGGTCTGCGATGGCGCGGACAACGACTGCGACATGTTCATCGACGAGGACGAGGCGGTGGATGCCCTCACCTGGTACCGGGACATCGACGGCGATGGCTACGGAGATGGTGAGGACTCCGCGCCTTCCTGCGAGGAGCCCGAGGGCTACACCGCCCTCGACGGCGACTGCGACCTGGATGACCCGGAGATCTTCCCAGGTGCCGATGAGTACTGCAATGCGCTGGATGATGACTGCGATGGGGAGGTCGATGAGGACGCCCTGGACGCAGATAGCTGGTACATCGACTACGACACCGACGGGCACGGAGCGGCGGCCTACTCCATTGAGGCCTGCGAGGAGCCCGAGGGCTACGTGGCGCTCGATGATGACTGCGACGACACCCGACCCACGGTCTACCCTGGCGCCATCGAGTTCTGCGATGGCTATGACAACGACTGCGACGGCGAGACCGATGAGGACGATGCCGACGATCTGAGGGAGTGGCACGCGGACATCGACCACGATGGCTACGCCGATGAGGAGACCACGACCTGGGCCTGCGATGAGCCCGGGGACCACATCTCCAGTGAGGAGTCGCTGGGCTGGGACTGCGATGACCACAACCCAGAGATCCACCCGGATGCCACCGAGGTCTGGTACGACGATGTCGACCAGGACTGTGATGGCGAGAGTGAATGGGATGCAGATCTGGACGGCTATGATCTCATCTCAGATGGCGATACCGGCGAGCCTGCTGACACCGGTGCACCGCTAGCGGAGGCGGACTGCGATGATGAGGATGAGGACGTCTACCCAGGAGCCGAGGAGCTGTGGTACGACGGCATCGATCAGGACTGCGATGAGGCCAGCGACTACGACGCCGACGGGGACGGGCATGACTCCGCCAGCTACGACGGCGATGACTGCGATGACGCTGATCCGGACACCTACCCGGGTGCTCCCGACGAGCCTGGCGATGGCATCATCACCGACTGCGATGAGGCCGATGAGTACGATGCAGATGGCGATGGCTACGACGCCGAGGAGTACGGCGGGGATGACTGCGACGATGCAAGCGGGGACATCAACCCGGGTGCTGAGGACATCCCCGATGATGGCCTGGACCAGGACTGCGACGGGGTAGATGCCACCACTGAGGATACCGCTGAGCCGGAGGATACCGGCGATGAGCCAGACGACACAGGTGAGCCAGACGACACTGGCCGGATTCCGGGCAGCTCAGGGGACGGAGACGACACCGGAGGCTCCAGCGCATCTGGCGCCCAGCCGCCCACCGGCAAGACCGGGTGTGGGTGCAGCAGCAGCCAGGGTGAAGGAGGCCTACTCTTTGGCCTGATGCTCGCGGGTGCTGCGCTCTACCGGCGGAGAGAAGACCAGGGCTGATACCTACCGCCCGGGTGCATGCCCGGGCCGCGCTTGAGTGTGCTGCCTGCACCCGACCCGGCAGGGCCGTGGTAGCCTGCAAACTCGTATCCGGGAGGGATCATGTGGGCCTTGCTTGCTTTGGCAGCGACTGCTTCAGCGGACATGCAGATTGAGGGTGAGCGCATCCGCGTGCACTACAACGACTACGGCACCTGGAATGCAGGGACGTGGGCAGATGGATTCCAGATAAATGAAGGCGGCAGCTGGCGCGACGTGTCCTTCCCGGGCAGTCCCTGGCAGCAGTTGAGCTTCGAGTGGGATCAAGGCGGCAGCAGCCATGCCTACGAAGGAAACTACGCCTCGGGCGGCTGGGGCTGGGCCATGGACGAGACTCTCGATCTCTCCTCAGGCGACCACAAAGAGGCAATGCACCGCTGGCAAATGGGCAACCTCGAGGTCATCAAGACCGAGATGTGGCAGTCCTCCGAGCAGGTCCTGCTGATCTCCTTCCAGGTCACCAATAACGGCTCATCAGATGCCACCAATTTCCGCATGATGCACGCGGTAGATCCGGATCAAGATGCCGATACCCACGGGAACTACAGCACCGATAACGACGTCTACTCCGACGGCATGTACCTGGAGATGGTGGGCAGCTCTAGCGGACTGACCTTTTCCTATGGCCTGTGCGACTCCGACGATGAGCTGGGAATCACCGGATGGGACACAGACGTAGACACGACCCTGGAGGACCCCGATGGCGCCAGCCAGGACTGGACGGGACACTGGCGACACACCGAGGACTCCCTGGCGGTAGGCGATTCATTCTCGGTCAGCTTTGTTGTCACCTGGGGCACCAACGCCTCCACCGCCTACTCGCAGTACACCGACAACTGGATGTCCATCTGCGGCATGTGTGATGCGGACGAAGACGGCTACGACAACGCCAGCTGCGATGGCACGGACTGCGATGACACGGATGCCTCGGTGAACCCGGGTGCTACCGAGGTCTGTGATGACATCGACAACGACTGTGATGGAACCGTGGATGAAGACGACGCGGCGGATGCCACCACCTGGTACATGGACGCGGACTCCGATGGCTTTGGCGACCCCGCCGTGACGGAACAAAGCTGCGATACCCTCGCCGGCTATGTGACCGATAGCACCGACTGCAATGACGGAGACGGAGCGGTCCACCCAGACGCCACAGAGGTCTGTGATGGGCAGGACAATGACTGTGATGGAACCATCGACGAGAACGACGCCTCGGATGCCTCCACCTGGTA
>PVBE010547206.1_pt1 | contig 13010 bp, 9 predicted proteins | sample 1631181 | NCBI WGS metagenome assembly PVBE01 (sample SAMN08397723, study PRJNA350692) | Marine metagenome, whole genome shotgun sequencing project. | isolation source: water | place: Pacific Ocean | collected 2012-04
CTTTAAGTTTTAAATAGGTTTCTTTTGCTTTCATTTCAAAGTTCAGGGTCAAAGATATTGTTTTAACAATATCACATTAAAAAGTTATTAGTTTTGATTGGATTGATTCTTGATAGATGAAGTAATTTGGTATTATGAAATGGAAAACAGTTTTAGTAGCTATTTTATTTTGTACGCAGTTGACAGCACAAGATTTCAAGCTCAATGATTTTTATAGTTATCATCCAGCTTTAGAACAAAAAGTAGATGAAGTCTTTAATTCTTTAAATGATACATTAAAAGTTGGCCAGCTTATTGTTCCTTCTGTAGGAAGACTTGGTAAGCCAGATGCACATGTTATAGACTTGTGTAAAAAAGGGAAGCTTGGAGGAGTATTGCTTTTAAATGGAACAGTTGAAAGCTTTACTAATTACGTTAAATTGTTTGATAGTATTTGTGAAAGTCATGGGTATTTACCACCAATTTATAGTGCAGATGCTGAACCAACCTTGATCAGGTATAAGATTAAGGGAAGTACTTATGTTCCTAAAACCAATCAGATTCATTCTATGGAAAAAGTAACAGAGGTTACAGAAATTATTTGTAAAGACCTTCACAAAATTGGGATTACTCAAAATTTTGCACCTGTTATTGATGCTTCTCCAAATGAAGTTGTGAGTAATAGAAGTTTTGGTCTGAATATGGATACGGTTATAGGTTTTTCGAATAGATTTATTGATGTCACACAGCAAAATGGAATTATAGCTACCGCTAAACATTTTCCAGGTCATGGATTTGTTACAGGAGACACACACAAAAAACTTGTTTATATAAAGGGTGAGATGAGGGAAGTAGCTAATTATGTTCCTGTAATTGAAAATAATGTATTATCAATCATGGTTGCTCATATAGCTGTTGCTGATAACGATCAATTCAACACCAATGATCTTCCTGCAACATGTTCCAGAAATATTGTTACTGACCTACTAAAAGATTCTTTAGGATTTAGAGGTATTGTGATTACTGATGCAATGAATATGGGTGGAGTGGTAAGTATAGATAAATGTGGTTTAAAAGCAGTAAAGGCTGGTTGTGACATGTTGTTAATGCCTGTAAAAGAGGAGAAAGATATAAATGATGTTCTTCAAGAAATGCAAGCTAATCTGCAGTTCAAAAAGCAGGTATATACTTCTGTTAAAAAAGTAATACGTCTTAAAATATGCTTAGGATTGCTTTAATTTTAAAGAGCAGTAAAAAAGAGTTCTATCAGCTCTTTGTCGTCATCTAAAGAGCGACTCTTGACTATTGTATTTTTATTCCTCACTCTTCCTTTAGAGGTTTCAACTGATCGCATCTCAGAATTTATCTCCATTTCTTCAATAGCTGTATTGTCAAAAATATTTCCGGCATTAACAGTTGGTTCAGTAAAGCCTTCAAGAGTTAAACTTTCATTTTCTTCTTCTTTAGAATGAATCATGTCTTTATTGTCGGAATCTCCTAAAAAATTTATTTTACTTGTTGTGCTATCTAGAGCTGTAGATTCAAGATTCCCATCATATCTTTCTTCTGAAATCATGACATCTTCTTCAATTTCATCAGAAAAAACCATAACTAATTCATTGGTAATTCCAGCTTCTTCTGGGATATCAATATCTGTTAAAATTTCTTTATCAGATAATTTTATTTCATTGTTTGGTAATTCAATTGGTTGGATTTCAGGTTTGTTGTTTTCTGAATTAGAGCTAGTTTTTAATAAGTCATCAGCTCCATTTTCATTGTTAACTGTAATGGTCTTTTCTGTTTTTGATTCATTGTTTACTGCTACTTGGTTTTCTTTTTTAATAGGGTCATTTAGTAAAAAAATATTTATTATTAATAGTAAAGAAGCAGCTACACCAGCTAATTGTATTCCAGGCATTTGGTAAATACTTTTTTCTTTAGGAAATAGCTGTATTAAAAGTGTATTGTACCATATTTTATTGATCTTGCTTTTTTCACTAAACTTTTTCATTAGAACAGACTTAAGAGCAGGATCTGGTTCAATTTCAGGTTCATTGGTCTTGTTGTCAAACAGAGATAACATTAGGCTTTTAAGCTGATTGAATTCTTTTTCAGACTTCACTTCAGAAGAAATAAAACCCAATTCATCTGGAGTAAGCTCCTGGTATTCTTTATGGATGAGGTAGTATTCGATATCTTCTTTTGTATAATTCATTTTATTATAGGTCTTTAAGGAATTGATTTAGAAATAGGATAATCATTGGACTTATATTGCTAGGGTTAAATTCTTTTAGATTTTCACTTAGCTTTTTTAAAGCATAAAAGATCCTTGATTTAATTGTACCTTCACTAGTATCCATAATAGATGCAATTTCTTTGATGCTTAGGTCATGTTTCATTCTCATGATAAATACCTTTCTGTGGTTATCACTCATTAATTGTAGTTCTTCCTTTAATCGCTCATTGAAAATCCCTGTATCTGTTTTCATGTCATAATTAAAGGAGTTATCTTTTATTCCAATATTTTCATCTAAATTATTGCTTGTTATTTTCCTTGTTTCGTGTTTTCTGTATTCATTCTTGCACATATTATATGCAACAGTGTAAATCCATGTTTTAAATGACCTTTTAGGATCGTACTGATGTGGTTTGTTAATGATCTTCACAAAAAGATCATGCATCATATCCTGTGCCTTTTCACCATCCTGCCATAACATTTTAAAAAAGTAATTTACTATGGGTTTGCTCCATCTGTCATAGATTAAAGAAAAGGCATGCTCATCTCCTTTAGCAACTTCGATCATAAGTTGCTCATCTTTATAAGTAGCATATTTTTTGCTTACAATCCGCATCTCAATTTTTGAGGTATTTTTGGACCTGCTTTTCTTTGTTTCCTTCTTTTGCTATTTTTAAAATAAGTTCTTCAGTTTCTTCTTTTTTTTCAGGCTGATCAGTGTTGATGTAATAGTCTCTTATAATAATTAAAGGGAGAATATAATTTAGATTGATCTGTTTAACAGTAGGATTGGTAACAGGTTTCATTAATTCATTTTGTGTAAACAAGTGCTCCCACCTTGAAACGGTCTCTGCTACGTTGTTATAGTCTTTTGTGCTGTATTTAAATGCCAGACCGGTCAGGTATAAATGATCTTTTAGCTTTAGGAGAACATTTGGGTTGACCGTTAGTCCAATATAGATAGGTTGGTTAGGGTTATTTACAGAAGTCTGATAAATAATATCAGAAACTGGAACTTTTGTTTTAATTAGTCCGTTTTGGGTAAATTTTTTCTCTCTGTATTGTTGGTTAGATAATAAATCTAGATTTAGGATGGTTACATCTTCTCTAACATTTTTCACTTCTTGCTGAACCCAGGCAGGGTAGGTATCGTCTGATCCATTGGTAAATAAAATAGCATTGGGTTCTAATGAATTTAACACATTTCCATTGTATTCAAGTATTCCTTCTGGAATGATGTTACTTTCATATAATTGTTTACAGTATGCTTTTTTCTTATTTGAATTATTGGTAAGCTCATAATGAGCAATAAACTTATCATAAAGCTCTACGTTATTAGGTGATATTTCATTGGCTTTTTCTAATTCATTGAAAGCATTGATGTCGTAATTGCTATTTACATAATTTACATAGTGATATTCATATGAATTTGGATTTTGGTTTTTCAGCTCTATAACAATACTATCAAGTTCAGTTTGCTCTTTTTCATTAATTTCTTTTGAAAATTTACTAATTGACTGCTCTCTTTTGAAAAAATAAAAATTCATAAGATCAGATGAAGGTGAATCTGAGGTAGAAGAATATGTAGGTAAGCTTGATTTTTTCACTTCCTTTTTATTTACCTCATCAACTTGCCCTATAAAAGTAAGTTGAAATAACATGATTGTTATGATGAAAATTAAGGTTCTCATGTTTTTATTTTATTTATTGTACACATCAATTTAAATTTGGTTCAAATTATTTTTCTTTTTGAAAGACTTCTGCTGTAAGAACAAGCCTTTTAGTAGTGGGAAAAGCATCTGCAATAATGGTAATGGATTTAACCTGTTTACCTATCAATCCTTCAGAATTGAAGCTAACTTCTATATTGGTAGATTTGCCAGGAGAAATATTCTTTTCATATGCCTTAACAATTGTACAGCCACAGCTACTTTCAATGTTTTTTATATTTAATTCTTTATTTCCAGTATTGGTTATCTTAAAAATATGGTTAGGTTTTTCACCTTGAGTAAGCTTACCAAAATCAAAAGAAGACATTTCTGTGTAAATTTCAGCAAAAACACTGTCAGACGGATTGGCTTGTCTAATGGTTTGAATCTCTATTCTTCTTTCTAAAGCAGCTGAACGGTTATAAATAGAATTTCTTTGATCATGATAATCATCACTAACCTTTTCATCTGCAGTATACTCACCAAATGGTATTTTTTCAAATAAAAGATTCCCATTAGTAATGTGTTTTTTAAATTGACCTTTGTCATATTCTTTAAGATAATTAATCATACTTGAAATTCTTCTTTTAGCTAGATTAACGTTATAATTTGTTTTTGCCAATGGACTTGCAAACCCTTTAACGGTAAGTTCTATTTTCTCACCTTTTTCTAATTCAGCAAGAAGTAATTTTGAGAAAAGTTCAAGATCATGTACGCCTTTATCTACATAGTGATTAAAAAAATCATCAATATCTAATTTTGCTTCTATTGCTTTATTTTCTCCTAATCCTTTTGAATACTCATTACGATAGGTTTGCTGTAATTCTTTATATCTATTGTATGAGGTAAGGTAGTTTAATTTTACTGTTGTGTCTAAGCTTCTGGGACCTGGTCTGTCATTGTGGAAGTAAAGAGTGACTGGTAGGTATTTATTTAAATCATCTAAGGTTTCTATAATAATTTCTTTGTTAAAATTGACTTGCTTGTTTCCAATATTAACTTGCCAAATATCATTGCAACAAGTTGGTCCTTTTGTGAAATGAGTCCCAATACGGTTAGAAGTGATAATTCCATTATTACCTGTAGTGTCTATCCAGAAATAAAGGTCGTTCCATGATGAATTAATAGGAGGTAATAAGTTATCTGGATTAATGAAATTGCCATTAATATATGATGATTTGAATACATCGAAACCTCCAAATCCATTATGCCAGGTGCTGCTGAAATAAAGATTATTTGATTTATTAAAAAAATAGGGGGTGATCTCAGGATCAGGAGAATTTACGGCCTTCCCTGCATTTATGACTTTTCCAAATGATGGGCCATCTAGTACTTCCACATACCATATATCCATATTTCCTAAACCGCCTGTTCGGTTAGATGAAAAGAACAGGACCTCCTTTCCTTTCATTTGGGATATATTAGGGTGAGTGGTGTTAGCTCCGTTTTCATTAATAGAATTTGGTAATTGTTTAGGTTTGGTCCAGTTGTCATTTTTATAGGATGAGACGTAGATCTTACAGTTATTTAGACTATCACATCTCGTAAAGTAATAGTGCTTCTGATTTAGTGAATACGTGCCATTTGCGTTATGCGAAGCAGGGTCATTTATATTTGAGTCTATGATTGACTGTGTTTTCCATTGATCTTCATCCTGAATGGCTTCATAAATCTTTACTTTGTAGCTGGCTTCATAAACTTCAAGTTTTTCATTGATGCTATCTGATCGAAGCGAGCTGAATTGTAGATTTTTATTTACAATTCTTCCTGCAAATTCAGAAGCTATGGTATTCACGCTATCTCCAAAATTGATAATACTGGTGTTGTTAAGTGAGTCGTGTTGAGACCTTATAGCATATATACATGAGGAGATCTCTCTAGCAGATTTTTTATAATGATATCCTTTTTTGTCATTCTTGTATAGAGACTTAGCTTTTTTCCATGTTTTTGAAGCTATTTTATATTCACCATTAAATTTCTGCATAGTAGCAAGCCAGAAGTTAGCATCTTTGTAGATTCTTCCTCCTTTATCTTTTTCTACAATTTTTTGAAAATATTGAGCAGCATCTACATAATTGTTGTAATTTTTTAATGAATGGGCATATTTATACAGTAGATGAATATCAGCAGAATCAATATCAAGAGCTTGTTTATAGTATAAGGAGGCCCCAAAATGATTGCCTTCATTAGATAGCTGATCTGCAAATTCTGTAAGCTGTTTCAAGTTCTGTGCATTATACAGCAACGGAAAAGCAAATAGAAATATTAATAATATGTTTTTTCTATCCATTAAATATAATCTGGGCAAATACGATGAATGATCATTTCTATAGGTGTTTTATCTATGATATAGATAATTGCAATTTCAAAACCTCCTCTTAGCATAGAAGCAGGAACTAGCTTAGAAATGTTAATGTCGTAGCTAAGTCCTATCTTCCAATTATCATAATTCATGCCAGCAGTTAAAAATAGGGCATCCTTATTTCTGTAGGAGAGCCCCGCCCATAAAGATCGATAGGCTCCCATAAAGTTCATTAAAATATATTCTGTTTCTAGATTGAGAATCATTTCTTGATGTTCTCCTTGTTTCATCCATAATAATCCTGGTAGAAGATTAATCTTACTAGAGATGCTGTATACTCCTTTTGAATGTATGACTAGTCTTGGGTCTAATCGAATATTATTATCGTTGTAAAAGCTTTGCTTGGAAGCTGTAAGATTAAAAATGGCAATTCCTGATTCAACATTCAATTTTTCTTTTACTAAAAAATGGCCTAATCCAAAATTGAGATTAGCGTATGTTCTGCTGTTTCTTAAAAAATGTTCCTGATTAGGTAGGGTAGGGTCGTATTGATATCCATTGTATTGTGCGTCAAATGATAAAGGATTGTAATCTAAATTTCTATTGGTGAATCCTATTTGAGAACCTAGCGATAAAAAATTTGAGGTGTCCTTAAATTTAAAAAGATAAGAACCGCTTAGGTTAATCTGGAAAGTGCTAAACCTAGAATCACCGGCACGATCCTGATTGATCTGAAGACCAGCGGATACAGCATCATTAGTGACTTTGTTTTTTTCTAATGAAAGTCCAAAAGTTCTATATGGAGTAGTAACGGATGACCATTGATTTCTATGGTTTCCAGCTATTCTGTAATCGCCATTAAAAGACCCAGTCATGGCAGGGTTTAAATTCAATGGAGATAGATTGAATTGTGAAAAATGAATATCTTGGCAATACCCTTTATTAATTAAAGAAATACTTAATATAGTATATGTTAGTAATCTGGTTACCATTATTTTATAAGTGTGATATTTCCTTTTTCAAAATAAGTTTCATTGTCTATGCAAAGCGCTTCAAAATAATAAACATAAACTCCAGGGTCACAAGGTTTTCCTTTATATGTTCCATCCCATCCAGAGTTAAAATTAAATGTTTCAAAAAGTAAATTTCCCCATCTATCAAAAATTCTAAAAACAAATTCCTCTTCTATAATATTATTTCCTCTTACTTTTAATAAATCATTAGCATTGTCACTGTTTGGGGTAAAAGCATTTGGTAAAAAGATATCTGGAGGACCACATATAACTTCTGTCACATATATTGTAATGGAATCTGATTTTGAACAACCATTGTTTTCAATTGTTAAGTAAAAAGTAGTAGTTTCTGTAAGTGTGCATTCAGGGTCCTGACTATTGGGGTCACTTAAGCCAGTAGATGGTGTCCAAGTATAATTATAACCATCAGGTGAGGCATGTAATGTAGTGGTTCCACCTTCTGGAATGGTGTCAAGATCAGCGGTAGCCGAAACGATAAGATTAGGAAGCTGGTCGACAGTAATAAAAACAGAATCTACTATGTTACAACCTGTAATTGTGCTGTATGAGTTTACATATGCCATTGTGGAAACAGAAGGGTTTACCCATACCGAATCATTGGTGTCGTCAGATAATATGATGTTATCTGGTCCCCAGTCATAAATCAAAGAATCTCCTGGAATCATGTTCCATATTAAAAGCTGGGTGGAGTCATATAAGCATATGATAATATCTGCAGATATTAAAGTGCTTGCACCGGCAAGATAAACTTGTATGCTATCAATGAGCAGACATCCATTATTATCGATCTGTACATAGTAGGTAATGTTTGAATCTGGTGATACGTTAATAGTAGGATTATTTACAGGTGAATTTATTGTATCTGTAAATAGACTATCTGTGGACCATATATAGTTACTACTTGTTCCAAAAGAGTTAGCAGTTATAGTAAGTACATTGGTATCTGAACATAAAGTAGTATCACCTGGAATAGAAAGTAGGGGAGTATTAACCATTAATTGTTGACTCACTGTGTCTACACATATGCCATTTGATATTAAAAGGACGTAGTTTGTAGAGGCTAGGGGGGCTGCAAAAGGATTGGAAACTGCAGTGTCGCTTAAACCAGTGGATGGAGACCATAAATAGGTAATCGATGGGTTTGGATTGGGAGACAAGCCTATTTGTTCTATATCTCCAGGACAAATATTAATATCAGGTAGTTGGTAGGAGGTGTCTCCTAGTATGGTAATGTCCTTTATTATGGTATCTCCTAAATTGCAGGTAGCAGTGTCTTCTAGTATTAATGTAATCTGATAGGTTCCAGCAGTAGTATAAGTGTGGGTCGGATTAAATGCAGTGCTTGTGTTGTTATCTCCAAAATCCCAAAAAAAAGAAGTGTTATTTTGATAAATGCTTGTGTTGTTAAATGTATATGTATAAGGTTCACAGCCAATAGGAGGAACATCAAAATCAGCTAGTACAATAGGTAAATTAAAATCCATTTTAAAGACACCAAGATTACAATTGTTGTTATTAGTAGCGGAAACAGCATTTGCTGGTTGAATAGGAAGGTCTGAAAACCCACCACAACTAGCACAGATAGCTTGATATACTTTTCCTTTTCTATCAAACCTTGAAGTACCTCCATCTACATGTTCAGATGAAGAGCTTCCTCCAAAATAAGAACCATATACAAGGCTAGAAGCATCATCTTCTAGTACCATAATATAAAAATCACTTCCATCTGTTGTATTCTGAAAAGCATCTGATGTTACTGGCATATTATGGGTGAATCCAGCATTGTTATCTAGCTGAGAAAGGTTATTTACATTGCCTCCCCATCCTGCTAAATACATCTTACTACACAGATCTACTAAAAAGGCAGTAGGTGAAATATTAATTCCATTTCCAGATCCAAAAACAGTGGAATAGATAACTGAGTCTAATTCTGGAGTTATTTTAGAAATAAATTGCCCACTACCTAGAACACTCCATCCAGCATTATGAATAAATGTTGAATCTTGGATTTCTGTTTGTCCTAATAGATAAACATTATCATATCTATCCAGTTCAACAAAATAACACTGGTCATATTCTGATGAGCCATAATAGGTAGAGTTAATGAGGAATTGTCCATTTTTATCTACATGAGTTACAAAACCATCACATCTTCCACTTAAAAAAGAAGTGTCTATCACATTGTTAGTTTTTGGAAACAAAAGGGATGATGTCCCCCCTGTTAAATAGATGTTTTGATTTTTATCAATAGATAATGAGTATCCAGCATCATGATCTTCACCTCCAAGATAGCTGCTCCATATAATATTTTCTAATCCATTATCCATTTTGATAATACATCCGTCTAAAGGACCACCTCCATAAACAGATTGAAATACATTTCCAACTATTGGGAAATCAGTGGATTGAGTACAGCTAACAATGTAGATATTGTTATTGTTATCAATGTCAATTTCTCCTCTTATTTCATCTGCATAATTGTATCTTAAAATGTTTTGGGAAGCAATAGAACTAGTTGAATTTAAGCCATCATTTAAGCTGCCTCCCAAGTAGGTTGAGCCTAAAAGAGCAGTACCGGAATCATTTAAATGAGAGACGATTATGTCAGATCCATTTGTGTAATTTACTCCTAAACCGTTTAATAGATTATTAGGTGTGCCGCCATTAAAAATTGAATCATAACAGCCAGTAGTGTAAGGGAAGTTTGTAGAACTGGTGGTTCCTAAAATAAATAATTCATCAAAACTGTTGACTATAAGACTATGAGGGAGTTCGTCATTATTACCACCTAGGTAGGTTGAATAAATTAGAAAAGTTCCTGTGGTGTCAAATTTAGAGATGGCTATATCTACGACTCCACTATTCCAGCTTGTGTTGTAAGCTCCAACTGTTGTGGGGTATTGATTTCCAAAAGCACTGCTTCCTGAATATAAAAACCCTTTTGAGTCAAAAGTAGCTGAGTAACCAAAGTTATTTGAAAAAGAACCTGAATATGTCGAGAAGATCAAAGTAGGGTCTATTACTAATTCATGATTTTTGTCATATCCATCTGGAAACTCAAAGGAGAGAATGTTGTCTTTTAAAACATATTTACATTTTATGTTTATTGTTTTACCGTTGATGTTTTGATAAGCATATGGTTTGTTCTCAATTATATGATTGACATTTGTGTAGATGTGTAATCTTTCATTTTTAATTAAAATTTCATTTTGTCCTGTATATTTAAATTTAACTTGATCTGTATTGGCATTAGGGGCTATTTTAAGATCGTATTTAAGGTTAAAAAACTTAGAATATATAGACAGATCGATTCCATTGTATAGTTCTTTATACTGTATATTAAAGTAGCCATATACACGATCAGCCCATTTTAATGGATCGTTCCCTAAAAAATAATTGTAATACTCATCTGTTTTTGTTTCCCCTTCAATAATTACATTTTTATTGCAATTAATAAATTCAATATTATAAGCATGCCAGTCAATGTCATTTCTTTGAAAACTTGTAGATCTGTTATGATGTGATTTTATATATTGATCTACTTTAGCGCCATCATAAAGGTCAAATGAAAATCCATTATTCTCTAAATAAAGATATCCTCCTTTAAGGTCTGCTTTAAATTTAACTTGCTCTGGCCATTGATTTTTATTTTCAATGAATTTATATCCTGCTTGCTGTGCGTTAGTATAGTTAGATAAAAAAAACAGAACTATTGTTAGAAGACGTAGCATATTGCAAGATACAAATTGTAATTATAAGAAGGACGTAGTAAATATCATTGAGGTTGTAAATTAATGGATGCTTTGATTTTCTTTTTTATTAGATGTAAGTAATCTTTTTTGGTATCTACTTTGAACAACATCAACTAAGATCAAGATCACAAGAATAAAATAGAAGGTTGTTTTGTTCATAGGTGAAATTTCATTACCTATTAATTTGAGTTCTGATAAATGCCCCCCTTCTGATAATAACATGATACCTACAAGAAAAAGAATAAAGAGACCAAGTACTTCATACAATCTGTTTTTTTCAAGAAATTTCGAAACTCGATCAGCTAACCAAATCATAAGTAACCCACCTATTACAATTGCAGTAGCCATAACCCAGAACACGTTGGTTAATGCCATAGCGCTTAATATTGAGTCAAATGAAAAAACAATATTCATGATAACTATCATAGCAATAACTTTTTTAGGATTGAATTCTTTTTTTCTCTCATTTTGATGAGAATTATCATATGATAACATATGCCAAATTTCCTTAATAGAAGTGTAAACAATGAAGATGCCACCTATAAGTACTATTAAGCTATGGATGTTGAAAGTGCAGGATATAATGTTAGTGACATCGATACTTAAAACAGGATCCTGAAAATATTTAATAAGTGAAACAAGTATGAATAATAGAGCTACTCTTAAAATAATAGCAATTCCTATTCCTGCTTTCCTAACATAGCTTTGGTCTTCTTTTTTAACTTTTTTTGATTCTAATGAAATGTATAATAAATTATCAAAACCCAGAACTGCCTGAAGTAAAATAAGCATAAAAAGTGTTGCTATGTTTTCCATTGTGATTGCTTCCATCGCGTTAAAGTATATTTAGTTTTTAAGTTATTGAAAATACAATTATCGAAGATAAAAAATTAAAAATACAGAAGATGAAATTTGGCTCCTTGATTAGAAATTTCAATAGCAGGAAATGGAATTTTAATAAATCCAAAAGAACCAAATACAGCTTTAAAGAATTTTCTTTTCCAGTTTATTTTTGTTAGATCTGCATCCAAGCTTAAATAAAACTGTCTGTTTCTGTTTAAGTCTAAACAAATAGGATCTCCATTACAGTATTCACATTTATTTTCGCTCCCCCCAGTCATTCCGTCTGCACCGTAACCCAAAGCAATGTTGATCCATTTAGGAATTATTGATTCCTTATTAATGAAGTCATGAATGTTTGCTGATAGCCAGTAAGTTTGACCATTATAGTCTTTTAGAATTCTTTCCATAAATGTTGATCCTAAAATATTGGGTCTGTATTGAGCAATTGAGGTGTGTTGAGATGAAAATTTCAGTTTAATCCTTTGTTCATTCCATATAAATTGCTGGCTAATGAATAAGCCTGTTCCAACTGTATTAGATATCATATCCGGTATAGAAAACCCCCATTCAGTTGAATACCCATCCAATACTTCAAGAGTAGTTAAATAAGTTAAACCTAATGCACTTCCATATAAGATTGATTTATTTTTTTCTAGTCCTGTCCAATTTAATATTTCATAACCTATATATCCAATCTAATATGAAGTCATGGCATGGCCGATTTTATCCATTTGTAGCCAATCTCCACCATCATTGAATAAATGGAATTTAGTTCTAGGGTATTGTTTATACCAAATTTCATTTAGAAGGATCATAGATCCTATAGTTCCAGTGCTTTCAATCCCAATAGTGGAATAAAGTCTATTTTTATTTAATGTATCAGAAGGTGAAAAGAATTGAGATAATCCTTTATTGGCATGAAGTAAGCTAAAGTAAAATAAGATGAGAATTACTTTTTTGATCATGTTCAAATATAAAACGTAAATCAGTAATTAAAATATAGAAAGAATAGGATTATCAACAATTGTTAATAAGTGGTGTGGATTTTATGTGAGAAACTAGAGTGGTTATTTTTTGTGAAGTTTTTTGTTAAGTATTAAACTTGTAGAGTCAAACAAGGGATAAAAGGCTCACAAAAGAGTGAGTTGCTCTTGA
>PVBE012613248.1_pt1 | contig 13009 bp, 12 predicted proteins | sample 1631181 | NCBI WGS metagenome assembly PVBE01 (sample SAMN08397723, study PRJNA350692) | Marine metagenome, whole genome shotgun sequencing project. | isolation source: water | place: Pacific Ocean | collected 2012-04
CTTCCACGCGTCGTTGCCGGTGAGGCGCCCGATGATCAGCGCCACGGCGACGAAGGACGAGGCGTGGGTGGCCAGCGACCAGCCGGTCATGTAGGCGAGCGCAAGCACCACCGGCTCGAGACCGAAGCCGCGGGATCGCCCAGCGCCGCGCCCAGCACGGTCACCGAGATCACCGGGTTGAGGCCGACCTGCCCACAGGCGAGGATGAGCCACATCACGATGATAGCGACCAGCACTGGCTGCGGATCGAAGAGCGCGAACGCCGCCGCCACGGTCTCGGGCGGGATGCCGGCCGCGACCATGGTTCCGGCAAAGCCCGCACCGCCGAGGATGACGATCTCCATGCGATGCTCGGGAAACAGGCCGAGGACGTGCCGCCGGGCACGCCTCAAGGTGAGGACCGTGGCTCGATCGATCCGAAACCGCAGGTTTTGTGCGAAGATCCAGGCGAGCGAGACGACCGGTACGGTGATTGTCACCGCCAGGATCAGGTGCACGTGGAGCGCTGCCTCGAGAGCTGCGGCCCCGGCGAAGACCCCCAGCACCGGGCGAAGAGGCGAAGGTGGATGGTCCATCTCTCCGGACTCGCGAGCCGCCGGCCGCACATCCGGGTCACGCGGCGCTCGGGGTCGAGACGGTCGATCACCCAGCCGAACAGCATGATGGCGATCGAGAAGACGAAGGCGACCGGCACCACCTAGCGCCAGGTGAGCATGGGCAGCGCAGACAGCACGATCACCATCATGATCGTCAGGGGCAACCAGTTGGTCGAGCAGGCGAAGCCCCTCAGGATGGCCAGCATCATGGCGCGCTCGCGCACTAGCCGGACGCGCTCGTTGCCACCCGTCGTGGCCAGCGTGTTGCTCCGCTTGACCATGGCGCCCATCAACTCGGCCGCGCCGAAGCTCAGGGTCAGGGAGAACAGATGGGTGCCCGAGGTGAGCGCGAGATAGCGCCGTCCGGGCGGCTGGGCGATCAGGTGGTTGCCGCAACACCGGATCAGCGGCGCGGTCTCGGCGGCATTGCGCAGGAACCCGATGGCGGCGAAGAACGAGGCGTAGAAGCAGGCCTTGGCGAGCCCGTTCGCCGCCGCGGCCCGCGGATCGCTGACCAGCACCGCCATCACGGCGGCCACCACCAGCATGATCGAGAGCAGCACCCGGCCCTTGGTGGTGAAGCGGGGATACTCGCGCGCGAGATTAAGAGGACCAGGGCAACGCCGGCGAGCGCGCCGGCCGCGTCCCAGCCGGCCAACCGGTTGAGCACGGTGCCGGCCATGACCACGCCGAGCGCAGCGGCCGAGAAGGCGGAGGCGTTCGCGCCCTTGTGCCGGCTCGTCACCTCAACCCCCGATGATCCCGTCCAGCAGCACCAGCCCGAACGAGAGCAGCACCGCCATCACAAGGTTGTAGGCGCCGTTCCAGCCGAGCGTCACGGTCCAGGCGTCCTTGCCGGTGAACCGGCTGATCCCCCAGGCGGGCGAGGTGAAGGGCGAGAACGAGGCGGTCACCCCCCAGCCCGCTGCCATCGCCGCCGCCATCACCAGCGGCTCGAGGCCGAACGCCGCCGGGTCGCCGAGCGCCGAGCCGGTGATGGTGCCGCTGACCAGGGGATTGAGGCCGACAAGGCCCATGAGCATGAACGCCCACACCACCAGGACCGCGATCAGGACGGGCGCCGTCCGAAATGCCGCGAAGGTGCCGATCACCATCTCCGGCGAGATCGCCGCGGCCACCATTGTGCCCGCGAACCCGGCGCCGGCCAGCATGACGAACTCGACCCGATAGGAGGGGAAGAGGGCGACCGCCATGCGCCGCACCCGCCGCTCGGCCAGGACCACCGCCCGGCGGGGCCCGAAACGCCGGTGCTGGGCCACGGTCCAGGCCACCGCGACCACCGGGACAGTGAGGGTCACGGCGAGAAACAGCCGGGTCTCGAACAGGCGCTCCACGGCGAGCGCGGCACCGAGGATGAGCACCACCAGAGCGGCGAGCTTGAGATGCACGGTCCAGCGCTCCGAGGTCGGCGGTAGTACCCCGCCGCCGGTGGCGCGCCGTGCGCGGCTCAGTCTGTCCATGGCCCAGCCGGTCAAGAACGCGACCGCCGCGAAAGCGACGCCGACGGGCACGATCTCGCCCCAGGAGATGGTATCGAAGTAGTAGAGCACGACGACGACCATGTAGGAGAGCGGCGACCAGTAGGCGGTCGAGCAGAATCCCCGGAACAGCGCCACCATCATGCGCCGCTCGCGCAAGGACCGCACCGCCTCGTCACCCCCGGCGGCGGCCAGCGTGTTGCCCCTCTTGATCATCGCGCCCACCAGGTTGATCGCCCCGAAGTTCAGGAACAGGCCGAAGAAATGGCCGCCGGTGGCGAGCGCGAGGTAGCGCCGCCCCGGGGGCTGGGCGATCAGGTGCTGCCCGCAACGCTTGATCAGCGGCGAGTTCTCGGCCGCGTCGCGCAGGAACCCGAGCGCCACGTAGAACGAGGCGTAGAACGTGGCCCGGTGCATGCCCTCGAGCAGGGGCCCAATGGGATCGTCCAGAATCCCGACGGTGATCAGCGCGACCCCGAGGGCGACCAGGAACATCGCCCAGCCCTTGAACGGCATCCGCGGAAGCTCGAGCAGGAAAAAGAGGACCAGCGCCCCGGCTGCGAGGTAGCCGGCGGGGCGGTGGCCGCCGACCTCGTCGGCGAGCGTGGCGGCGACCATGACCGCGACCGCAGCGGCGGCAACACGCGAGACAATGGCGGGGCCGGCGATGCGCGCGCGCGCTCCGGTCCGGATCGCGGCCTCAAACAAGCCCGCTCCCCGCGAGCGAGCGCCAGAGGAAGCTGAGCCCGCCGGCAACGATGATCAGGTCCAGGAACAGCGTATGGATGCGAAGCGACATGCGCTCGACCAAGATGCGCGCGATCCAGGTCCCCGGGATCGTGCAGAGCCCGATCAGCCCGCCGACCAGGGCGAGCTTCCAGGTGAGCAGCGTGTAGCCGCTGAAGGCCACGGTCTTGGCCATGGCCATGGCCAGCGCGGCGCTCGCCTCGGTGCCGAGAAGCGCCATGCCCCGCATGCCGGCGCCGAGCAGCACCGAGATCATCAGGAGTCCGGCGCCCGGCACGGCGCCGACGAAAGTGCCGGCCCCGAACGAGCCAGCCGCAAGCACGCGCGCGCGCCGGCGCTCGTTCGATGCGCCGGTGGCGCCGCGGCGCACCAGCCGGTCCAGGGGGAGGCGGCGGACGCCGACCATGCCGACCAGGAAGACCCCGAGCAGCACCGCCACCGCCCGCTCGGACAGCAGGCTGTAGACGGTGGCACCGAGCACCGCCCCGGGGGCGGCGGTGGCTATGCAGATCAGCGCCAAGCGCCGGTCGAGCGTGTGGCGGAACACCCAGATGCGCGAGAGGTTGACCACGATCGAGGTCACTGAGAGCACCGGAACGACGGCGCGAACACCCACCACCGGCGCGATGAAGATGGCAATCAGGAGCCCGGTGCCGGCGCCGCTCATGGTGCCGATGAGCCCGCCGGCGAAGGCGATCCCCGCGACGATCACATAGGTGATGGTGGGCACGTCCGCCAAGGCGAAGGAATTGGGATCGACCATCTGCAAATGAGGACGGCGGGGCCGGAAGTTAGCGTCGCGAACCATAGCACCGCCGGTCGACGGACCGCCACCGCGTTAAGGTGCGCGGGCCGGGCTCACGAGTTGCCCGGCCGGTACCGGCGCGGCTATAATCGCGGTCGGCGCTGGCGGCCGTCGCGGCCGCGCGGCAAGGCTGAGGAGGGCCTCGAGTCATGAAGGTTTCCGCCGATCTGATCCGCAAGCATGCCAAGGCTTTCTACGGAATCGAACTGACAAAGGAGCGGGCCGCAGAGCTCGCCAACGAGGTGGAGCGGCTGAACGGCAACGTGGCCAAGATGGCCGAGAAATACTTCGACTTCGACGACGACCCGGGCGCGCTGCAGGCGGTGCTCTCGGGGCTCAAGGGCTGAGGGAGGGCCAGGTCATAGACAAGACGCCTCCCTCGACAACCGAATCCGAATCGATCACCCGCATGAGCCTTTGCGAGGTGGCCGACGCCATCCGCAAGGGCCAGGTCACCTCGGTGCAGGCGACCGAGGCCTGCCTAAAGCGCATCGAGCTCTGGCAGCCCAAGGTCAACGCCTTCATCGAGATCGAGGCCGAGGCGGCGCTGGACGCCGCGGACAAGGCCGACAAGGACCTCGCGGAGGGACACGCGACGGGCGCGCTCCACGGCGTCCCGCTAGCGCACAAGGACCTGTTCTATCACGCCGGCAAGGTCTGCAGCGCGGGCTCCGAGATCCGCCGAAACTGGGTGGCGGACAGCACGGCCACCGTAACCGAGCGCCTCGACGCGGCGGGCGCGATCAACCTCGGCACCCTCAACATGGCCGAGTTCGCCGCCGGTCCCACCGGCCACAACGTGCATTTCGGGGATTGCTGCAATCCCTGGAACCCCGCGCACATGTCGGGGGGCTCGTCCTCGGGCTCGGGCACGACGGTGGCCGCACGCATGGTGTTCGGGGCGCTCGGCTCCGACACCGGGGGCTCGGTCCGCCTGCCAGCCTGCGCCTGCGGCGTGGTCGGGCTCAAGGTGACTCAAGGGCGCGTTAGCCGCTACGGGGTACTGCCCAGGGTGTGGAGCCAGGACACCATCGGACCGCTGACCCGAACGGCGCGCGACTGCGCGCGGCTTACGCGCGTTATCGCCGGCTCCGATGCCAACGACCCGACCGCGAGCACGGAGCCCGTACCCGACTACGAGAACGGCATCGAGGCCGGGATCAAGGGACTGCGCGTCGGCGTGCCGGCGGCCCACTTCTCGGAGGGCGTCGCCGACGAGGTCCAGGCCGCCCTGGACGAGAGTCGCGAGGTGCTGGCCTCGCTCGGCGCCGAGATCGTCGAGGTCGGCATCCCCGATCCCCGGAACTACTACGACCTCGCGGACATCGTCTCGAAGTGCGAGTCCTCGGCGATGCACCTGATCTGGATGCAGGAACGGCCTCAAGATTACTCGGCCCAGGTGCACGCCCGCCAGGAAACCGGCGCCTACATCCCGGCCGCGCGCTACATCCAGGCGATGATGATGCGGGGCCGGGTGGCGGCGGCGTTCGTCAAGGCGGCGTTCGCCAAGGCCGACGTGGTCCACATCCCCTCGATCCCGGTGCCAATCCCGACTCGTGCCGAGACCGACGTTCGCGAATCGGGCGCGGTTCCGCAAATGCTCGCCACGATTACGCGCTATACGCGGCCCGTGAACTATCTCACGGTGCCGGCAATCAACGTGCCCTGCGGGTTTTCCGAGAGCGGGCTGCCGATCGGCATGCAGCTCGTCGGCCGGCCCTTTGCCGAGGGGCTCTTGTTCCGCGTCGCCCACGCCTACCAGGGCGCGACCGACTGGCACGAGTGGGTGCCGACGATCTGAGGGCTTGCCATCGCCGCCGCCGGGCGGGCGGTGTGCGCCGGCGAGGCACACCCGATCGTAGGCGCCGAGCGAGAGCGCGGTCTTGAGCGAGATCAGGTTGCCGGCATCGACCAGGCGGTTGAGGCGATAGAGGCCCTTGCCTTGGCGGATGCGCCTGAGCAGCGCCTCGATCGACGGGCGGTAGCGGCTGGGGTCCTTGCCGGGCGCCTTGAAGGCGCGGCGCGCGGCCGCGACCTCGGGCACCTCGGCGGCCGAGTTCGCCCCGAGCAGGGCCTCGGCGCGGGCGATCTCGCGGGCGAAGGCGCCATCGAGCGGCCCGCCCTCCGCGCCGGGCGCAACCCGGCAGTCGATGCAGCCGAGCGCGACGTGCACTCCGGCCTCGGCGAAGCCGTCGGCGATGGCGACTTCGATCACGGCTCGGCCTCGCGGGCGACCTACACCGCCTCGTTGGCGAGGAACCAGGCGAGCAGCTCAGAGGCGAGCGCGAAGTCGGCAATCTCCATCGCCTCGTCGGGGTTGTGGCTGCCGTTGGCGTTGCGCACGAAAATCATCGCTGCGGGGATTCCGGCCATGACGAAGTCCTGGGCGTCGTGGCCGGCGCCGCAGGCGATGTCCATCGCCTCGATCCCGAGGTCCCGGCAGCCCTCGGAGAGGCGCCGGCGCAAGCGAGAGTCCATAAGCGCGGGCTCGTCGGCCCGCATCGGGCCCAGATCGAAGGTCACCCTCCGGCGCCCGCCGATCTCCGCGGCGCGGCGCTGGACCAGACCCGCCACGCCGTCGAGCGTCTCGGCCGAGTGGCTGCGCACCTCGAGCGCGAACCGCAAATCGCCCGGGATCTTGGTGATCGCATGCTTCTCCGCGTCCGTCGCCACCTCGCCGATGGTAACGACCAGATCGCCCCCTTCGGCCTCGATCCCCTCCCAGGCAGCATCGAGATCGCCCGCGAGTTCGACGAAGGCCATCACCGCGTCGCGGCGGAACGCCTTCGGCACCGCGCCCGAATGGTCGTAGGCGCCGACCACGTGGCCGGCGCGCCAGCGCCGATTGCCGCGAATCCCGGTGACCACGCCGAGTGGCTTGCCGGCCTCGACGAGCACCGGTCCCTGCTCGATGTGGACCTCGACGAAGCCGCGCACGGTCTCCGGCGGAAGATGCGGGAGCGCGGCGCCGAGGTGCTGGGGATCGAGCCCGGCCTCGGCCATGTGCTCCGCCAACCGGCGTCCGGTATCGACGCGGACCGCGCCCTCGAGGAGGTCGGCCGGCAGGGTGCCCAGCGCCGCCCGGCTGCCGATGTGACCGGCCTGGAACCAGGCGTTCTCCTCGCCGCGGATGGCCATCAAGCTGAGGTCGAAGGCAGGCTCAACCCCGGCCTCGTCGAGGGCCGCGAGCGCGATCAGCCCGGCGAGGACGCCGGCGGTGCCGTCGAAGTCGCCGCCGTGGGGAATCGAATCCAGATGCGAGCCCGTGATCAACTCAGGTCGCGAGCGATCGCGCCCGGCGAGCGTCGCGTAGAGATTGCCCGCGGCGTCGGTCTCCGAGCTCAGGCCCAAGCCCCGCGCGGCCTCGGCGATCAGGTCGTGGGCGACCTGCTCGCCGGGGCCGTAGGCCGCGCGCGTCACCCCGGGCTCGTCGCGCGTCGCCGCCGAGATCTCAGCGAACAAGCGCTCGGCGAACCCGAGGTTCGCCCGGACCGCGTCTCGGAACTCGGTGATCACCGTCGGCCTGTCCGTCCTGCGGCTACTTGAGCTTTGGGCGCCGCTCGCGCCACGGTGTCGCCCGCTCGTAGGCATCGCCGACGCGATAGACGGTCGCCTCGTCCCAGGGCTTGCCAACGATGGTCATCGAGAGCGGCAGTCCGGGCTCCGTGTAGCCGCAGCAGAGCGCGAGCGCCGGAAAGCCGGTAGTGTTGAAGGCTGACGTGATCGGCCTCGCGGCGAGTGGCGAGATCAGGGTCACGTCGCGGATCTTGGGCGGCGTGATCGGCACCGTCGCGGTCAGGAGCACGTCGTACTTCTCCATCAGCTTGGCCATCTCGATGGTGAGCTGCCTGCGCATACGCTGAGCGTTGATGTAGTCCACGGCCGAGAACAGCGAGCCCGACAAACACCGGAAGCGGAAGTTCTCGCCGTAGTCGTAGAGGCGCGTGCGCAGGTTGGGCTGGTGCACCGCAAAGGACTCGGACGAAAGGATGATCCAGCAGACCGCAGTGTAGTCCTGCAGCGGCGAGAGCCTGACCGTCTCGACCTCGGCGCCGAGCTCGGCGAGCATCTTGGCGCCGGCCTCAACGCCGCGCCTGACCTCGGGCTGGACCTTGATGTCGCCGTTGTAGAAATGGCGGATGAGTCCCACCTTGAGCCCCTTGATGCGGCCGGTGAGCGCGCGCTCGTAATTCGGCACCCGCCTGTTCACGGTCGACGGGTCGCCAGGATCGTAGCCGGCGATGGTCTGCAGCAGGATCGCGTTGTCGCGCACGGTCCAGGTCATCGGCCCGACGTTGTCGAGCGAGAACGACAGCGGAATGACCCCCTTCTTGCTGACCCGGCCGTAGGTCGGCTTCAGGCCGGCAAGGCCGCAGTGGGCCGAGGGATGGCGGACCGAGCCGCCGGTGTCGGACCCGAGCGCGGCCAGCACCAGCCCCGCAGCCACCGCCGCGCCCGAGCCCGACGACGAGCCGCCGGTGAAGCGCGTGGTGTCCCACGGGTTGCGGGCCGGCGGCCACGGCAGGTCGAAGGACGGGCCGCCGAAGGCAAACTCATGGGTCGAGAGCTTGCCCATCAGCACGCCGCCGGCGGCACTGAGCTTCGCCATGGTGGTGGCGTCGGCCTTCGGCCTCCGGGTCCTGGCGACCTTGGAGTGAGCGGTGGTCGGAATGCCTGCGGTGTCGTAGATGTCCTTGAGCCCGAAGGGAATGCCGTGCATGGGGCCGCGGTACTTGCGCCTCATGATCTCCTTCTCCGCCGCCCGTGCGTCCTTGAGCGCGCGGTTCGCGGTCACCCGGATGAAGGCGTGGAGCCTCTTCTCATTGCGCTCGATCCGCGCCAGCAGCGCCTTGGTCAGCTCCACGGGCGAGATCTCCTTGGCCTTTATCAATCGCCCGGCCTCGGAGATGGTGAGATTGTCGAGGTCCCCGCTCATCTCTCGATCTCCCTAGGGAAGCGGAACACGTCCGCCGGCTCATCCTCGCGCGGGCGCGCGCTCTTGACCCGGTCCGACATGCTCTGCATGTGGGGGGCCGCCTGATAGAGGTGATCGAGCTGCTTCTTGGTGAGTCGCAGGCCCGCGCGCTTCGCCATCGCGGCGACCTCCGCGCGTGAAACCACTTTCGGTTTCTTCGCCATGAAATTTCCTCCCGGGCATCGGGCCCCCGGCCCGGCGCTCTTTTCCTTGCCGACGGCGGAAGCGCCGCCTCAGGCCATGCTAGACTGACGCCCGCGGGCTGTCATCCGATTCGCCGGGGATGAGGGATCGAATTGTGGCAGCTTGCCGAGCGCGTCTATAGTACTCCTCCAAGGTCCCCCTCACCGGCTTGGATCTCACCATTGGAGCGGCGCATCGACCATGTTCACCACCCGACCTGAACTGCTCGGTACCCACGGTGTGGTCGCCTCGACGCACTGGCTAGCCTCGGCCGTCGGAATGGCCATCCTTGAGAGCGGCGGCAACGCCTTCGACGCCGGCACGGCGGCCGGCTTCGCGCTCCAGGTGGTGGAGCCTCACCTGAACGGCCCCGGCGGCGACGTGCCAATCCTCATCCACACGGCCGGGCCCGGCCACAACCGGGTGATCTGCGGCCAGGGGGTGGCCCCCAAAGCGGCGACGATCGCGCACTATCGCTCGCTCGGCCTCAATCTGGTTCCCGGGACCGGGATGCTCGCCGCGGTTGTGCCCGGCGCGTTCGACGCCTGGATGCTGATGTTCCGCGACCATGGCACGCTCCGGCTTCGCGACGTGCTGTCTCCGGCGATCGAGTACGCCGAAAACGGCTATCCGCTGGTGCCCAAGATCTGCGCCATCATCGAATCGGTGCGCGAAATGTTCGAGACCGAGTGGCCCTCGTCCGCCGCCATCTACCTGCCAGGCGGAGAGGTCCCGGCGCCCGGCTCGCTGTTCACCAACCGAACGCTGGCCGCGACCTATGGCCGGGTCTTGCGCGAAGCCGAGGCGGCCGGGCCCGACCGCACCGCCGAGATCGAAACCGCGCGGCGCTGCTGGCACGAGGGATTCGTCGTCGAGGCGATCGACCGCTTCTGCCGCGAGACCGAGGTCCTCGACCTCACTGGCCGACACCACAAGGCGCTGCTAACGGGCGACGACATCGCCGCGTGGCGGGCTAGCGTCGAGACGCCGCTGGCTTACGACTACGGCCGCCACACGGTCTTGAAGTGCGGGCCCTGGAGCCAGGGTCCGGTACTGTTGCAGCAGCTCGCGCTGCTCGACGGTTTCGGCATCGCCGAGATGGACCCCCTGGGGCCCGACTTCGTCCATACCGTGATCGAGTGCGCCAAGCTCGCCTACGCCGACCGCGAGGCCTATTACGGCGATCCCGACTTCGCAGACGTGCCGTTGGACGCGCTCTTGTCGGCCCCCTACAACGACAAGCGCCGCGCGCTCGTCGGCGCGTCCGCGTCGATGGAGATGCGCCCCGGCCACGTCGACGGCTACGAGATCTGGATCGACGAAGCCGCGATCGGGCGCACTGGGGGAGACGCCGCCTCGGGTGCCGGCGAGCCGACCCTGGCGCGCCACGATCTCAGCCGCGAGACCACGCCCGGCGACACCTGCCACCTCGACGTCATCGACCGTCACGGCAACATGGTCTCGGCAACACCGTCGGGCGGCTGGCTGCAGAGCTCGCCGGTCATTCCCGAGCTCGGTTTCTGCCTGGGCACCCGGGCCCAGATGTTCTGGCTCAAGGAGGGGGTGCCCGGGTCGCTAGAGCCGGGCAAGCGCCCGCGGACAACACTGACGCCCTCGCTTAGCCTGCGTGACGGCGAGGCCTACATGGCCTTCGGCACGCCCGGCGGCGATCAGCAGGATCAGTGGCAGCTCACCTTCCTGCTCCGGCACGTGGACTTCGGCATGAACCTGCAGGAGGCAATCGACGCGCCCTCGTTCCATTCCGAGCACTGGATCAGCTCGTTCTGGCCGCGCGCCGCGCATCCGGGCCGCCTGGTGGTCGAGGGTCGCTTAGCGCCGGACACCATCAAGGAACTGATCCGCCGCGGCCACGACCTCGAGGTCGGCGGCGACTGGTCCGAGGGCCGGCTCTCGGCAGCCGCGCGCGACGGCAGCGTGCTCAAGGCCGCGGCCAATCCGCGCGGCATGCAGGGCTACGCCGTGGGGCGCTGATCCTGGCCGGGTCGAGCTTACGCGAGACCGTGGTTCGGATCTCGGTTCGAGGCGCTCCGGCATCGATGCCCGCTCAGGCCCTGAGAAGACGCCTGAGGTCGCGGACGCTCTTCACCTTCTCGATGCTCCAGACCGCGTCGATCAGGCCCCTGGCCCGCCTCGGCCCCAGCACCGGCGCCACCAGGTCCAGGCACTTGTCCTCGACCTCGGCGCGCGTCATGGGATTATCCGCGGTCCCCTTGACCGCGCGGGTGCGGTGGCGGAGCTTGCGCCCGTCTTTGAGCGCGACCGTGACGATGGCCTGGCGACGCGGCCGCACGTTGACGAGCGCGGGATCGGGCACCAGCGTGATCTTCCGGCGCTCGCGGCGCACCGCCGCGTCGTTCATGCGCGCATACTCGTGCGAGGAAACGAAGGTCACGGTCTTATCCAGGAGCATCACCGCCAAGAGGTGCTGGAGGCAGATGTCGGGCATGTTGCGGTTATCGACCACCAGCGCCTCGCGCTCGCCGACGCGGACCTCGACCGCGGCGACGTCCCGATGGATGAACCCGTGGGCCTGCACCAGCGCCTCGAGCGAGTCCAGCGCCGCCTGAATGGGCGAGCCCACCGACCACTTCTTGATGTTGGCGTCCATGATCTCGTAATGGCGCCCGAGCGCGCGCGCGAACTCGCGCGCATTCCCCTTGGGCGCGAAGGCCAGGAAGAAGTTGTAGTCGCCGGAGAAGGCATCGTCGACGCCGGTGAAGCCGTGGCTCACCATGGTCGCGGCGGCAACGCCGTTGCGGGCGGGCATGCCGCCGAAAACGAACGCCTTCTCGACGTGCTCGGGATCGCGCTGCCAGGTGCGAATGCCCGAGGCCTGAGTCACCGTATAGGAGAGCATGTGGCGGACCTGCTCCTCGCTCAGGCGCGCCAGCGCCCCGGCCGCCGCGGCAGCGCCGAACATGGCGCCAATGGAGTGCGTAGATCGGAACGTCTCGTGCAGGTGAAAAACCCCGAGCGCCTGGGTCGAGCGGGCGTCGACGTCGTAGCCCAGCACCACCGCGCGAAGGAGCGCGCGTCCCGAGGCGCCCTCGCGCTCGGCCATGGCCAGAGCCGCCGGCACCACCCCGCAACCCGGATGAGTGAGCGAGGGGGCGTGCGAATCGTCGGTCTCGTCGGCGTGGGCGGACATGCCGTTGGCGAACGCCGCGTTGACCGCCGAGGTGATCACCCGGCTGCCGACGACCAGCGCCTCCCGGCGTCCGCCCAGGCCCTCGGCGTAGCTGATGGCCAGCCGGCCGGGAAGGAGCGGCGCGCCCGAGACCATGGCGGCAAGCGTATCGAGCAGGTGATGCTTGCCCTTCTCCGCCACCGCGCTCGGCAGCGGCTTCCTGAGTGCGCCGGCTATGTAGCGGCTCAAATCGCGCATCGGAGCCGACACCTTGGGCGCGGGTTTGCGGACGGTCGGCTTGCGGGCGGCGGGTTTGTGGGTCATGGGTCCCTCCTCAGCTCTGGTTCGATGAACGGGGCTGAATCATCCGCGCCAAACACTCGGTCGCCTCCAGGCGCTCGATGTCCCAGACCGCCTCCAGGATAAGCACCTGCCGGCCCTTGTCGATGATGCCGGCGGCGCAGTCGGCGAACTTGGCCTCCAGCTCGGCGTCCGACATCGGTTTTTCCGGCCCGCCCCGATAGCGCTCGTCGGCCCAGCGAGAGAAGCTGCACCAGTCGCGGGTTTCGAGCTCAAGGCGCGAGCGGATCTTGTCGGTCGGCATGGCCTCAATCTCGGGATCGATCAGGCGTTCGATGCGGCTCTGCATGTCCTGCATCTCGGGCGAGGCGACGAAAGCGTCGGTCAACTCGTCCTTTTCCGCTTTGCGCCGGATCACGATCATCGCCAACAGCGCCGCCATGCAGAACTTCGCCTGCAGGTGATTCCCGGCGATGAGGTAGCGGATCGCGTTGAAGACGTTGGAGCCGGCGGCGATGCGGATCTTGCGCACGTCCTCGGGCCTGATGTCGTGCTCCTCGACCAGCTCCTTGAGCGCGTCCATCGACTGGTGGGTGAGGATGCCCGACGGATAGGGCTTAATGCTGACGCCGGGCTCGGCGATCGACCAGGTGCGCCTGAATTCTTCGGCCGTCTTCTTCGCGCTCAAGCCTCCGCAAAGCACCGAGAAGAAGCTCCAGCGGCCGTCGAGCGCGCGGGGATCGGCGGTGAACCCCC
>PVBE011416109.1_pt1 | contig 13008 bp, 7 predicted proteins | sample 1631181 | NCBI WGS metagenome assembly PVBE01 (sample SAMN08397723, study PRJNA350692) | Marine metagenome, whole genome shotgun sequencing project. | isolation source: water | place: Pacific Ocean | collected 2012-04
GGCACCGACCGGCTCGCCGCACACTACTACCGCGAGCGAGGCGGGCTCGGACGACTCGCTTGGCTGTGGTCGATCCGTCCGCCGGTGCGCGGCGCTTACTTCGCCCTCGATGATCCGAAACCGTTCTTGCGGATCCTGCGGCGCACGCTTCGCCGCGTGCGGCAGAAGGTCGGGCTCAGAGGGACCGAATCGTGACGGAATCCGCCATCCGCGACGCGTTCGCACAGTTCGTCCCCATCGCGGTGCGTGGCCTCGACCGCATGGTGTCGCCGGACGGGAAGTGGTTCTGCTTCCTCGCGCGACCTTCGCAGACCGGTGGACTCTCGCTCGAGGACAAGTCGGAGCGCTACAGCGCGATGAGCCTCATCGGACTCGCCCAGAATGTCGACGGCGTGGCCGCGTCCCGTGTCGATACGGCGCCCATCGCCGACTCGCTGCACGCCTGGGCCCCCACTGCCCATGACCTGGGCGACGCCTCTCTGGTCCTCTGGTCCGAGATCCTTCGCGAGGACGCACGCGCCGAGGCGACGGCGGCAGCGATCCTCGTGCGGCGCGATGAAATCCACGCGCCGGACTCCAACCTCGCCAGCATGGAGAACGGCTGCCTGCTGCTGGGGCTGGCCGAGGCGATGCGCGCGGGCATCGGCGGAACGCCCGTCGCGAAGTTCGCCGCCGATCTCGCCGAACTCCTGCGCGGCAACCAATCGGCGACGGGACTGTTCAGCTTCGGAAGCAAGCTGCGCCGCAAGAACGTGCACCGCGCCCGCATGGACTACCGCCTGGGCAGCTTCGCGTCGCAGGTCTACCCGATCATGGGCTTCGCGGCGTACGCCCGCGCCGCGGGCGACGACGCGGCGCGCGACGTCGCACGACGCTGCGCCGCGCGGATCTGCCAGTTGCAAGGTGATGAGGGCCAGTGGTGGTGGGTGTTTCACTCCCATCGTCCCGAAACCGCCGTGCGCTATCCGGTCTACACGGTTCACCAGGACGCGATGGGTCCGATGGCGCTGTTCGCCGCGGCGCTCGCCGACGGCGGCACGGACCGCTACGACGCGAGCGTTCAGCGGAGCTTCGGATGGTTCGACGACCGCACCGAGCGCACTGCGGACGAGCTCGTCGACCGCGACCTCGGCGTCGTGTGGCGCGCGGTGCAGCACGACGACCCCGCGCAAACGGGACGGCTGGGACTCGGACGGGGCGAGCTGTCCCGCATGGGTCGCGCTACCTGGCTGGGGTTCGCGGACCGCCGGGAGCTCGATGGCGGGTTCACCTGCCGTGAATGCCGGCCCTACCACCTCGGATGGATCCTGTTGGCAGCAGGGCTGTTCGGGCAGTGCCTGGCGCAGCGGACACTCGCCCGGTAGCCGTACAAGAACTGCACGTGCGCCAAGAGTTGGTCCCCATTCCGGGAGGAGTCTGCTCCACGGGAGGGGGATTCAGTGAGTATCCCAGGTGGTGAGATGGGCCGGAAGGCACGGGCTGTATGAGTTGGCTTCCCGTGGGGCAGACTCCTAGAGTGGGCGCGACCCCTCCCCCATCGATGAAGGCCAAAGCACTCCCTCGCACCGTGTTCGTCGTCTGCTTGGCCCTGCTCTTCGGCAGCGGGATGGTCGTGTCCTGCTCCGACGAGGCCGCCACGCCGCAGGAGCCGGCCACCTACGTCGGACGCGCGACGTGCCAGACATGCCACTCGACGCAGCACGACGCCTGGCACGGATCACACCACGACCTCGCGATGCAGCCGGCGACCGAGGAGAGCGTGCTCGGAAACTTCGACGACGCGACGTTTGAACGCCACGGCGTGACGTCGAAGTTCTTCCGCAAGGACGGCAAGTTCATGGTCCGCACAGACGCAGCCGACGGCAAGCTCGCGGACTTTGAGGTCGCCTACGCGTTCGGGGTCTACCCGCTGCAACAGTACCTGGTGAAGTTCCCCCGCGGTCGCGTGCAGACGCTGGGCATCTGCTGGGATTCGCGTCCCAAGGAGAAGGGCGGCCAGCGCTGGTACCACCTCTACGAGGAGAAGATCGCGCACGACGACCCGCTGCACTGGACCGGACGGCATCAGAACTGGAACTACATGTGCGCGAACTGTCACTCGACGAACCTGCGCAAGAACTACGACATCGCCACCGACACCTACAAGACGACGTGGTCGGAGATCGACGTCTCGTGCGAGGCGTGCCACGGCCCGGCTTCGCACCACGTGACGTGGGCGCAGGCGGAGACGAAGCCAGACTACGCCCACAAGGGCTTCGCCGGGCCGATCGTCAACGACGCCGTCTGGACCTTCAAGAAGGGCGAGGTCACCGCCAAACGGAAGGGCGGCGCCCACGCCATGCTGCAGACCGGGTTGTGCGCACGGTGCCACTCGCGCCGCAGCACGATGCGCGAAGGCCACGTCCACGGCCCGCTGCTCGACGCCGAACGCCTGACCCTCCTCGACCCGATCCTCTACCACCCAGACGGACAGATCAACGAAGAGGTCTACGTCTACGGTTCGTTCGTGCAGAGCAAGATGCACCACAAGGGCGTCACCTGTACCGACTGCCACGACCCACACACGCTGAAACCCCACGCGCCGGGCAACGCGCTGTGCGTTCGCTGCCACCAGTCTTCGACGTTCGACACGGAGAAGCACCACCACCACAAGACCGGGTCCACCGGTGCGTCGTGCGTCGCCTGCCACATGCCGACGAAGCACTACATGGTCGTCGACCCCCGCCTCGACCACAGCATTCGGATTCCCCGACCAGATCTCACCGTGAAGCTCGGCACGCCCAACGCGTGCAACCAGTGCCACGGCAAGGAGACCCCGCAATGGGCGTCCACTCAGATCGCGAAGTGGTACGGACCGAATCACGTACCGAAACCCCACTTCGCCGAAGCGCTGCACGCCGGTCGGAGTCACTCCAAAGACGCCGCCCCGCGTCTCACCGAACTGGCGCGCGACCCAGCGCAACCAGGGATCGCACGCGCCACGGCATTCGCGCTGCTCCAGGAATACCCCGGACCCGCGACACTGTCCGCGATCCACGCCGGCCTGAAGGACCCGGACCCGGTCGTCCGATTCGGTGCGCTCGGGTCGCTCGAAGGGGTGCCCGTGAACCTGCGATTCGAGCCCGCAGCGCCGCTCGTGAAAGACCCGGTGCTCGCCGTGCGAGCCGAGGCGGCGCGGGTCCTCGCCGCGGTTCCGAGGTCCGAGTGGACTCCCGAACAGCGCCCGGCGTTCGAGATGGCGCTGCGCGAGTACGAGGATTTCCAGATGCTGAACGGCGACCAGCCGTGGGCCCACACGAATCTCGGGATCGTGCAGTTCCAGCAGGGCGAGTTCGACAAGGCGGCGACGTCCTACCGTCGCGCTATTCGTCTCGACAACAGATGGGTGCAGGCGTACGTCAACCTCGGCGACCTGCACAGGGATCGACGCCGCAACAACCTCAGCGAGAAGGTCCTGCGCGAGGGCCTGACCCACGTCGTCGATTCCGCGGAATTGCACCACGCCTTGGGGCTCGCGCTCGCGCGCAACAAGAAGATCCCGACGGCGCTCGTCGCCCTCGAGCAGGCGGCCAACCTGCGACCGGACATGCCGATCTACAGCTACGCGTACGGCGTCGCGCTGAACTCGACGGGGAAGTTCGACGCGGCGGTGTTCGTGCTCGAGAACGCCCACCGGAGGACGCCCACCGACTTCGACCTCGTGTTCGCGCTCGCGACCTTCCACCGCGACAGGCAGCAGTTCGCGAAGGCGCTCCACTGGGCCATCAAGCTCGTCGAGCTCGCGCCCCGCAATGAGGACGCCCACGCGCTGCTGCGCGACCTTCAGCGGCGTCGCTAGGTCACGCTGCGTCGGTCACTGCGGGGTGTTGTCGGGCGTGTCCGCCTTGAGTAAAATGGAATCGTGCAGGACGTGGGCCCAATCAATCCCATGGCGGCATAGGTCGCTTTCCGCGACATGTTGTCCTCCTTGCTTGTCCGAAGTTGGGTGAATTGATCGACCGAAGTCGATCCAATGATCGGAGTGATCCCTGTGCTTCGCCGGCTCGCCATGACCGATCGCGGTTCTGCGCCCTCGCTCTCACCCCCGAGCGGAACTGACTTGCTGGCCGGCGTCGGTCCATGCATACTTCGCGCGGGGTTGTTTCATCACCCCGATTAACATGAGGCAACGCGCCCGCACGACGCTGGCTCTCATCTGCTTGCTACCGGTCGCCTCGGTCGCGTACGCGATGGGATGTGACGAGAGCTACCTCGTCGCACACCAAACCGGCGTCGCCGACGATTCCGCGCAACGATCCGGAAACGTGATCCTCGTGTTTTGGTGGATTCTGACCTCGTTTGCGCTCGCGCTCGTTCTCACGACCTTGCTCTCGCTCCGCGAGAGAGGCGTCGCGGGCTGGATCCGTGACCGAAGGAGCGTCGCCTGCAGCATCGCGATCACCATCGCGATGGGTGCGATCTACTGGTACGGCGCTGCCGACGCCGAGCGCGCGTGGATGGCGTACGCCGCTGACCACTACCCACCTGATCACAAGGGTCCCTACGACTTCCTCTTCGCCGACGTGCGGGAGTTCCACAGCGTCTCAGGGCTGCCGCTAGCCCTCACGATCGTCGCCGCCGCCGCGGCCATCGTGTTTACGACATCGTGTCGGAAGAAGGCGTCTGCCCATCGACGAGGGGGGTAGGAGGCGCGCCGCCGACGACGTCGAGCATGGCCCGGTGCAGCCATCCGTTGGTGGCGAGGACCTGCCCCCCGTACAGCCAGTCGCCCCCGCCGACGAGGTCGCTGACCATCCCGCCAGCCTCCTGCACGACGATGGCTCCCGCCGCGACGTCATACGGCTTCAGGTAGAGTTCCCAGTACGCATCGAACCGCCCCGACGCCGTCATGCACAGGTCCAGTTCCGCGCTGCCCAGACGCCGCACATCACGAGCCACGTGAAGCGCGCGCGCCAACCGCTCGATGTTGTCGTCGACTCCATCATCGCTGCGGTTGTAGCTAAAGCCGGTGCCGACCAACGCTGCGGAGAGTTCCCCGGTGTCGGTCACGGAGATGGGCTCGCCGTTGCAGTTCGCCCCGCAACCCCGCACCGCGGTGAATGTCATGTCCATCGCGGGCGCATGCACGACGCCGAGCACGACTTCACCGCGCACGGCGAGCGCCACGGCCACCGCAAAAAACGGCAGCCGATGCACATAGTTCGTTGTGCCGTCGAGAGGATCGACGATCCACAGGTAATCCCCGTCGTCACGGCTGGCACGACCGGTCGGTGTCAGCACGCCCTCCTCCGCGAGTACCCCGTGTTCGGGGAAGCGATCGAGAAGGCCCTTCACCACGACTTCCTCTGCGGCGCGGTCCGCCTCGGTGACCAGCTCGATCGGGTGGCCCTTGACCTCGGTTTGGATGCTGTCCATCCGCGGCCAGAAGTCCATCAACACCTCGCCGCCGCGCCGGGCGACGTCCTCTGCCGCCGCCAGCAACTCCGCACCGTTTTCGAGCGGCTCGGTCATCGCGCGGGATACCTACCGTGGTAGATCGCCTCGATCATCTTGTCCTGGAGAGCGGCGGCGCCCGAGGTGCTGCCGCCTTTCGTGACGTTCATCAGGATCGTGAACACGCGCACGCCGTCGTCGAGTGTCTGCACGATGCCTGAGATGCACTTCACGCCGTTGATCGTGCCGGTCTTCGCCCGGGTCGCACGACCGACGATCTTCTGGCCACTGCGGCGGAAGCGTCGCTCGAGGGTTCCCTCTCCCGCGCACGGGAGGCTCACCGCGAGGAGCTTCGCGTGCTCCCCCCGGAACAGTCGGCGGAGCAGGGTCACCATCAGTCGCGGCGTCACGCGGTTCTCCCGGGACAGGCCCGACCCGTCGACGACGCGGAACGCGGTCGGCAGCTCGATCTTCGCGCCGACGATCTCACGCACGGCCTGATATCCGCCGACAAACGTGCCCGCACCCTTTTTCTCGGCTCCAATCCTCCGCAGGACCTGTTCCGCGTGGAAGTTGCTGGATTTGGAGAGCATCGGGGTGAACGCCTCCGTCAACCCACTCTCCCACGTCAGCACCGGCAGGTCTCGCGCTTTGGCATCCGCGTCGAGAGTCACGCCCTCGCGCCGCAAGACGCTCCGCAGGGTCGAATCGAACAACCACTCGGGATCCTGGCACACGCCGCGCACCTCGACGGGGCGTGCCCGCGTGCTGAACTCGCCGTGGGCGGTGAACTTCTTGCCGTGGTGGGACAGCCAGTAGGCGAACCGCTTCTTCTTGCGCGAGGACATCTTGATGCGACCGCCGAAGGACGCATCGGTCGGTGGCGCGAGCAAGTCGACCCGCGCACGTCCCGACCCGGCCGAGATGCGGGCGACGAAGCAACCTGCCTCGAGGACCAGGCCTCCGGTGGGCGCGCAGTAGGGCCGATCGAACTGGTCCTTCGGCCACCCCGGCGGTCGCGTCGGACCGGTGAACGCGCCCCGCAGGAGACGGACGTCCCGGATCCGGGTGATGCCGGCTTTCCGCAGCGCTGCCGCGACGCGCCGGAACACCACGGCGGGATCGTGTGCCCCGCCGCGAGCCCAGTTGGGGTCCCCTGCGGCGAGCACCTCGAGCACGCCGCCGCGCAGGCGGAATACCGTCCGAAAGCGATGCGACGCCGAGAGCCCCCAGAGCGCGGCCGCAACTGTGAACAGCTTCTGGTTGCTCGCCGGTATGAACGACTCCCGCGATCGGTGGCGGAAGAGGTCCGCGCCGGTCCTCAGGTCCCGCACGACGATGCCCGTGCGCATCCCCCGCTTCTCCGCCTGTCGGGCGAGGTCGACCAGGGACTGGGCCTCGACACCCGTCCCGAGGAGAGCTCCGATGAGCGTGATTCCGATTCCCAAGTAGCCGAAACCCGACCCGTGGGGCCCCAGACCCACGCGACCGGAATGAGACAGCCGATGTACACCGATGACCATGTGCCGGGTCGTTTTAGATCAGGGCCACGTGCCGGGCGAAGCAAAAAACGGCGGTCGGCGCCGCGTCGCGGACCCGCCGGAGGGGTCCCGAATTCCGGGGTGGTCCGTCCCGACCACGGCTGTCCCGGAGCCCAAAAAACTGCCCCCAGGCCGCATCTCCCTGCAAGCCGCTACCCAGCATGGACACAGCGGAGTTATCCACAACCTTCCACCGCATACTCACAAGATTGAGTATTGCCATGTGCTGCCCTACACTATAGATAGTGTTTTCCGATGTCGGCACCGGTTGCGGCGGGTTTGTCCCCAAAGCAACACTCGGACGTCGGGCAGCCCCGAAATCCCCCGCGATCCGCGGAGGGTCGAGGGGAGTTCTTCGATACCTCTGGTTCCATGTAGAGAACGGTGTCGCCCGGCGGGGCGGACCGGTCTTCGGGTGGTGCTGGAAACGTCTTCTACAGGGAGTGGTGATGGTAGCTCGTCGATTAGACGTCGCCCGCATCTGCGTGGCGGTCTGCGCGAAAAACCACCATGCGATGGTTTCCCGACCGCCGCGATGGCCGCAGGTCTCCATCTCGTCCCGTCCCATGCAACATCTCAGGCGCAGACAGTCCATGCGCCCACAGCCCAGGCACAATGTGCGGTTACGTCGCGCACCCGAGGGGCCAAGAACGAGTTAGGAGGAAACTCACTTGAAGATCGAACGGCGGTTCACGACAGCGGGACAGAGTCCCTTCGCCAATATCGAGTTCACCAAGCGGACCTCGGAGATCCGCAACCCGGACGGCTCCCTCGTCTTCCGTTTGGAGAACGTCGACATCCCGGAGGACTGGAGCCAGGTGGCGACGGACATCATCGCCCAGATGTACTTCCGCAAGGCCGGTGTTCCGACGCTCGACGAAGAGGGCAAAGCGACCCTCGACGACGACGGTCAGCCCGTCACCGGCGGGGAGACCGATTCCCGCCAGGTCTTCCACCGCCTCGCCGGCTGCTGGACACACTGGGGTGAGCAGCACAAGTACTTCGACAGCAAAGGAGACGCCAAGGCCTTCTACGACGAGATCAGCTACATGCTGGCCGCGCAGTACTCCGCGCCCAACTCGCCGCAGTGGTTCAACACCGGGCTGAACTTCGCTTACGGGATCGAAGGCCCCGCGCAGGGTCACCATTTCATCGACCCGAACTCCGGCAAGCTCAACAAGTGCAATAACGCCTACGAGCGGCCCCAGCCTCACGCGTGCTTCATCCAGTCAGTGGCCGACAACCTCGTCGGCGACGGCGGGATCATGGATCTCTGGACCCGCGAAGCGCGGCTGTTCAAGTACGGCTCGGGCACGGGGACGAACTTCTCGTCGATCCGCGCCGAGAACGAACGCCTCTCCGGAGGCGGCCAGTCGTCCGGGCTGATGTCGTTCCTGAAGATCGGTGACCGGGCTGCCGGCGCGATCAAGTCCGGCGGGACGACCCGCCGGGCCGCGAAGATGGTGTGCCTCGACCTGGACCACCCGGACATCGAGTCCTTCATCTCGTGGAAGGTCACCGAGGAAAGCAAGGTCGCCTCGCTCGTCGCTGGTAGCAAGGCCGTGAAGAAGCACCTCAACATGGTGATCAACGCCTGCCACGTCAAGGCGGACGGTCCGGAACAAGGGCCGTCGAAGGTCATCACGAAGGCGAAAGACAACCCGGCCCTCACCGCAGCGCTGCACGCCTCTCGCGCCGCGTTCGTGCCGGAACCGTACCTGCAGCGCTGCCTGCAGCTCGCGTCCCAAGGCTTCCGCGCGATCGAGGCCGAGGCCTACGACACGAACTGGGACGGCGAAGCCTACCTCACCGTATCCGGACAGAACTCGAACAACTCCGTGCGCGTGCCGAACTCGTTCTTCGCCGACATGGAGAAGGGCAAGCCGTGGAAGCTGATCGGTCGCACCAACGGCGAGGTCACCAAAGAAGTCGACTCGCACGAGTTGTGGGACACGATTGCGTACTCCGCATGGGCGTGCGCCGACCCGGGAGTACAGTACGACACGACGATCAACGAGTGGCACACGTGCCCCGTCGACGGGCGGATCAACGCGAGCAACCCGTGCTCTGAGTACAGGTTCCTCGACGATACGGCGTGCAACCTGGCATCGCTGAACCTCGACAAGTTCCTCACCGACAAGGGCGAGTTCCTGATCGAGGACTTCGCCCATGCTGTACGGCTGTGGACGATCGTCCTCGAGATCAGCGTGCTGATGGCGAGCTTCCCGAGTGCGGAAATCGCGCAGAAGAGCTTCGACTACCGGACGCTGGGCCTGGGCTACGCCAACATCGGCACGGTGCTGATGCGCCTCGGCATCCCCTACGACTCCCCCGAAGGCACGGCGTTCTGCGGTGCGGTCACGGCGCTGTTGACTGGCGAGAGCTACGCCGCATCGGCAGAGATGGCTGAGGAGTTCGGCACGTTCTCACGCTACGAGCAGAACAAGGAAGGCATGCTGCGGGTCATTCGCAACCATCATCGGGCGGCACACTCCGCGACCGACAGCGAGTACGAGGGCCTGAGCATCCTGCCTCGCTCCATCGACGTCGAACACTGCCCGGAGTACCTCGTCGATGCCGCGCGCGAGTCGTGGGACCGCGCCCTGAAGATGGGCGAGGAGTTCGGCTATCGGAACGCACAAGTGACGGTGATCGCCCCCACCGGGACGATCGGTCTCGTCATGGACTGCGACACCACCGGCGTGGAGCCGGACTTCGCGCTCGTCAAGTTCAAGAAGCTCGCCGGTGGTGGCTACTTCAAGATCATCAACCAGAGCCTGCCGCCCGCGCTGAGGAACCTCGGTTACGACGCGCAGCAGATCGACGAGATCGTCAACTACGCTGTCGGGCGGATGACGTTGGCCGGAGCGCCAGCGATCAACCACGAGACGCTCACGGCGAGAGGTTTCGACGATGAAGCGATCGAGCGACTGGAAAACGTTGTTCGTTCGGCGTTCGAGCTCGGATTCGTCTTCAACAAGATGACTCTCGGCGAGGAGTTCTGCCGCGACAAGCTCGGGATGACTCCGGAGCAACTCGACGATTGGAACTTCAGCATCCTCGAACATCTCGGTTTCACGGCGGAAGACGTCGCCAAAGCCAACGACTACGTCTGCGGCACGATGACCGTGGAGGGCGCCCCCCATCTGAAGGACGAGCACCTGGCGATCTTCGACTGCGCGAATCGCTGCGGTAAGCGCGGAGTCCGGTTCATCCGGTTCGACGCGCACATCCACATGATGGCGGCGGCGCAACCCTTCATCTCCGGCGCGATCAGCAAGACGATCAACATGCCCAACGAGGCGGCGGTCGACGACGTGAAGCACGCCTACGAGTTGTCGTGGAAGAGCATGATCAAGGCGGTCGCGCTCTACCGGGATGGGTCCAAGCTCTCGCAACCGCTCCATACTTCCTCGACCGATGATGTCGGCGAACCCGACGAGGCGCAGACTCAACAGTCCGTCCAACAGGTGGCGCAGGTGATCACCGAGCGGGTGATCCACCGCTACATCGCGAAGCGACGGAGGCTGCCGGACCGCCGCGGCGGCTACACCCAGAAGGCGTCGGTCGGCGGCCACAAGGTCTACCTGCGCACCGGCGAATACGACGATGGCACGCTCGGCGAGATATTCATCGACATGCACAAGGAAGGTGCGGCCTTCCGCAGCCTGATGAACTGCTTCGCGATCTCCATCTCGTTGGGTCTGCAACACGGCGTGCCCCTCGAGGAGTTCGTCGACGCGTTCGTGTTCACGCGTTTCCCACCCAACGGCGTGGTCGGTGGCCACAACAACATCAAGATGAGCACGTCCGTGATCGACTACGTGTTCCGGGAACTCGCGATCTCCTACCTCGCGCGCACCGACCTCTGCCAGATTCTCGACGAGGATCTCCGCAACACGACCACGGGATCGGGTAAGAACAAGGTCGAGTTCGAGGAGGAAGAGGAGATTGCCCCTCCCCCTCAAGTCCGCACACCATCACCCTACGTCCACCGCCCTGGAAGCCTCGGCTTCTTTCACGGGCGCGAGGAGGACCCGCCTGGCAAGTCCGAGGCCTCGTCGGATAAGGCCAAAGGTGAGACGAACGGGGGGCCCGCGACGAAGAACGGCGGCGCACCTCTCCTCGTCGAAGTCAGCCGCGGGGCCAAGATCGATGAGAAGCGCCTCCTCGAGGAAGCCCGCGTGAAGGGCTACGAGGGCGACCCCTGCACAAGCTGCCAGCAGTTCACCCTCGTGCGCAACGGCACCTGCCTAAAGTGCATGTCCTGCGGCTCGACGTCGGGCTGCAGTTAGCTCGCCAGCTCTCGAACTCGCACCCATGTTCCCGGCGGGGAGGATGGGTGCGTTTCCGTACGGGAAGTCAGGCAGATTCGCTGCCGTAGAACTGGTCTTCCTCGGTGGAGCCTCCGAGAGCGGTCGTGGATGACTCGCCCTTGGCGATCGCCTGGGTGACCATGTCGAAGTAGCCGGTTCCGACCTCGCGTTGGTGACGCGTGGCGGTGTAGCCCTGGTCTTCGTTCGCGAACTCGCGTTCCTGAAGCTCGGAGTAGGCAGCCATGCCGTGATCGCGGTAGGCGTTCGCGAGTTCGAACATGCTGTTGTTCAGTGCGTGGAAACCCGCGAGCGTGACGAACTGGAACTTGTAGCCCATCGCGCCGAGTTCCTTCTGGAAGTTCGCGATCGCCGACTCGTCGAGGTTGGCTCTCCAGTTGAACGACGGAGAGCAGTTGTAGGCGAGGAGCTTGCCCGGGAACTGGGCGTGGATCGCTTCGGCGAACCGCTTCGCTTGCGCGATGTCCGGTTTCGAGGTCTCACACCAGATGACGTCGGCGTACGGCGCGTAGCTGAGACCCCGCGCGATCGCCTGCTCGATTCCCGGACGTGTCCGGTAGAAACCCTCGGGCGTCCGTTCGCCGGTGATGAAGGCGCGGTCTCGCTCGTCGACATCACTGGTCAGCAGGGCGGCGGCGTCCGCGTCGGTTCGGGCGACAAGCACTGTCGGAACGCTGCACACGTCGGCAGCGAGGCGCGCGGCGTTCAGCGTCCGGATGAACTGCTGCGTCGGCACGAGGACCTTGCCCCCGAGGTGACCGCACTTCTTTTCGGAAGCGAGCTGATCCTCGAAGTGCACACCCGCGGCGCCGGCTTCGATCATCGCCTTCATCAGTTCGAACGCGTTCAACGGACCACCGAAGCCCGCCTCGGCATCCGCGATGATCGGCGCGAACCAATACGTCGACGAGTCACCCTCGGACCACGCGATCTGGTCCGCGCGCTGCAAGGCCTGATTGATGCGCTTGACTACGTCGGGAACGCTGTTGGCCGGGTAGAGACTCTGGTCCGGGTACATCTGACCCGCGAGGTTCGCGTCGGCAGCGACCTGCCACCCCGAGAGGTAGATGGCCTTCAAACCCGCCTTGACCTGTTGCATCGCCTGGTTGCCGGTCATGGCGCCGAGTGCCGCGGTGTAGTCCTCGTCATTCAGCAGCTCCCACAGGCGGATCGCGCCCTTCTCCGCCAGGGTGTAGCGGATGTTCGCGGTGCCGCGCAGACGCCGGACATCTTCCGAACTGTAGTCGCGTTGAATCGAATACCATCGTTGACTGTTCGTGAGTGGTACGCCGTTCTCGTAGTCGAAGAATGCTGTGGAAGACATGGCTGCTGGTCCGTGAATGAAATGAGAGGTATGAAGATGAGGTGGTTTGTGATTCGAATCAGATGCTCTGGTAGGCCGCGATCGTCAGAAACTCGGGTAGCTCGTCGCTCTCGATGAGTTCCTGGAACAACTCGCGCGCGCGGTCGAACTTGCCGTTCGCATAACGCCGATCACCGATCTCTATCCGAATCGCGAGGACCTCCTCGGTGAGGGTCTCGCGGAAGAGATCGAGGTCGATCAGACGACCGTCGTCCAATTGCGCGCCGTGACGAATCCACTGCCAGACCTGCGTACGGGAGATCTCCGCTGTCGCCGCATCTTCCATCAGACCATGAATAGGGACGCAGCCATGGCCACGCAGCCAGGCCTCGAGATA
>PVBE010218503.1_pt1 | contig 13007 bp, 9 predicted proteins | sample 1631181 | NCBI WGS metagenome assembly PVBE01 (sample SAMN08397723, study PRJNA350692) | Marine metagenome, whole genome shotgun sequencing project. | isolation source: water | place: Pacific Ocean | collected 2012-04
AAACGGCTAGAGGTAACCCAGCCAATAATTTCCATCTTTTTTCCCGGTTTCTTACTTACAATTTGGCTGCCTTCTTCGGGAACAATATCAGGACAATCCATATTAAAACCAACTAATAATTGTTTGGTGCCTTCAGCAGTGATCCTTGTAAAGGCACGCTTGCCCAAAAAGTCAGATTTGTTCATCTTAACTATCCATTCCATATTAGCAGAAAACGGATCAGATAAAGCATCTGTATCCTGTCCCACAATAATATGTGCTTTTTCCAATCGTAGTATTCGTTGTGCTTCGACTCCGAAAGGCAGGATGTCAAATTCCTCTCCAGCCTGCATCAAAGACTTCCAGAGATGCATGGCATAGCCAGAGGGACAATGGATTTCATAAGAAAGCTCGCCAGTAAACCCAATCCGCATCAATCGGCACGGGACCCCCATAACTTCAGCAGTGCGAACGGACATGTAAGGAAATTCTTCACTATCAAGGTTACAGGAGGTTAGCTTTCTTAACACTTCTCGAGATTTGGGGCCAGTAATGTTGAAAGCAGAGAAAACCTCAGTTAAATCTGTCAGATGGATCCCACATCCCCAACCCGACTGTAACCACCATTGTATCCACTCAAAGATGCCCGTCACTCCAGAAGAAGTCGTACTCATGTACCACAACTCATCACTCAAACGAGCACAAACACCATCATCAAGTATTATCCCCTCATCATTGCACATCACACCATAGCGAACCTTACCTAAACGAAGTTTACGCCACTGATTAACGTAAATACGTTCAAGTAGATCTGGCACTCCTGAGCCAGTTAGCTGTAATTTGCCTAACGTGCTGACATCAATCAGACCAACTCGTTCACGTACAGCCAAAACTTCATCTCTAGGATTACCATAATGTTCGGGGCGTAGCCACAATCCAGCTAACATCATTTGAGCACCACGATTTACGTGCCAACTATGAATTGGAGACAATTGCGCCGGTTCCATTTTTTGCCCAGCTAGAGTTCCCAGGGCTACTGGTTCTGTGGGAGGCCGTGCGGTTGTCTTCCCGGTTTCCTGTACGGTCCAATTGTTTGCAAGAGCACAAAGGTGGATAGCGTTCATTGAACACATCTTTCCTTGGCAGGGGCCCATTGAAACGGTACTATACCTTTTGAGCAGTTCAATGCTTTGATAACCTTCCGAAACTGCCATTTCTATATCCTGATCAGTAACATCTTCACAAAAACAGACAAATTGTTTCTTCTCACTTGGGACGCTTAGATGCGCAGATGTTCGTATCGTTTCATCGCTAACAGTAGGTATCTTACGTAAAAGGCCATCTTTTTCGGATCCGATGGAATTAAACGCCTGTAAGCCTATCTGTTTACCTTGAATGATTTGTTGATTCAATGCATGAGTACCTGCTGCACGCCCAGCTACATAGAGATGGGAAGGACTAGTTACCGGCAATATTTCTGATCTTTCTTTGTTGTATTCTGTTTTTCCACCTGCCATGTAAAACAGTTCAAGTGTGGGAACCCAACCAACACTAATGGCAATTAAATCGCATGCTAACCACCGTTTAGTTGATAGACCAATCCTGCCATCGGGATCAACCTGTCCAATTTTTGCGCCCTTTACTGACTTGGTACCAGTTGCATCTAGTATCGTATGCTTGTAAAAAATAGGTATATTATCCAGTTCATTCAAATATGAACCTATACAGGCTTCCTGAGACCGTTGATCAACAATAGCAACCACTTCAAGCCCAGCAGTTCGTAGGTCCGCGGCCACACGCCATCCATCTTCATTAGCCGTGACAACCAGAATTTTTTTCCCTGGACAAACACCAAAAAGGTGAAGGAGGCGTTGCACAGCACTACCCAGCATCACTCCAGGCAGATCATTATTCCCAAAAACAAGCGGCATCTCATAGGCACCAGTAGCTACGATCAAAGATTTAGATCTAACTTTGAATAGACGTGTTCCCTGAGTAGCAGATAGCCAATTGTCTTTATACCATCCCAAGATAGTAGTGTCAGTAAAGACGGTAATATTTTCATCCTGACCAAGGGATTCTAAGAGGTCAGGCAAATACGAATTTGGATTGTACCTTAAATGGCCACCTAGAGTTGATTCACTATCGAAAATCATTACTCTTGCTCCCTGTTTGGCCGCTGAGAGCGCAGCACTTATCCCAGAAAGGCCTCCACCGACTACTGCTACATCAGTATGCAGGTACTGTTTATCAAATCCACCTGATAATGTATCGGGATCAACCTTACCCAAACCGGCAACCTGACGTAACACCCGTTCATAAAAAGGCCATAATAAAGGCGGACGTATAAAGGTTTTGTAATAGAATCCGACAGGCATCAACCGCGATCCTGCTTGGGTTAGGGAAAGAAAATCATGATTGAGTGACGGCCAAGCATTTTGAGATCGGATGCTCATTCCAGGAGTTACCTTCCGTCTGCAGGCACGAACATTCGGTTCATCACCAACTTGCACCAAACAATTTGGGCAATGACCGGCACAGCATAGAAGTCCACGTGTCCGATGGTATTTAAAGGAACGACTTAGAACTTTGACATCTGCGGCCGTTAACGCTGAAGCAATCGTATCACCTGAATAGGCAGTATATTCCTGACCATCAAAGCTAAAAGTAGCGGTGACGGAGCGGTCAACAACTTCCCCTCTCTGTTTGGGAATACGATTGGATTCTGGTGATGGAATTGCCTGCAATTATGATTTTCCAAAAACGGAATTTGGTTGCCAAAGATATGTTTTGGTGATCTGGTTAGTTTGCGTTTTTCGCTCAACAAGAAACCAAATCCCACAACCAGCATTATGATACCACCACTCCGTTTGCATGTCCATTCTGTTATTGCGAAGATAGAGGTAATCAGTCCATTCTTCATCGTTGCAAGCAGAAGGATCTTTAGGGCGCGGATTATATTCTCCACCGAAACGGAATTCATTGACACTCCGATCTCCGCAGTTAGGACAAGTTAGAATTAACATCAATCTCTCATTTTGGATGGTTTTAGCCGTTGGCGATAAAGATTATGATCAACAACATCCCTCATAGCCTGTTGATCCAAGTTATTCCCAAGAAAGGCTTGAAGTTGGGTAGAGATCTCAACAGGATCTTCCAAGACATCCTGGTAACCCAAAAAAAGTGTAGATATTTGGCGATCAGCCAACATCTTTCTAACCTGACGCAACTGCTGAGCAAAGATTTGGCCCAGACGTTCATCTGACAGGTTTTCTTCACCCTGACCTTGATTTGCAAGCATCTTGCGTTGGGAGGCAAGGACCTCATCAAGATCACGTTCCATGAAGATAATTTTGTAATTTAATTCGGGTGGTAAACAGGCCAAAAAGTGAGAAATTATTTTTATGACTTTGCCTTTGGCTTCAGGAAGCCACGAGTTATCGGCACGTAAACCTTTGACTTTCTCAAATTCAAAATAACCTTTTGGATTACTGATATCAGCTTCACGAAGCTCGTCTGTTAGACAAGTCAAACCTCCTGCACGAAGCATTTGCATCATCATTGAGGTGCCAGAACGCGGTAATCCAGAGACAACAGTAATAATTTCATGGTTTCCAGCTTTCAATTGATCCATCTGTCCTCAATTCTTGTTTTTACCGGGTTAGTTTCACACCGATAATGCTTTATCGTCCAGAAAAACTGCCAAATTCCGCCGTTTCTTCTATGTCGGCTTATGATCTTGTCTAATGTCCCACTGAGGCTGCTCCTTTTTCACCCACTAGCTCGTTTTCAGCGAATCGCGACAACCGAAAAGGCAAAATTAGTTCTGGCACTTTACCCGTGGCGATTGATTCTGCTAGCATTTTGCCGGCGATAGGAGATGCCTTGAAACCATAAGTTCCCCATCCTACATCCAAAAGGAATCCATCCACCGGAGTTATTCCCATAATTGGGCTATAATCAGGAGGCATTTCGCAAATTCCTGCCCATTGACGTAAAACGCGAACCTTATTTAAAGATGGAAAGAGTTCCAATACGTGACCGGCTATACTTTCAAGAGACGAAAGTGAACCTGCCATTGAATAGGAAGGAAAAGGGTCCACACTCGCTCCCATCACCAATTCCCCACGATTTGATTGGCTGATATCAACATGTAAGCTACCAGAAACCACTACCACATCAAGGAAAGGCTTCAATGGCTCAGTCACACAAGCTTGTAAGGGTATCGTCTGCAAAGGGAGTTTGATTCCAACCATTGCCGCCACTGTTGAAGCCCAACCGGCAGTAGCATTAAGAACAATTCCAGTCTTGATCTCACCCCGATTTGTTTGTACACCTGTTACTTTCCCATTCTGCGTATTAATATCAGTGACTTTAGTCTGTTGATGTATGTGTATACCATGTAGATCTGCATGATGAGCAAATCCCCAAACAACTGCATCATGCCGGATAATCCCACCTGGGGGATGATAAAGCGCAGCTAAAATAGGATATCGAGGACTTTGGCTGATATCCAAGCAAGGACAAAGACGAGAAATATCGTCCGGCCAAATAAGTTGCGAATCCACACCTTGGATTCGGTTAACTTCAGCGCGGCGACGCATGGTGCGCACAGCACCATCAGTATGAGCAAGGGTTAAATGTCCCCTTTGGCTGAACATCACGTTGAAGTCTAATTCATCGGACATCTGCTCATAGAGTTTCACACTCTGATGATAGAAGCTAACCCCTTCAGGTGTAAGATAATTACTCCGGATGATAGCAGTATTACGTCCGCTACCACCGGAGCCAATGTAATTCTGTTCTAAGACAGCTACATTATTGATCTGGTATTCTGTGGCTAGGTAATACGCACACGCAAGCCCATGTGCACCTCCTCCTATAATTACGATATCATAGCTGTCCTGGAGTGCATGGGAATGCCACATCTTTGGCAATAACTGTTTGCTGGTGAAGGCTTGGCGGATGAGCTTCAGTGACATTTTTTGATCACTTTAATTGTAGTTCAGTTAAAATGAGGCCAACTTCTTTTGACTGTTATACTCATTCTCACCAACCTGGACCATTCCCAAAAACACGATTGGTTCCCACCAGCGGAATACCACAAATCATTGATGCTTCCAAGTTCAAGGCACGAAGATCCTCGGGATCAAGGTCATGTACATTCGCTTTTCCACAAGCTCGAGCCAGAATCTGGATTTCTGATGTCATAGCTTGTAAAAGATTAGCCACTCGTTCTGCTCCTTGGTCAATCTCAAGACGTTCTGTCAGTTCAGGATCTTGAGTTGTTATACCAACAGGACAACGTCCAGTATGACAATGATGACAATGATACGGCTCAGTCCCAAGTTGACGGTAATCCTCGACATACAGAGGTTTATTGCAATTAAGTGCCATTAACGCTGCTGTACCAATATAAACTGCATCCGCTCCAAGTGCCATGGCTTTTGCTGCATCGACCCCGTGCCGAATCCCACCAGCGATAACAATTTGAACTTCACCGTATAATCCAATGTCTTCCAATGCTGCACGTGCTTCACAGACAGCAGCTAATGTGGGAATACCTGTATGTTCTTGGCAAATTTCGGCTGAGGCTCCGGTCCCTCCTTCCATTCCATCTACCACGATCACATCAGCTCCAGCTTTGGCTGCCAGCTTAACATCATCAAATACGCGGGTTGCTCCCATTTTTACAAAAATTGGCACTTCCCAGTCAGTCGCTTCCCGTAGTTCTTCAATTTTTATGATCATATCATCGGGCCCCAAAAAATCGGGATGCCTAGCAGGACTACGTTGATCTACCCCCAGAGGCAAGTCTCGCTGTTCTGCAATTGTATCCAGCACTTTTGAATCCAACAACAATCCTCCTGTACCCGGCTTGGCTCCTTGTCCAATTGTTAATTCAATTGCATCTGCTACTTTTAAATCGTGAATGTCAAAACCGTACCTCGATGGAAGGACTTCATATATTAGGGTCTTACTATGTTCTCGTTCCGCCTTTAACATTCCTCCATCACCAGTTGTATTAGAAGAACCAACTATATTCGCACCTTTAGCAAGAGCAACTTTAGCATTGTAAGAGAGTGCTCCCCAACTCATACCTGTAATCATGACAGGAATATCAAGTTGAATCGGTTTATTGGCAAACCGAGTACCAAGTACGGTTTTTGGTGAGCAACGTTCACGATAACCTTCCAACGGAATCCGTGTTAAAGTACAGGGAATAAAAGTTAAATCGTCAAACGTTGACCATCGTCTTTGACGAAGTGTTCCAAAGCCACGGATTCGGTACCGTCCCAATTCCGCCTTGACTTGGATATCTTCAATAACCTCGGGGGTAAATATGTCACTCTGTCGCAGCGGTTGATAATTTGAACTAACTTGTTTGGACAAAGCTGGTCTCTCCTTCAAGACTACATATAAATAAATTTAACAAGTGATCGCCGGACAAAATCAGAAAAGATTAATTACTACTTTATATCTTGATGGCTTATTCTTAGCTATAACGCTTCTCTCCATATTTCCCGCTCTTTTTTATTAAAATTCCATAACTTGCGTCCAGAAACAATTTTCTTATACTTGCGAACGTTGTTTGAAAGATACTCGCTTTTTTGCGGAAGATAATTGGAAAAAGTTAGAGTAAGAAAACGAAGATCCTCTTCAGTTGGTTCTTCAATGATGGCATCATTTCCAAGTTCAGCAATTTCCCCACCCACAAAACAGACTGATTCGTACATTGAATCCGCAAAAGCTTCACCAGTATCACCACAAACGATCATGATTCCTTTCTGTGCCATGAAGCCAGCCATATACCCACAATTACCAGCAACCAGAATGAGTCCTCCTTTCATCGACACACCCAAACGGGCTGCTGCATCGTCATGAATAACCACTGTCCCTCCACGAATTGATGCTGCAGCGCCATTGCCAACACAACTTTCAACAATAACTGTGCCATTCATCATAGACTCGGCTAATCCCCAACCCGCGCTCCCTTTGATCCTTATAGTTGGTCCGTCAATCATACCAGCACAATAATAACCAACACTGCCATCAAAGGTGATATTAACAGGTTGCAAAATTGCTACTCCCAAATTGTGTCGTGCCTTGGGTTCCTTGATAAGGAACGTGGTTTCTCCTTGATTGATAAGTTGCTTAATCTGAAGATTGATATGACGGGTACTTTGATTGTCACAAATTATTTCTGCCATATGTGTATCTCCTTTGATTGTGATTCACGAACAGTATAGCTTCCAGAAAAGACAGAACGGATTGCAATTTCTTCAGTCGCAATAGCAACAAAATCATCGGTTTCCGTGAATAGCAACGGTTTAAAGGCAAAAGGATCTTTAGCGAAACTGATACTATCCGGCGTTGAAACAAGGTAACTGAACGAACCATCAAAGTCAGTAAGCGAAGCTTCCAATACCTCTTGCAGTACCATTCCTTTCGACAATTGATCAGCGAAATAGATACCGATGATTTCAGAATCGTTGTCGGTATGAAACTCAATGCCACGTTGTTCGTAAAGGCGACGCATGGTGTGGTAATTCGTAATATGTCCGTTATGAACAATAGCAAGGTCAGCATAACCATATGCCCAAAAGGGCTGTGAATGGCTTAAATCAACCCGACTCTCTGTCGAAAGGCGAGTATGTCCCAAACCGTGTGTGCCAGTAAAACTAGAGATATTGTAAGTAGATTCCAGGTTTTTTGGTGTACCGACTTGTTTAACTACTTCAAGCTGAGCACCAAGACTGACAACTTCGATTCCTGGATCTAAAGATTCAACAACTTTTAAAAATGACGCAGTATCTACCTCGAGACTTATCACAAGGCGGAGATACTCAGCTACGATTTTAACCTCACTTATCGTACCAAACTCTTCCAACTGTTCTACTATGAAAGTGGCTTCTTTTTGTTTGCCGAGCTTAATCTGCACCACCATCCCTTTATCCTTCTTCTGACCGTACAATGCCACCCCAGCAGAATCAGGACCTCGTGCACCTAAAGCATTCAGCATTTGAAGGACAATCTTTCCAACAGTAGTCCTGCTTTTAGTCTTATCTAAAAAGCCAACAATTCCACACATGCTCGTTGCGTTCTCATCTATTTATGTTTAGTAAGCTTGTTCATACAGTTTTAACAATTCGGTTTCACTGATCGGGCGTGGGTTAAACTTTCCTGTCCACTGACCGGAGGCTTCCTTTGCTAATTGGGGCAAATCCCGCCTATCAATTTGACAATCCCTGAGCTTATCCGGAAGGTTTGCTGCCGTTCTCAATTTTTTTATTTGCTTGACAAGACTTTCTTCGGTCTTCCCTTCCTTTAATACATGTGCACCGGAGGTAATTAGCAGCTCACGATAAAGTTTTTCCACCACATGACTGTTAAAATCAATCACGTGGGGAAGCATCAGTCCAACAGCTACCCCATGAGTGATCTCATACCTACTGGTTAAAGGGTTCGCGCAAGCATGGGCGGCACCCAGCATAGAAGACTCGATCGCCATTCCAGCCAAATGTGCACCCAATAGCATTTCACCACGCAATTCCGTTGAGGTACCTTCACGCAATGAGAATTCAAAGTTTTTCGATAACAAATACCACGCTTTCTTAGCTAACATCTGAGAAATATAGTTTCGCTTGGTAGTAACATAACTTTCCACCGCATGCGAAATGGCATCAATTCCTGCCGCAGCTCCGACTTTTTCAGGCACAGTCTCAGTCAAGCTTGGATCAAGAATCACGGTTCGAAACCGAGCTTTTTCATCACCACAAGCCATTTTGAGATGCGTTCCATGCTGAGCAATCAACGCGTAAGATTGTGCTTCACTTCCTGTGCCAGCTGTGGTGGGAATCCCAATTGATGGCAGCATCAGCTTTGTTGCTTTACCAAATCCCCAGTAGTCTTCCATCACACCGCCATTAGTAAGCAAAAAGTTGATACCTTTAGCGCAATCTAGGGCACTACCGCCTCCCAAACCAACAATCAAATTAAGATCTTCATATTGTTGAGCAAAAGCTGCGCCGTATTGAACATGTTCATCTGTTGGATTAGGAAACACATCATCAAAAACAACAACATCGAGTTTAGCCTCGTTTAAAGAGTTAATAGCTTTGTCCGCTACTCCCCCAACTCCTGGGTCACATACTAATAAAGCGAAACTTCCACCCAAATCTTTGGCAAAATTTCCCAGCAAATCTATCTTACCCTCTCCAAAGACAACACGTATACTGGGCTTGAAATCGAAAGATTGCATTATATTAACAAGGTAGCGCTACCTTAAACTGATGCGACGATGGGTTGCTGAGACTCTAGCGGAGATGTTGAACGCTGGAATGCACGTTGTCGGTATAGGAGTTCAAACAAATTCCCTTCATGTGGCTGATCCCAAGAAATTTTGTTGGTTGGGATTTGGCCGATATTAAGGCGTTCAATATCGGTACAATGGAGTAGATCAGCAATAAAAGCTTCGTCATTGGTAATGGCTGTAGCCACCAGTGTAGATTCGATCCGATCTAGAATCTGTGACTGTGGTATTTCAACCACACTCACAAACGGGAACAAGAATTCGGTGTTGGCCAGCGGATGCTCTGGATCGGTGCAGTAAACTACCATTGGTAACATAAAAGTGTATCCGTCGATTTCAACTATACGATCTATGCCGAATATTTCAGAGGTAAGATCAATCGCACCTTCTATTTTAAGTTGGTTATCAATCATCTCGGAAAGTTGGTGAGCTACCACCGGATTAGTAAAAGCAGCTAGTTTAGCTTGGGGATGATCCAGCGGCAATGGTTCAATCTGGCTGAACCTATCTGCCAGTGCCTCAGCTACCCTTTGTCCATTGGACGACAACCATATACCAGAGGCATTAATACAGGACCTGCCGCTATTTTCGGTGGTAGAGGCCACTAATAAATCAAGATAATTTTCCCAGCCTTCGATAGCGTCTTCTCCAATCAAAATCTTGCTCCAACCGGGACCGTGAATTTGAATTCGGGGATCGGATTCCCACGGAGCAACGGTCGATTGCCCACCATATAGCATGGCTTTACCCGACCGAAGCAAAAGCTCAGTAGCACCAGAATGATCAGTTGGATAAAAGCTAAAAGCTTCAGACGGACAGCCCGCTTTGATCAACGCTTGTGCCACCCGATACGGCGTCCATGGTTCCGCGCTACCCGGTTTTAACACCATTGGTACTTTTAACGGTATTGATGGTAACCAGAGCGAATGTACTCCTGCCGAATTGCTGGGCAAGACCGCTCCAAGACTGTGGGTTGTGCAAATATAACCAAGTGTTCGACCATGCTGCTGCCCCGATCCTCGGTCAAGAATGGCAAGATCAAGTCCCCGTGTCAGTCCCCCCAGCACATCTTCCATCCGATCCAAAACAGTAAATATTTTGTTCATGTTCTTGCCACAAAGGGTTTTAGGAACACCGGTTGAGGCAGAAAGCTGGTCGATATAACCTGAGGGCGATTGGGACTGATCACCGATAGGCAAATCATCATAAATGAAATATTGGCCTGCACGCTGACAGATTCTGATTAGATCGTGGACAGAAAAGGAATCCAATGTTCGTTGGTTTTTTGACATGGACATGAAATCGCGGGCAATCAACCCCGGATTGGCCTGACTAACAATTGCCATTGGTTCTTGTGTTTGACTGTGCAGCAGTTCAACTTTCGACAGGCTATAATAAATTTGTCCGGCTCGCAGAAGCGGAATGTGTAACATCAAGTTTTCCTAATAAACACCAACTGAGACGGTTTCTTTTAGTTCAGAGAAAAGGCGAAGATCCTGGACACCATCCCATGGGAACTCTTCAGTCGGCTCAGCCCGTTCAGCTTCGTCACGTTCCAAAAAGCGCGGCATAAAGAATTCTTCCGTTAGCGTGGTCAGCATGACACGACCTGTTTTGCCGTAATCAACAGTCTCATGTGGGTCGCCAGGAGTAACCAGCTCAATGACAGCACGAGGATTAGGAGGATAATAGATAATTGAATAATTATCCGTTTGCTCAAATGGTTTAGAGTAGGCTAAACCCATTAATGTGTTACCATAAGTCGGAATGAAGTCAATATCTGGAACTAACTCTTCACGTGCAAAACGATGAAACTGGGCGTTCATCTCCGTTCCACCACAAAAGATCCCTTTAATACCAACTTTGTTGAGTGAAATTTTCTCACACAATGCTTCAAGTAATTTAGGAGTGGTGAAAAGACACTCAATATTATCATGGGCTCTTAGTAACTGTAAGGCTTGGTGAATAACATGATCCCGATAAGCCTCGAACTCGTGATGTTTACCTTGCTTGACCAATTTACCCACCCAACGAGGATCAAGATCAACCAAAAAGCAAATCCCACCCCGGATCTGCGCTAAATGTTCAACCGCCAGCCGCAGGCGGCGGGGGCCACTGGGCCCCAACATCAACCAATCACTACCATGTGGGAATGTTTTAGAAGACAACCTCTGGCTAAACTGTTCGTAGTCAATCTGGAAATCCCGAATGCTGATCCTTGACTTGGGTAGCCCAGTTGATCCACCTGTTTCAAAAACATAAATTGGTTGATCAGCGAGAGCCTTAGGAACCCATCGCCGAATTGGCCCACCACGTAACCACTCGTCTTGAAAATTCCCCAGCAGTTTCAGATCATTGTAACTATGAATTTTGTTGCGTGGATCAAAACCAAGTTTTTCTGCATACTCCAACCAAAATGGAGTTCCTTTTTCTGGATCAAAATGACAATTGATGACATGTCGAACCTGCTCGTCCAAAGCACGTCGGCAGTCGGCAATCTTAGTCGTCAGTTGTTGATTCTCTGAGTGCATCAATTGCATCCTTACTGACTTTCAATGGCAAACAGCTGGTTGCGACTAACTATGTATAACACGCCGCTCTTAGCAACTGGGGTTGTGTATACGGCACTTCCCATGTTGACTTCATAGAGCATTTTTTTTTCTTTTGAAGCTTCTAACACGGCCAAATCACCGTCTTCATCACCAATATAGACCTTACCATCTGCTACGAAGGCAGATGCCCAGATAGCAGCAAAGGTATCATAAGTCCAGTGATGTTGGCCCGTCTCAGCATCTAAGCAGTAAACGAAACCGCTCAAGTCAGCAGTGAAAAGCAACCCGTTTTGAATAGCTACAGTCGACATGGTTCGGCTGTAATCTCTATCTCCAAAATGCCAGACCTCTGCGGATTCGGTTACATCTCCTTTTTGAGTCGCATCAATTGCCCAAAGGTGACCAGCCCCTTCTCCATGTTCCGGATCTTGTCCAACAGCGATAAAAACTCGGTCGTTGTAAACCACCGGTGTAGCAATAATGCTGTTGCGCGTCCCACGGCCGCCAAGTTCCCAAACCGATTCCTTGGGGTTACAATCAAACTTCCAGATTAGTTCTCCTGTTTCCGGTTCTAAAGCATAAACCACACCGTCACCACCAGGAAAGATCACTTGCGGTGTTCCTTCTATCACAGCATAGGCAGGGTTAGCCCACTGTCCATGCAAAATATTTTGTCCTGGGGATGCATCCTCCCAAGCGAGTTCGCCAGTTTTCTTGTTCACAGCAATAAAACTGGGAGCTAACGGTGACGGAATATGGATATGTCCTTCGTCAACACCATTACTAGTTTCGACAAATAGCAAGTCCCCCGCTCCAACAGGGGAACAAGTGGCAAGATTATGTGGAAAGACATCAAGTTCTTCCATCATGTCGTAGATCCAAATAATATCACCATCAATCTCACTTGTTTCAGTTTCCTCCGTATACGGGCCATCGTTTTCACCGTCGAGAAATCCCTCGGTATCAACACAAACAACTTGACAACGATTGGAAATATAGTAAAGCCGATCCCCTTCAATATAGGGAGTAGAACAGATTCCCTGTTGTGGCCAATCGTTGACTCGCCCCGCAGTGAGTTTAGTATGAGTGGATTGCCACAAAAATTTACCATCTGATTCATTAAAGGCGGCAATCACACCTCGATCACCAGTTAATTTAGGATT
>PVBE012114162.1_pt1 | contig 13006 bp, 12 predicted proteins | sample 1631181 | NCBI WGS metagenome assembly PVBE01 (sample SAMN08397723, study PRJNA350692) | Marine metagenome, whole genome shotgun sequencing project. | isolation source: water | place: Pacific Ocean | collected 2012-04
AGAAACGTCAACAAGGAAAGTCTTCCTGATAGAATTCGACGACGCCGTGAAAGTCCGCTAAACTCAGGAGTCCAAACAACCCCGCCGCGATAGCGGCTTACTTGAACAACCAATTCCACCCACGAATTGTTCTGAAGAACCAAAAAATCAAGGAAGTCCGCCATCCCATGCTACTGTCTCTGGAGCGGATTGAATCGGTCGCCGAAAATCTGGTAATCGTGATGGAATTGGCCGATGGCAGCCTCCGCGATCGGCTGGCAGAGAAAGAGGCAGCTGGCCTGCTCGGGATTCCTCGTGAAGAGCTGTTGGTGTATCTCCGAGACGCCGCCGACGCGATGGACTATCTGGTTGAACATCATTCGCTCTTGCATTTGGACATCAAGCCAGAAAACCTCTTACTGGTTGCCGACCGAGTTAAGGTCGCCGATTTTGGTTTGATGCGAGAGTTGGATGATGTAAACTCTTCACTCATCGGTGCGATGACTCCACTGTATGCCGCTCCGGAACTCTTCGACGGAACGCCCCATCGGCACAGTGACCAATACAGTCTGGCGGTCGTCTACCAAGAATTGTTGAGCGGCCAACCGCCATTTGCCGGTCGCACTCCCGCTCAGTTGATTTCTCAGCATCTACATAGCCAACCGAACCTGAAATCGTTGCCGACGTTTGATCAACCGATAATCGCTCGGGCACTGTCCAAGGTCGCCGAACGACGCTTTCCTAATTGCCGTGCACTCATTGAAGAGCTTGTCGATGCACCGCGAGCTGTAGAGCGAACGCAACCTCGTCGAATGCCGGGGGATGCATCCCAAGGCAATCGGTCTTGGCGTGGTGCCGGTTGTACGACTACTCGCAAGCCTGGCGGGCTCCCCGAAACCGACCTGGTCTCATTCGTGTATCCCGTTTCTACCGATGTCCGGAATCTGCCTCCGATCAAGCTCAAGGCCGATCCGGTGTACACACGGCCGACGCTGTTTGTTGGCGTCGGCGAGATGGGAACACGTGTCCTCTGTGACCTCAAACAACAACTTTGCAATAAGCTCGGCAATGTCGATGAGATTCCAGCCATGCAGTTTCTGGCTCTCGAAACGGATCCACAAACGTTCGCCCAAGTGTCGTCGGAGAGTAATGGGGAAGGCTTGCGGTTCCACGAACTGCTGCACTTGCCCTTGAAGAGCCCGCAGGACTACCGTGCCAAATCCAGTTTGCTGCTGGAATGGATGAATCGTCGATGGCTGTACAACATTCCGCGATCGCGCACGACCGAAGGAATTCGTGCCCTTGGACGACTGGCGTTTGTCGATCATTTCGGACTGATCATCGATGCGCTACACACGGCACTCGCCACGGCGATCGCACCAGATTCGTTGGAAGTAACAACCAGACGTACTGGACTAAATTTTTCGGCCGGACCTCCGCGCGTGTTTGTTGTTGGTTCGACGACAGGGGGGACGGGCAGTGGAATGTTGCTCGACTTGGGTTACACGCTGCGCTCGCTGTTCAAGAAAATGGAGATCGCAGACGAACAGTTGTGTGGCATCTTGACTTGTGCGACGCCTCTGCGTGCCAAGGCCAGGGATCTGGCTGTCGCCAACACCGTAGCGCTGCTCGGTGAGCTCAAGCAGTTTTCTGGGGACCGCTACCCGGGTGAGCCTGCGTGTGATCTGCCTGCCTTCGATGGACAAGCCCCTTTTGCCAGTACGTACTTTCTGTACCTTGGTGAGTCTCCTGATGAAACCGCATTCCGACAATCGGCAGCAGACATATCCAATTACCTCTTGCTGAGTACGGTGACACGCGCAGCATCGTTCTTCGAGCAATGTCGGGACGAGTCCAATGCGTCGGGGCACCAAGAATTCGCCGTCACTCGCACGTTTGGGATGAGCCGGACCGATTGCCAGGCGACTAATATCGTGTCGAGCGGGGCAAATGTGCTGACCGGGGCATTGTTCACGCAGTGGTCGCAATACGACAAGGAACCGCGACAATCGAATCCACCCAATCGAAACAGTGTCGAAGCCAAGGCCCATGCACTAGCGGAAAAATTCTCAGAAATGTTTGGCCTGACAGAGACGCGCACCGTCGAGGAGGGGATGTTGCTAATCCGCGCGGAACTCGGCCAAGACACTCGTCAGTTCATTCACAAATCACTGAATGACATTTGGATGCAGTCATCGCATTTGAAATCGGACGAACGCATTCGCGACGCGGTGGAGACGGTCGATCAACTGATAGGTGCATCCAGGGATTTGTCTACCGCAGCCCATGCGAAAGCACTGTCCACAATGCTCGACCGGCAACTCGTGTTGAACAGCCAGCAAACGCGGGTCGCCTTGCAGGACTGGTTGGCAAAGCTGGTCGACACGCCGGCTCTCAGGGTGGTCGGGGCCAGGTACGCTTGCTCTTGGCTGATTCGCCATTTCGAGCAGCTTGAGCGAGCCGCCAGCGAGCAACTCGACCGATTGATGAACGACATCAACCGACTCCAATCGAGCCTGCAGAGTGCAGGTTCGGATCGCTCGGAAGATACCAAGGAACGGACTCTGGTGGGCGTGAACTCGAAAGTGTTCCAAGATTTCTTCGACTATGCGACTGCGATGCTACACATCACAATCTACCGTCGCTCAAATCGGGCGAGGCAGTTAATGCGCGAGGTTTTATTGGACACTGAACGGCGATTGCGCAGCTTGTCGCAGAGCCTGCAGGCGTTGGCTGATGAGTTTCCTAAATCAAACCACGACTTGACGGCCAATCTTGATCCCGCCAAGTCGCGTCAGTACCCGAGTGCATTTCAGAATCGGCTACCGCAACTTGTCGTGACATTAGACCGGGCGTTGGAACGTACTCATTTGGGGCAGTTGCTGGTGATGGACGAGTTGGCAAAGGGAGGGGTGATCGATCTTGAGAACCTCTCTCGCAGTGTCGTCAAGCATGCGGAGACAGTCTTGCGTCGGCATTTTCAAGGGGTCGCTGCTGCCGAGCTGGATGAGCAAGGATCGTATGACACGGAACGACTCAAGGAATGTGTCAATCGAGCGTTGCCGCATCTGATTTCCTACGGAGGTGCCAAACGTGCGTTAGTCATACTCCCGACCAATGGTGGGCTTGACGCGGCTACACTGAGCCAGGATGCGCGACTTGCCGAGGAGTCTGTGACGATGCTGGCCGAAGGCGAGGAAGAGGCTTCCGTCTGCTTTGAAGTCGAACAGATCCCGCTCGACAACATCGCCGCGTCGCTCGTTCGGAATCGTGGAGACTACTTGGATCTGGCGGCGAGGTTGCACACACGCATCGACGTGGATTGGCGACCGTTCGAGCCCACCGCGACGACGACCAAATCGCCGAAATCCGACTAACGAAGTTGCTTGCTTCTCTGGACACGGACTGCTAGCCTTGAGCCGGTTCACGGCCCTATTCAAGGCCGAACTACGTGCCAGTATGTGTCCTTTCCTTCGGTGAACTCCACCACGATGTATCGATGCCGTCTTTCTGAGATACCGCCATTGCTGACGATCCTGATCGCCGTCGTTTTGGCCGCGGAAAATCACAGCGCGATTGCCGGCGATGTCGAATTCGATCGTGACATTCGGCCGATTCTTGCCGACGCGTGCTTCAAGTGCCATGGTCCCGACGAAGCGCAGCGGGAAGCCGAATTGCGTTTGGATACCGAACAAGGAGTCTTCTCCGAGCGCGACGGAGATGCGCCGATTGTGCGTGGCAAGCGGGAATCTAGCCAGTTGTGGCGACGGATCACCAGCGATGATCCAGAAACACGGATGCCGCCGGCGGACTCCCGTCGCAAGCTGACCAAGCAACAGGTCGAACTACTTCGATCCTGGATCCAGCAGGGCGCGCCCTGGCAACAGCACTGGTCGTTTGTGGCACCTCGACTTCAGCCGTTGCCCCGCGTTGCCAATCCAGCATGGCAGCGAAATGGTATCGATTCGTTTGTCCTGGCGCGACTCGATCGAGCCGGCCTGACACCGGCGGGAGAGGCAGATCGGGCCAGGCTGATTCGCCGCGTTACGCTCGACTTGACCGGTCTGCCGCCGACACCCGCCGAGGTCGATCGGTTTATCGCGGACGGATCACCGTTTGCTTATGAGAACTTGGTCGATCGACTGCTACAGACGCCGGCGTTCGGTGAACGAATGGCAGTCGTATGGTTGGATGCGGCTCGCTATGCAGACACGAGTGGTTACCAAAACGATGGGCCGCGTGACATGTGGCGCTGGCGCGATTGGGTGATCGACGCATATAACCGGGGCCTCGCCTTCGATCAATTCACGATCGAGCAGCTCGCAGGCGATCTGTTGCCAACGCCCACCTTGGATCAACAGATTGTTCGCCTTCTTCAACAATGTCCCCGAATCGGGTCGCGCGATTAAAGAGGGGAATTCGCCGCCCGTCATAAAGGCACCGACGCGCCAACAGCAGCGGCAATTGGCGACTCTTGATCGGCAGTTGGTGGAGGCTGAGCGTCAGTGCGCGGCGATGCGGGACGAGCTGCTCGCTGCCCAGCAGGCCTGGGAACAGTCACCGTCGCTGGGAGCCGAAGGCGACGCGTGGTCGATTTCCCATGGGTTGATTGCCCACTACGCCTTCGATCGTGCCACCACGAAACCAGCAGAAAAATCTGGCGAAGCGTCTGGAGTTGCCGACGCCTATCGAGTGATCGGCGGCAAACCTACTGTCGTTCCGGGCCGCATCAAAGGGGGCGAGCGATTCGACGGCAAACAAGTTGTGGATGCGGGTGACGTCGCGGATTTTGGATATTTTGACAAGTTCTCCGGTGCTGCTTGGATAAGAGCCACTGAAAATCAGCGTGGGACGGTCTGGTCCCGTATGACTGATACGGAACAGGCAGACGGCTACTACGTGCAATTGCACGACGGACATGTTCAGGTCAACCTGATCAAACGCTGGCTGGATGATTGCATTCGTGTGGAAACCGAGGCAATCGTGTCTCGCGATGCCTGGACACACATTGCGGTGACGTACGATGGTTCACGCATGGCTGCCGGCATCAGGGTCTACTTGAACGGCCAACGTGTGCCGTTGAAGGTGAATTACGATTTCATCAACCAGTCGTTTGCTTCGACTGAGCCGTTTCGGATTGGTGGAGGTGGCGGTCCCGCTGGGCGGTTCGTCGGCGTGATCGATGACGTGCGCGTCTACGATCGATGTTTGACAGCGGAACAGGTCATCACGATTTCGCTCGCCGATTCGATCGGTCAGATTCTCACGGTCCCGGCATCACAACGATCTGATGCGCAGGCGACCAAACTTTCCGCGTTCTACTTGGCTCGATTTGCACCGTCGACAATCCGGCGGGCACACCGGGAACACGCCGCTGCCCGTCAACGCCAAGAGACGTTTGTGGAGAGTCTGCCGACCGTGATGGTCATGGCAGAGATGCCCAACCCTCGGCCGACGCACGTCTTGTTGCGTGGCGAATACGACAAACCTGGGGTCAAGGTCACACCTGGGGTGCCTGGTGTGCTGCCGTCACTTCCGGCCGATGTTGCCAGCGATCGCCACGGTCTGGCGCGCTGGATTGTCGACCCCGCCAACCCGCTCACCGCGCGCGTGGCCGTCAATCGGTATTGGCAAATGTACTTTGGTACAGGGCTCGTGAAGACCGTTGAGGATTTTGGGACGCAGGGCGAGCGCCCGAGTCATCCCCAACTGTTGGATTGGCTAGCGACCGAGTTCATCCGATCGGGATGGGACGTTAAGGCAATGCAGCGACGCATCGTGACAAGTGCTACCTATCGACAGTCGTCCCGCGTGACTCCGGATCTGATCGCGCGCGACCCGGACAATCGGTTGCTCGCCCGCGGGGCACGCTTCCGGTTGCCGGCCGAGGTTGTCCGGGATCAAGCTCTGGCGGCCAGCGGACTGTTGGTCGAGGCGATCGGTGGACCGTCGGTCAAGCCGTATCAGCCCGGTGATCTGTGGAAAGACATTGCTTCGGACAGCAATTACGAGCAGAGCCACGGTGCGAATTTGTATCGACGCAGCATGTACACGTATTGGAAACGCACGGTGGTTCCACCGGCGATGGCGGTTTTTGATGGGGCTGGGCGCGAAATGTGTCGGGTCCGTGGTAGCGCACCAACACACCGCTCCAAGCGCTCACGCTGTTGAACGACGTGACCTTTGTGGAAGCTTCACGTGTTCTCGCGCAGCAGGTGATGAAAGAAGCCGCGTTACCGGTTGAACGTCTGAAACGAATGTACCGGCGGATCTTGGCTGACGCGCCGAGCGAGAGACAGCTCGCAATTCTTGTGCGAGGTTACAGACGGCAACTCGAGGAGTTTCGCGCACACCCCGAGGCAGTTGCACAATGGCTTTCCGCGGGCGAGTATTCTCAGGACGAGGACGTTGATCCAGTGGAACTTGCGGCGTATGCCACGATGGCCAGTTTGCTGTTAAATCTTGACGCCACAGTGATGCACCAATGAAAAAAGGCGAGCCGTGTTGCCACGGTTCGCCTGGTGTTCTCAGATTATAGCCAGTTGCGGTCGCTCGGTCACTTTTTCGAGACGCCAAGCTCGTCCAATTTCCTGACGATATCGGCACCGTGTGAGCCAGTCTTCACCTGCTTATCGATGTAGGCAATCTTGCCGTCCTTGTCGATAAAGAACGTCCAACGCTGCGAGAATTTTCGACTGTCGCTGACAACGCCATACACTTTCGCCACTTTGCTGTCTGGGTCACTTAAGATGGGATAATCTAACTTGAGCTCTGAGGCGTACTTCTTGTGGGTTTCAACCTTGTTGCAACTCGCGGTGAAATAAGCAACGTCGTACTTATCGAGCCCCGATCCCGTCGACGCAGAGATGTCAAGTTTCCGGCCACTGGGTGACGTGACGGTAAACGGTGTTTCAATGGCGCTGGCACGCAGCGCGCTACATTGTTTCGTTCAGCCACCGGTAAATGCTCTGGGGAACCAAGCCACGACCACTGGTTGTTTGCCTTTGAAATCGGCCAGTGAATAGGTCTTGCCATCACTGCCTGTCAGTTTGAAAGCGGGGGCTGTGTCGCCAATTTGTAACTCTGCCTGGGCCAAGCCCATCAGAGAAAAAGACGCGATCAGCGCCAAGCCCAAGGCTCGGCGTGGGATTGAAGTCATCGTTTTGCAATCTCCTGATTCAGTGTGATAAGATCGTACGCAGAAGAGGGCGTCCAAGTTACCACACCCAGTGCGCGTCGTCTAATGATCTGCAATAGAAAGCCTGCAGAGGGAGAGACTGAGGTGAAGTAAACCCCAGCCGCCGAGGTAAGCCCCAGACACCCATGCCGCCCCCTGCACGAATTCGTTACGATACGCGGTTTCTGACAGCCCAATAAGTCGCTTGTCTGCTGATTTTGATGCGAATTGTGATCGTTACACCCGCTGCCACCGGTTCTCGGAAAGGCAACCGCATCACCGCCAGTCGCTGGCGAATGCTGCTACGCGAAAATGGGCATCGCGTGACGGTCGCCGATGCATACGTCGGGCAGTCGTGTGACGTGGTAATCGCTTTACACGCGAAGAAGAGCGCCGAATCGATTCATCGATTTGCGACAAAGTACCCGGATCGCCCCTTGGTGGTTGCGTTGACTGGTACGGACTTGTACAGGGACATTGCGACCAGTCGCGCAGCGCAGCGTTCGCTTGACATGGCCGATCGGCTGGTCCTGTTGCAGCCCGATGGCAAGCGAATTTTGAAAAAGCGACATCAGCCCAAGGTCCGCGTGATCTACCAGTCGGTACCTAAAGTCCGGCCGTTGGCCCAACCGCTGAAGACGGTCTTTGAAGTCACGGTGATTGGCCATTTGCGCGCGGTCAAGGATCCGTTTCGAGCTGCGCTGGCAGCACGGCGACTGTCGGCTGATTCGAAGGTCAGAATTGTCCACTGTGGGCAGGCATTGAACGAATCGATGCGCAGCCAGGCCGAACGGGAAATGTCACGTAACCATCGCTATCGCTGGTTGGGGGACCTGCCACGCTGGCAATCGTTACGTCGTTTGTCGCGCAGCCGACTAATGGTCTTGAGTTCCAGGTTGGAGGGAGGGGCCAACGTCGTCTCCGAAGCATTGGCCTGTCAAGTGCCGATTCTGTCGTCACGAATCTCAGGGTCGATCGGGCTGCTAGGAGCAGGCTATCCGGGATATTTTGAAACAGGTGACACGCGGGCGCTGACGGAGTTGTTGCGACGAGCGGAATGCGATGCGGAGTTTTATCGTGGGCTGGCGGATGCGTGCCGAGATCGCCAGTGGCTGATCGAGCCTCGGCTTGAGCGAGACACGTGGGAAGCGTTGTTGGCGGAGTTCTCGTAATGTTCCGCCAAACGTGATCGGGCCGGCAGGACTCTTGGAAGAGACCTTCTAGACTTGACGAAGCGCCGTAGTGCTAATTACCGGCCTCGGCCAGCAACTCCTTGACCAACGGCTCGATCTGCTCCTCGTACGTGAAACCTTCCGGTCCGTATTCTGTCGCATCATTGTCGAACCGTTTGCGTAGTTGCCCCGTCTGATCGTAGACCAAGACCGCGGGAATCGATGCCAATTTGAGTTTCTCGTAGAGTGCATCGTTGGGCTCGGAGGAGATCACCGTGAGAAAAGTGGCCCTCAGGTTGACCAGAATCTCGTTGACGTCTTCGTGAAGACTCTCTGGTGAACCACTGCCATCGAAATCGACGTTCATGGTCATCGCGACGACTGTCTCAGGATTCTGCTGGTGCAACCGCACCAGTGCGGGAAGTTCCGCCAGGCAAGATGATCACCAACTCGCCCACAAGTCCAGAATCACTACCTTACCGGGATTCTGGGCGACCAACTGTTGCGTTTCTTCCCAATTGGCGATCTTGGTCGTTGGTTGATCTGTCGACGTCTCGGCGGAGACGATTGGAGCAGGCGTGTCGTCTGGATCCGACGTGTCACTTCCGATGGGTCCGATTTTATTACGACCGCAAGCGGAAGCCAGCAAGAGAACGCTGAGCACGCCAAGGGTCCTCAATTTCATAGCCCAATATCTCCTTCAACGACCATGGAAGCTCGACCTGCCGCTTGGCTTACAAGCTTACCGTGACACCTGCTGTAGTCCCAGACGTTTTGCCTGTGGAATCGGGTCTTCATGCGGCAAAGCCCTCAAGAACTCCACCAAGTCATCGACTTGTGCGTCCGTGAGATGACTGGTGACCCCATGTTTGTCATTGGGGTTTTGTTTTCGGAGAACTTCTGCCAGGGTGGCGGCCCGACCGTGGTGCAGATAGGGTGCCGTGCGATAGACACCCAAAAGCGTTGGCGTGTCGAAGGTAGGTCCCATCTTCTCGGAAGGATCGTCGTTGCCTGTACCGACGTCATGGCGCACGATCTTCTCCGCCGTTCGAGGTGCCGAGTCCGAATAGAATGGTCCGCTGTGGCAGGTCGTGCAAGTTGTCTTGGCCGACATGAAGATCTTCTGCCCGCGCGTGGCCGAATCACTCAGGCCGCCCTTGGCGAATGGGCTGAGCGGCACTGGATGGGAGTTGCTGTAGGCAGCCACAGCATCCAACGAGGCGGACAGTCCTTTGTTGGGCTTTTCCAGCGATGGATGCAGAGTTCCACCTGCGAGCCCGCGGCCTTGCATCAGCGGTCCGCGAATCGTGTGCTCGAAATCCTGCACCTCGTCGCGATCGGCCGACCAGTGGATCGGGTGCGTCCAGGCCATTCCGGCCAACGACTGGGTGTTTCGCAGGCCTTCCGGATTGTGCCAGGTCCGTCCGTCCGGTTCACCGTCTGGATGGCAGCTGGAACAAGAGATCCAACGGCGGCCCACCATCGGTTGGAGTGCGGCGTAGAAGAGTTGCTTGCCTTCCAGGATCTCATCACCCAGTGGATTTTCTGAGATTGTCACTGTAGCGACTTGTTGAAAGGTCTTGGTGTCATAAGCCACCACCGCGAAATCCAATGCGTTGTAGACATAGACGGTCCGACCGTCCGGCGCAACACGCACGGCGCGCGGATTGGCACCAAGTCGCACGTGTCTCGAATAACCGAGTTCACGATAGTCGTCGTCGATTACGTCGCAGGCGAACATGTCGTTAGTACCGCCGAAGACGACAAACGCCTGCTTGCCATTGGGCGTGATGGCGGTCTCCCAGGGGTTCGCCGTCACGAGGTTGCCGAGAAAGGCGTCCATGGGAATTCGCACGCGGCGGTGCTGTTCGCTTGGCGCCGTGTCCACGACAGAGACATACGGAAAAATCGAGCCTTGGCCATGAACGGATGTCACGCGCGACCGGATGTGGGGAAGGTACGCCTTGGGTCGCGTCGGATGCACGGTGATGTGACGCAAAAGATTGTCCGTGCTGGCACCTTTCCATTGGTCGACTACCTGACCGGTCTCCAGATCGATCGCCTTAACCACCGTTGAATAATACTCGGTGACGTAAAGTCGGTCACCCGTCGGTGATATGGCGATACCGCGGACGAACTCACCCGCATCGATCTGTCGCAGAACCTTGAATGTCAGGCTGTCGATTTCCACGACGCGACCGGGAAAGTCCAACGTTACAAACACGCGATCACCTGTAGCATTGCTGACAACACCATACGGTTCGTCAAACACATCTGCGGCACCGGTTTGTTTCGCTGTGTCCGCGTCGCAAAAGACAACTTGATCGGACCCGTACACAGCGATCGCCAGGTGATGGCTCGCCCCCAAGAAGGTGACGCCTTCGGGCTTTTTGCCAACCGAGAATTCTGACTGTTTTTGGTGCGACTGCAGATCCACGATCGTGACGGTCCCGCTATCGCGGTTGGTACACGCCAACAGTCGTCCGTCGCGAGAGATATCCATCAAACTGTTTGATGGACCTGCCCAGAGGGGCAGGGCCGTTGCGCCAGTCAACAGGAGTATCGCCGCAACGCCGAGCATCCAGGGTGAGGTTCGCATGTTCGCGTCCTTAAGAAGAAAGGGCCCGACTCAACGGTTGAGCGGGCCCTTTTTGTCAAACAATAACAGCCGAGTGTCAGTTCAGAATCTTTGAGGAATCTGCGACGACTTTGGCAATTTGCTTCTTGTTCAGCTCACCTTTGGCGAAAGCGTGGTTTGCCTTCGACTTCAGTTTAACCCACATGTTCACCGTGACTTCCGCGTCTTTGGCGATGTTGTAGTTCGACGGACCCGCAATGCCGTCAAAGATCGTCAACGGCACTTGCTTGATGTCGTGCTTCTTTGCAAAAGCTACCAATTGCTCCTCCGCGGCATCGGGATCGTCTGTCAACAAAACGACAAACCCCTTCATGTTCTGGCTGGAGTTCTTGGCGACCTGTGCGTCGATCTGCTTGACCAAACTGGCCAACTCGTCCGTCAGCGAGCGTGTGAACACGTTCACGACAGGACGTCCTCCAAATCGTCAGCGATAGCAGAGTGACCTTCCAGCGTAGGGGCCTGTGCAATCCTTAACATTGAAAGCGCCAGCAGACTGGCCAACTTTCAATCCGGATTCCAGGTCGCCCGCCGCTGTGATGGCGCTGAAAGACAGCGCTACCAACGCGAGTGAGGGGACCAACAGATTTCTCATCGAAGTTCCTCCGTTAAAAAAAGTTCTGGGGCACAATACCCGAGACGTTCTACAATGCCAAGTCTACGTGAACCAGGTCCGCCGAGCAACATTCTGTGACGGTTTCTTGCACAGTGGCTGTTTCTCCAGCGGCCGCACCAAGCCAGTGAACAACGCCACGAAGCAAAAGTTGCGATTCCGGTGAAAAAACTACCAGAATCTTGGTGCTCCGTTTGTACGAGAGCTCACACAACAGATACGTGAGGTCAGATGCATGAGGGCAGATATGTGACGACAGATACGTGGAGACCCAAGTTTGGACGTGTCGGTGTATTTCCCGTGGTTTGGCCGTTATAGTGAATGAGATCCTCGTGGCGCTTAAAACGGAGCTGGAAAAGAATTGACCTTGTCGCCGACAGCTGGGCTCGGTTCCGAGCCGCTTGGATCTCTGGGAATACCCGGCGGCTGGACCGAGGGAACGCAAGTCATCGGTGACCACTTTTTCGAGCTGTTGCTGCCGGCCGATCCGGACGAATTCCTAAATCAACTCGACAAATCGGCGGATGCGCATATCACGGATCCGTATTGGTCCGCGATCTGGTCCGCCGCACCGGTGTTGGCGGAATGCGTGGCCCAACATCGTTGGCCATCAGGTACGTCCGCGCTGGAGTTGGGTTGTGGTGTGGGATTGGTGGGGCTGGCGGCGCTAGCGGCAGGGGTTTCGGTCACCTTTAGCGACTACATCGCGCTGGCCGTTTCACTCGCCCTGGAAAATGCCCGTCGGAACGGTTTTCCCGCCGCGGGTGGCCTTCAATTAGATTGGCGTGATCCGCCCACATTGAAGACGTTTCCGTTGGTACTCGCTTCCGACATTCTTTACGAAAAACGACTGCACGCGGATTTGCTCGCGACGCTCGACCGCGTGCTGGCAGCCGATGGTGAATGTTGGATCGGCGACCCGGTACGTTCGGCGGCAACCAATTTTGCAAAACTTGCTCGCAAGCGTGGCTACAATGTCACGATCGATAGCGACACCGCCGGCCGACAGCCTTCGGACAACCGGTCGAACTTTCAATTGTTAATTCTGCGCCGCTGCCCAGCTTGATTTCAGAAGTCGAAGTGATCATGCTGCGACAGGCCATTATCGCTACGGTCCTTCGTGCTTTGCCTGTTTCGGCTCAGCGGCCATATTCTTCGTCGTAGTCTTCCAGTGATGCCGACACAACTTTCAACGCGTGCTCAGCGCCATAGATTCGTTCGATTGAAATCACTGATTGTTGGCCAGGCGTCATCTTATACGTGCTGAAATAATGTTGCATCCGTTCGACAATTCATTTTCGTAAACCACCAGCTCTGCCAGCCATTTTCACGGGTGCATTTATTTGACCCGACTTTGGCTCAACGAAAGCGGAAATCGAGCTTGTAATTGTACAGCCACGGGACCTCTGGTTGCACACTTTCTTTGAGGA
>PVBE012633456.1_pt1 | contig 13006 bp, 10 predicted proteins | sample 1631181 | NCBI WGS metagenome assembly PVBE01 (sample SAMN08397723, study PRJNA350692) | Marine metagenome, whole genome shotgun sequencing project. | isolation source: water | place: Pacific Ocean | collected 2012-04
CAAGAGCGATGCCAAGAGCGATGCCAAGAGCGATGCCAAGAGCGACGCCAAGAGCGATGCCAAGAGCGACGCCAAGAGCGATGCCAAGAGCGACGCCAAGAGCGACGCCAAGAGCGACGCCAAGAGCGACGCCTAGCCCCGAGTATCCGGAGCAAGCTCCGGGCGGAGGAATCTTATGGAAATCATCCTCACCGAAGACGTTCCGCACCTCGGGAACATGGGCGACGTCGTCACCGTCAAGCCGGGCTACGGACGCAACTACCTGATCCCGAAGGGGCTCGCGGTTCTGGCGACACGGTCGAACAAGAAGCAGTTCGAGCACGTCTTGCGTCAGATCGAGGACAAGCGGTTCAAGCTGCGGGCGTCGGCCGAAGAGAAGGCCGGTGCCATCGGCGAGATGTCGGTGACCATCGCCAAGAAGGTCGGCGACGAGGACCGCCTCTTCGGGTCCGTGACCAATCGCGACATCGAAGCCGCCCTGGCCGCTCTCGGAATCGAGATCGATCGGCGTCGGATCGTCATGAAGGAGCCCATCAAGACGCTCGGGATCTACGACGTTTCGGTGAAGCTCCACGCCGACGTCGAGGTCTCGGTCAAGGTCTGGGTCTGCGCCCTCTGACGAGCGCCGCCCTGGCGCCCGCAACCCGACCCGGCAGCGCCGATCGCGACGGTCGGGTCCACCTTGGCAACGAGGATCTCACCGTAGGGGCCTCGGCGCGCTCCGGGTCTCGGGCCGGCATGCGTCTGGTTCACGCGCCGATGTAGACACCGGTCGCGCCCGCGATCTCCGAATCCCGCGGCGATCTCGGCGCTCGTGGATCGCGACGGCGTGCTTGCCCGGCACGTGACCGGCGGCACACTGCCGGCACCTGCCTCGAAGGGGGTCGATGGGTGTCGACCGGACACAACTGATCGACGCGCTCCGCGGGCCCCGGGTCTCGGCCCGACGGGCCTTCGTCCTCTTGTGGACCTGGCTGGAGGGTCGCGGCGCGACGGACGCCGACGAATGGCTGATGGCGGAAGGGATCGCGACCCCCCACCGACACCCGGTCCCGGTGCGGGTGCCCGCAGGCCGGCCTGTGACCGCCCTCGTCGACTGGCTGGACGACGCGCAGACCGATGGGGAGCTCGACGGTCGAGCTGCGCTCTGCCTCGGCCACCTGTCGACGGTGATCAACCAGCGTCCGCTGCGCCCCGAGCGAGGCGTCGACGGTGAAGAACACGTCGTGGTCGAAACGCGTTACTGGCTGGTCCGCGAGGTCGTGGCGTCTGGAGCCGGAAAGTCAGCAAGGAGCCGCACGACAGCGCTCCCCGGCTGGCGGGGCTCCCAGAGCGGGAACGTCCGTCGATACGCGCCGAACTGGTTGGTCGTGCGCGCCCGGCCGCGAAATGACACCGAGGTCCGGCACCTCCCGGTCGAAGCGTGGTGCGGCCGGTCATCGGCAAAGGACCGGTTGCAGCGATGTCGAGAGGAGCGGCGCCTGAGAGTGCTGCTATACCCCTTTGGGCTGCCGCTCGACATGGCAGCTGACGTACGTTGGGAGACGGAGGCCGGAGCGGTGACTCACGCAGACGACCCCGAGCGTCGTTGGGCGCACGTCGAGTGCGCGGGATCGGAGTCGACGTGCCTCGGCGAGCTCGGCGTCGCGGTCGATGCCGCCGTAGAGCAGGCGATCGATGTCCTCGTCTTCCCCGAGCTCAGCTTCACGCCGAGCATGCTGCAGAGGCTGTGCGCCCACCTCGCAGCGGCACAGGGACGCGCGCCCGCGCTCACCATCGCCGGGCTCGCCCATGTGGCCGCACCGGGCGGCTCGCCGTTGTCGGTCAACGAGGCGGTGGTGCTCGACGGCCGGGGGCGGGAGCTTCACCGCCACCGCAAGCGATCGCCCGTAGGCCCGGAGCCTTTCGGGGAGCGGATCGAGCTTGGACGTGAGATCGCGGTGCTACAGTCTCCGATCGGCGGCCTGGTCGCGCCTATCTGCTACGACATCCTGAAGAGTGAGGATCGGCCGGTACTCAACGGCAGTGGCGCGGAGATCGTCCTGGTCCCCTCGCTGAGCCCGCAGACGACAGCCCACGAGCAGGCGGCGCGCATCGCTGCTGTCGACGGGCTCGCGTCGACCTTCGTCTGCAACCGCTGGTTCGCGTCCGACGGCGATTGGACCCCGGCGCGGGGGTCGTTCCTCCTCGTCCCGGGCGCCCCTCCGGCCCCGAGTCCAGACGGGGCAGGACCCGACGGCGACGCCGTCGAGCGCCCGGGGTGGCGTGCGCAGGCCGAGGGCGAGGCGCTGATCTTTGATCTGCGCGCTTTGTTCGATCTCCGGCAGATGAACGAGTAAGGTATTTGTCAGGAGTGGGATAAATGTCTGATGAATCCCTGACAGAACTGCTGGCCGACCCGACGTGGTGGATCGCGGCGCCAGCCGACGAGCTGAAGCTGCTCCTGGGCGCGGCGCTGGCCGCCGGCTCCCAGGGCATCGACGAGGTTGGGCACCTGCTCATCGACCGGGTGCTCGTGACCCTTCGCGGCGGCACGCGCGACGAGCTCCTGGACTTCACCGAGGTCGTCGGCGCCGCGCTCGACTCCGACGCTGGCGACGCGGCCCGCGCCAGCGCCCCCGCGGCCATCGCCGCGTGGACCGTCGTGCACGAGATCGCGTACTAGGCCATCGAGCAGCGTAATCCGGCCGGAGCGGCGATGGTGTTGCGCAGCCACGAGAAGTACGGTCTCAGGGTGCTCGCCGCCCTCGCCGACGCGCCGGAGGGGCGATTGCCGCGCGGCGAGCTGCGCAAGCGCGTGGGGATGCCGAAGCGATCGGACTCCATGCTCTCGCGCCTCCTCGGCGATTTCGAGGATCACTACCTCGTCGAACGCGAGCCGCACGGGCGCACCGTCGATGTCGTCCTCCTGCCCGATGGGCGCGCCCTCGTCGACGACCCCGCGCGCCGCGACGCCCTGGAGCGCCTGGCCGAGCTACTGGAACAGTGCATCGAGGGGCGCTGGGACGACGCGGCGCTCGCCGACGTGCTCGCCGTGCTCGGCGTCGGGGACTCCGCGCTCAAGGGCCGCCTCCGGACAGCGCTGTCCGGGATTGGGCGCGCGCTTCGGATCGATGACGCGGACCGTCGGGAATTGACGCGGGCGGCCGAGGAAGCGACCCGGGTCTTCGCCAACCGGGGGCTGTCGACCGAGCTCCTCCCGTGGTCGGGTCAGGCGGGCTCGGCGGGGGGCGGGAGCGGGCGATGATCGTCACGTTCTACTCGTTCAAGGGTGGCGTGGGTCGCACGCACTCGCTGCTCGAGGTTGCCGCGCGCCTCGCGCGGGACCACGGGCTCGACGTGCTCGTCTGGGACCTCGACCTCAAGGCGCCGGGGATGCAGATGACCCCCGATCTCGCGCCGCTGGCCGAGCGCGTCGAGTACGGCACGATCGACCTCCTGCTCGACTTCCAGCGGGGCGCCCTCGGCGGTGAGGGACGGAAGACCGGTGAGCGCTTCACCATCGAAGAGGGCGAGCACGAAGGGCGGAAGGCCTTTCCGAAGCTCGATCGCAAGCTCGGCGTGATCCCGAGCCGCGGCCGGAAGGCCGTCGTGGCGTTCTCGGACGACGAACTGCCGGCCGGGCTCGACGGCGCCCGTGGCCGCGTCGAATTCATCTTCCCCGGGCGCTACCCCGACGGGTACGCCCAGAAGTTCGGCGCGGTCCACTGGGACCTGATGTGGAGCCCGAAGGAGTCGTTGGGGCTCGGATTCCTCGGGCTGATCGCCGAGCGGCTCCAGGACGCTTACGACATCGTCTTGATCGATTCGCGCACGGGATACACACCGATGTCGGCGGCATGCACCCTGACGTTGCCCGACCTCGTCGTCCTCGTGTTCACCCTGAACCACCAGAACCTGAGCGGCGCGCAGCAGATCGTCAGCCGCCTCGAAGAGCTGAGGACGGACAGGCTGCTGGTCCTCAACATGGTCCCGGGCCTCGGCGACGAGCTCGTCGAGCCGCGCCGGACGGAGCTCGAGGAGCGGGGGCTCCGCGGGGCGTACGAGCTCCCACTCTGCCCCGAGCTGATCATCTCCGAGCGGGTGAGCGGCTTGGCTTCGCGCGCTTCGGCGGCCGAGGGCTCGGGCCCCGAGCGCGAGACGCCACCCGGCGAAGCGCACCGCCGTGAGGGCTACGACGCGTTGGCGACCGCTGTGGCGAAGGCCTTCGACGACAAGCGGCGCGGCGACGACGACGAGCGCGACGCGGAGCGGGAGCGCGCGCTTCGCGACGGCGACGCCCGCGAGCTCGAGCGGCTGCGGCGCGCGGGTATCTACGAGAAGGCCAGGCGCTTCGAGGAGCGGGTCGGGGACATCTACCGCCTCGATGCCTTCGAGGTGGTCGTCGACTACCGCAAGAACGACGACCAGTTCGACCTTCGTATCGAGCGCTCCCTCGGTACCTTCGGTCGCCAGTATGGCGTCGTGGAATGCAAGGACCGAGACACGCCAGTCAGCCGGCGCGAGGTCCGGGATTTCGCCGGCAAGGTCGAAGCGCTCGTGCGAGCGGAGTCGCTCCCCTACCAGGGCTTGATCGTGTCGCGGAGCGGTTTCTCCGGCAACGCCCACGAAGAGGCACGGCTGAAGCGCGTGCAGCTCTTCACTTACGATCGGCTGATCACCTCGCTCGTCGACTTCGAGCGCAACCTCGACGCCGCCAGCAGAGGCTTCCACGATAGCCCGATCGGTCGCCTCTACGTGGAGCAGGACGTAGTCTACGAGCACGAACTCCGCGAGCGCCCGGTGCCCGCACGCCCGCTCACCGAGGCCGTGCTGGAGTGGCTGGAGCTGCCCGGCCACCCGCTCCTGACGCTGCTCGGCGACTTCGGCGTGGGCAAGACGAGCTTCTGCCGGCGCATCGCGGCCGAGCTCGCCGACCGGTGGAGCGAGCGACCCGGGTCGTGCCGGCTGCCGGTCGTCGTCGACCTCGCGCGGGCCGGCTCCACGACCGTCAAGTTGGAGAACCTGCTCTCGAACCACTTCGAGCAGCTCGGCGTCGGCGCGGTCAACACCCGGGCCCTCGTCGAGCTGAATCGCCAGGGCTACCTGCTGCTGATCTTCGACGGTTTCGACGAGACGATCGCCTACGCCGAGCCCGACCGCCACGCCGGGAACCTGCAGGAGCTGCTCCGGGCGGCGGAGGGTCGCGCGAAGGTGATCGTCACCTGTCGCACCCACTTCTTCCGCGACAGACCGGAGGTCTTGCGACAGTTCGTCGGTGACGCCGCCGAGGTCTCGCCCGCCGCCGGCGCCACCCGCCTCTACGACCTGATCACGGAACGCCCCGGCACGCGCATCGGCTTCCTGAGAGAGTTCGGGAAGCCCCAGATCGAGGCGTTTCTGCAGCGCGCGGTGCCGCCACCCGCCGATTGGAGTGTGCTCGCCGAGCAGATCCGCGACACGCACGGGGTCGGGGAGCTCGCGCGGACGCCGTTCCTACTCGACCTCGTCGTGAGGACCCTGCCCGAGATGGCGTCTGGCTCCGGCGACGTTCAGCTCGCCGATCTCTACGAGGCGTACGCCCGACGCTGGTTCGAGCGCGACCTCCGAAAGCTCCGGAAGGCGCATGCGCTGAAGAACGACCTCGTCGAGTTCCTCGCGATCTCGATCTGGGGCGAGCCCGACGCGCGCTTGCACTACGGCCGGCTCTACGAGCGGGCGATCGTGTTCTTCGAAGATCACGGGGTCACGCCCCAGGGGGCCGATCGCGAGGCGATCGACCATGAGGTGCGAACGGCCCTCTTCCTGAACCGCTCCCCCGACGGATACTACCGGTTCCGCCACCGATCGTTCCTGGAGTTCTTCGTCGCCCGGCGCCTCCGCCGCGCACTTTCGGCTCTCGTGGGGATCGCCGCCCACGAAGGGGAGGCTGCGCCCGCATCGGGCGACGCCGCGGCGGCTAGCGACCCCGCTCTTGCGCTCGCCGAGGCGGCCGCGCTCCTGGACACCCGCCCGTTCAGCCGCGAAGTGCTCTACTTTCTGCATTTCTGGGAGACGCAGGCCGCCGCGATCCCAACTCTCGCCCGGCACGTGCTCGAGGCCGAATACCGCTCGCGGGTTTCGGAGAATGCCCTGCTCCTGCTCCACGCGCACGCCTGGTCTGCCTTCGGTCCCCTGCTCGGCTCGCGTCGGGCCCCGGCCGTGGACGAAGACTTCGGCGCCCACGCCGACGCGGTGCGGGAGCGGCTGCTCGGATGGCTCCCCGGGCGCGCGCGGCTGTCGGGGGCGCGGCTCGGCGGCCACAGCCTCGCGGCGCTGGCCCTCCGCAACGCCGACCTGTCCGGGGCGAGTTTGGCGCGCGCGCAGCTGCGCGGCGCCCGCCTCGAGGAGATCGACCTGTCGGGCGCCGACCTCAACGAGTGCGCGTTGGCCCACGCGACGCTCGAACGCGTGGACCTCGGCTCGGCCGTTGCACGAGACGCCGACCTGCGGGGGAGCACCTGGCGCGAGGTCGACGGCAGGCACCTCACCGCGCCCGGGGCGGACTTCTCCGATGCGACGCTCGACGCGGTGGACGTCACCGGGGCGGTGCTCGACCGGACGACGTGGCAGGGCGCGTCGCTCGTCGACGTTGTGGCGCGTGCGTCGCTGCGTGCGGCGACCTTCGTCGCGACCCGCCTCGAACGCGTCTCGTTCGACGGTGCGACGCTCGACGACGCCCGCTTCGCCCGCTGCGAGCCGCCGGCCCCGCCACTCGAGGACGCGGCATCGACCCGGCGGTGTGCGGTGCTTGACGTGAAGCCGTCGTCCGCGGCGCCAGCGTCCCGCCTGCCCACCCTCACATGGTTGCCCTTCGCGGGCGTTGCCGGCAACCGGTACGACTCCACCGATTCGGGATGCGTCCTGAGCGCCGACGGTCGCTGGGCCGCGGCAACCTCCGGTGCAGACGTTGTGCTCTTCGATGCCGCCCGCCTCGCGCCGGTTCGCGTCTTCCGTGGACACGAGTCCTTGGTCCTCTCGGTGAGCCTGAGCGCCGACGGGACCACCCTCGCGTCGGCCGGCTCCGACAAGACCGTCCGCGTATGGGACGCCAGCGGGGGAGAGGCGCTCGCGGCCTACGCGGTCCACCTGCCCGGGAACGGTTGGATCCGCTTCGACCCGCACCGGCGGACCCCCGCCGGCACCCCGGCGCCGCTCGACTGGGGAGGCGGGGCGGAGGCGCAGCTCGGCTGGCTGATCGGCGACCTGCACTTTCCCTTCGACGCGTGGCCGCCCCCTGAGAGAGGCGCCGGGCCGGCGACGTAGGCAATACAGTCGCGGTCGTCGCCGTCGCAGCGGCCACTTTGGTCCGCGGCATCTCGTGTGCTAATGGGAAGCGGCGCGACGCTCGTCACGCGCTCCTCGCATCGAAGCCGCGATGACCTCCACCGCCGCCACCGCAGAGGCTGGGGCCACGCAGCCAGCCGCCTCGCCGGAAGCCGAGTCGGACGGTCGCGCGCTTGCCGATCCGCGCGAGCAGGAGCTGGCGAATTCCGGTGCGATGACGCAGGGGTCGGTCTCCGTCGTCATCGCCGTCTTCGACGAGGTCGACTCGTTGCCCGCGCTGGCCGACGAGCTGCGGGCGACGTTCGCCGGCAGCGACCGCCGGTGGGAGGTCATCTTCGTCGATGACGGCTCCACCGACGGGTCGCGGCGAGTCGAGCGGCGAATCTGCCACGAAGACCCCCACTTCCGCAGCGTTCACCTGCGTCGGAACTTCGGCAAGGCCGCGGCACTCGATGTCGGTTTCCGCCGAGCGCGGGGGGACATCGTCGTGACGATGGACGCCGATCTGCAAGACGACCCCGGGGGGATCGCGGACCTGATCGCACCGATCGAAGATGGGTCGGCCGACCTCGTCAGTGGCTGGAAGTACCCCCGTCGCGATCCGCTCTCCAAGCGCATCCCGTCGAAGATCTACAACACGGTGACGAAGCTCGCGACCGGGCTCGCGCTTCACGACATGAACTGCGGTTTCAAGGCCTATCGGCGAGAGGTGATCGGCGAGCTCTCGCTCTACGGCGAGATGCATCGCTACATCCCCGTCATCGCCAGCGGAGCCGGGTTTACGGTCACCGAGGTCAAGGTCAACCACCGAGCGCGCCAACACGGGGCGTCGAAATACGCCTATGCGCGCTTCGTGCGCGGTTTTCTCGACCTCCTCACCGTGGTCTTCATCACCCGATATCGTCGCCGACCGCTGCACCTGATCGGCGGGCTCGGGCTGTTGATGGGGGGCATCGGCCTTGCGATCCTTCTCTATCTGACGGGCCTCTGGTTCCTCGGAGAGCCGATCGGCTCGCGGCCGCTGCTGGCCCTGGGCATGCTGCTGATTCTCGTCGCCGGCCAGTTCTTCACCTTCGGCCTGCTGGCCGAGATGACGACCTACTACAGCCACCCGGACCGCAACGACTACCCGGTGATCGCCGAGATCGGCTTCGACACGGGGGACGATGGCGTCGACAGCACATTCCGGTCGGCATGAAGCTCCCGCGCTCCATCTCCGAGCTCGTGCCGAGGCTCGCGGGCTACCGGCTCTCCCGCTCGCGCGTGGTCGAGCCCCCGGCCCCGATCAACCTCACGCTCTCGATCACCAACCAGTGCAACTCGCGCTGCCAGAGCTGCGATATCTGGAAGATCTATCCGGCCGAGAAGAAGCGACTGCCCGAGGAACTCAGCGTCTCCGAGATCGAGCGGATCTTCGCGAGCATCGGGCCCGTCTACTTCTTCAACATCTCGGGGGGCGAGCCCTTTCTGCGAAAGGACATCGTCGACATCGTGCGCGCCGGGTGCGTCCACCTCAAACCCTCGGTGGTCCATGTGCCGACCAACGGGCTCGGACCCCGGCGCGTCGCGGCCCTGACAGAGGAGATCCTCGTCGGCATGCGTGAGTGGGGCCCGCCCGGGGTGAAGCTCACGCTCAAACCGTCGTTCGACGGGGTCGGCGAGTTCCACGACTGGGTGCGAGGCATCCCCGGGAACTACGCGAAGCTCCAGGAGACACTGCGGCTGCTCGGCGAGCTCCGAGCCCGCTACGACCACCTGCGAGTCGGGGTCGGTACGGTCATCAGCACGATGAACATCGACAATCTCCCGGAGATCATCGACGAGGCTCGGAGTTTCGGGGTCGACACCTATATCAGCGAAGTCGCCGAGGAGCGCGACGAGATGCGGAACGTCGGCACCGGCATCACGCCCGGTCACGAGGAGTACGGCGCCGCGATCGCCGAGTTCCGCGCCGAGACCCGACGCCGGATCGTCGACGCCAGCGGGCTCGAGTTGCTCACCCTCGGCATGCGCCACCACTACTACGAGATCACCCGCCGCTGGCTCCGTGACCGCCGGCAGGTCATCCCGTGCTACGCCGGCGTGTCCAACGCCCACATCTCCGCCTACGGAGATCTGTGGCCGTGCGCGATCCTCGCCGGGTCGAAGAGCCTCGGGAACCTCAAGGACGTCGATTACGACTTCTGGCGCTTGTGGCACTCGAGCCGAGCCGACGAGGTCCGCGGTGGCATCGCCCGTGGGGAGTGCGATTGCCCTCTGGCGAACCAAGCCTACGCGAACATGTTGCTCTCGCCCCGCGCCATGGCCCGCGTCGCGGCCACGGTCGTGCGCACGAAGCTCGACGCGTTGCTCGGTCGCCCGGTGTCCGATGACGGGTCCACGTCGGGGCGGGGAGCCGCCGGCGGTCGACCGTCCGGGATCGGGCACGCGGCGTGAGGATCGCGCTTCTCGGGCCGGTCCACCCTTACCGCGGTGGCATCGCACACTACACGGCACGCCTCGGGCGCGCCCTCGTCGACGCAGGGCACGAGGTGCTCGTCGTCAACCTGACGCGCCAATACCCGGCGGCCCTCTTCCCCGGGACGACCCAGGAGGACCACTCCGGGCACGCCTTCGATTTCCCGGCCGAGCGCATCGTCGATTCGCTCGATCCGCGGTCGTGGGTCAGGGCACTGCGGCGGGTGCGGAAGTGGGGCGCCGAGCAGCTGGTCGTGCAGTGGTGGCATCCGTACTTCGCGGCGTCGTTCGGCACGATCGCGCATGGCGCCCGCCGTATCGGTGTCGAGGTCGTGTTCGTCTGCCACAACGTCCTTCCGCACGAGTCGTCGGCGGTCGATCGCGCTCTCTGTCACTACGCCTACCGGGCGCCGCACCGCTTCGTGGTGCACGCCCGGGCCGAAGAGGCCAGGGTGAGGGACTTCGTCAGCGGCCGAGAGGTCGCCGTCCACCCGCACCCGGTCTACGATCTCTTCGACGAGGGGCCTCGCCCGGACCGGGGCTCGGCGAGAGAGACGCTCGGCATCGCGCCCGACCGGAGAGTTCTGCTCTTCTTCGGGCTGATCCGCGCCTACAAGGGCCTCGACGTCCTGCTGCGGGCGATGCCCGGAATCGTGCGGCGGTGCGGAGCGATGCTCCTCGTCGCCGGCGAGTGCTACGACGATCCGGATCTCTACCACGATCTGGTTCGCGAGAACGGGCTGGGCCCCGACGTTCGGCTGGAGATGCGCTACGTCGCCAACGAAGAGGTGCCGACCCTGATGGCGGCGTCCGACGCTGTCGTGCTCCCGTATCGACACGCGACCCAGAGCGGGGTCGCGCAGGTCGCCTATGCTTGCGGTCGTCCCGTGATCACGACCGCGGTCGGCGGAATCCCGGAGGTCGTCTGGGACGGCGAGACCGGGCTCCTCGTGCCGCCCGACGATCCCGCGGCGCTGGCCGATGCGGTCGTACGCTTCTACGATGACGGCCTCGGGCCCCGTCTCGAGGCCGGCGTCGACAAGCGAACCGCCGAGCTGGGCTGGGGCGGTCTGGTGAACGCGATCGTAGCGCGATGACGACGTCTCCCTGGTTCGAAGACCCCGCCTTCTGGGCGGCGATGCGCCCGGCCCTCTTCTCTGCCGAGCGGGTGGCGGCGGCGCCGTCGGAGCTCGACGCCATCGATGACCTGGTCCGTCGCTGCGGCGGTGGCGCCATCGGTCCCGGCACCCGGGTCGTCGACATGCCCTGCGGCGTCGGTCGTCACAGCATCGAGCTGGCGCGGCGCGGCGCGGCGGTGACCGCGGTCGATCTGACCGAGGCCTTTCTCGATGTGGGTCGCAAGACGGCGGCCGAGGTCGGTGCCGAGGTCGAGTTCGTGCACGCCGACATGCGCACGCTCGATCTGCCCGAGGCCCGATACGACCTCGGCCTGAACCTCTTCACATCGCTCGGGTACTCGGGAGACGAGGCCGACGACCTCGCCACCCTCGGCAACTTCGCACGCGCGTTGGTGCCGGGTGGGCTGCTCGTGGTCGACCTCTTCGGCAAGGAGATCCTCGCCCGTATCTTCCAGCCGAAGCGGTACAGCGAGATCGGCGGATACGTGGTGCACGAGAAGGTCGAGATCCTCGACGACTGGCAGTCGGTGCGGGTCGAGTTCTGCATGGAACGTGACGGCGACCGGCGTACCCAGATCTTTCACCACCGCATCTACGCCGCCAGCGATCTCATCCGCATGTTGACCGCCGTCGGGTTCGTCGACGTGCGGTGTTTCGGTCAGGCTGACGGCCGCCCCTACGATCACGAGGCCGAGCGCCTCGTCGTCGTCGCCGTGCGGGGCGAGGGGCATCCGCCCACGGGAGCGGAAGCATGATCGCGTTCTCACGCCCCGTGCGGTCGCCGCTCGAAGACGCCTACCTCCAACAGGCACTCGACTCCGGTCACGCTCATGGCGACGGGCCGTTCACCGAACGCGCTTCCCGCTGGCTGTCCGAACGCCATCGCGGCGCCGAGGTCCTGTTGACACCGTCGGCGACCCACGCGCTCGAGCTCTCCGCGCTCCTGCTGGACCTCGGCCCGGACGACGACGTCGTGGTGCCGTCATTCACGTTCACCTCGACCGCGAACGCGTTCGCGCTGCGCGGGGCGCGGATTCGGTTCGCCGATGTCGACCCCGGAACGTTCACCATGGGGCTCGCCGAGATGAAAGCGGCGGTCACCGACCGCACCCGCTGCGTCGTCGTGGTGCACTACGGTGGGGTCAGCCCGGACATCGGCGCGATCGCCGACTTCTGCCAGGTCCGGGGCATCGCGCTGGTCGAGGACAACGCACACGGGCTCTTCGGAATGACCGACGGCCGGCCGCTCGGGACCTTTGGCACCCTGGCCGCGCTCAGCTTCCACGGCACGAAGAACGTGAGCTGTGGCGAGGGCGGTGCCCTGTTGATCAACGACCCGACGCTCCTCCGCAAGGCGGAGATGATGCGCGAGAAGGGCACTGACCGGGCCGCGTTCTTCCGCGGCGAGGTCGACAAATATCGGTGGCGCACGCTCGGATCGAGCTGGCTCCTCGCCGACGTGCTCGCCGCGCTGCTCCTGGCACAGCTGGAGAACAGCGACTGGATGCAGAAGCGACGCCAGACGGTGTGGAGCACCTACCAGACCCATCTCGAGCCGGTCGCGCGAGACCTCGGGGTGACCCTGCAGCGCGTGCCGGCGCGCTGCGAGCACCCGGCGCACCTCTTCGCGTTGCTCGTATCGCCGCACCGGGACCGCGAGCGGGTGCTGGCGCGTTGTCGCGAGGCGGGGTTCTACGCCGTGAGTCACTACGAACCGCTCCACCTGGCGCCGATCGGACTCTCGGACGCCACGCTGCCCGTGACAGCGGACATCGCGCCGCGCCTCGTGCGGTTGCCGGTGCACGCCGGAATGGAGCACCACGAAGCCGTCCGCGTCGCCGAGCGGCTGGTGCGGATCCTCGAGCCCGGGAGGTCGACGTGACGATCCTCGTGACCGGCGCTGCCGGATTCATCGGTTCGAACCTGGTGCGACACCTGCTCGCGGAGGATCCGGATTGCCGGGTCGTCTCCTACGACGTGCTGACCTACGCGGGCAACCTGGAGAACCTCGCCGACGTCGCGGCCGACCCGCGTCACGTGTTCGTCCGCGGTGACGTGGTCGATCGAGAGGCGTTGTTGTACGGGGTGATACTTCTGTTTCTGGC
>PVBE010621208.1_pt1 | contig 13005 bp, 24 predicted proteins | sample 1631181 | NCBI WGS metagenome assembly PVBE01 (sample SAMN08397723, study PRJNA350692) | Marine metagenome, whole genome shotgun sequencing project. | isolation source: water | place: Pacific Ocean | collected 2012-04
GAAATCTACTGGCTAGATCCATGTCATAAAACTTTTCAATTTTATCAGTTGTTTCAGGAGTATATGGTGTGTTAATAATCCAGAACATACGCTCTACCATTTGTGGCAACACGGCCCAAACACGGTCTTGAGCTTCTTGATCATTATCGCATAATTTTTCTAATGTTCGTTTACCAATCATGGAATGGAAAAGTTCGTCTTTAGCGATCTTATAATAAGAACGACTTACAAATGCATCTTCAATAGATTCACTCATAGCGACCCAAACACGATGGGCTCGGCCTTCAGAAGCATATTGATATATAGCCCCCATTAATTCGTCATCACGTCCACCTATTTCATCAAACAATGATGCACCTTTAGACTTAAGATTTTCTGGACTTAGTTGAAATTTAATTTCGGCTTCGATGTCAGCATCTGTCATTTTTTCACCGGAAAGATATTCAATAACATTACGAACCATATCATAGTGTTTTGCTTCATCTAGCACTTGCTTAGATAATAGTTTAATCTGGGTAGGATCGGTTGAAAGGGGAAGGTTTGTAATTGCTTTAGAAATTTCAACTACATTCATTCTCTCATTAACCATTCTACGTTTAAATTGACTTACAGCCTCTTTAAGTTCTGGTTTATTTCTAAAATAAAGTGCAGTAAGTTCCTGTGAAACTTCATACAATGGTTCTAAATACTCTGCAACTTTCTCTGTGAATTCTTTTCCTGATAGTGTCATAAAATCCTCTTTCTATTATTTATATTTTAATATATCCTTAAACTCAGTAGGCATCCAAAAGTCTGGTTGTCTTTCAGGATGCCAAACAACCGCCAAGACATTTTCAAAAATCCAAGATTCTATTAAACCGTCTTCGTCTTTTGCTAATATCTTAGCACCAGTTGGTTCCTTTACTATACCAGAACCGTGATACGAATTTACTAAAATATCTTCGTTATTATAAAAAATAGAATGAAATGTATTTTTGTGATTACTTACAGGATGGATTGTCTCCCCATCCATTAATTGTGTTAATAAAAATGCTCCATGACATACGCCAAGTATAGGTTTTTTACGAGTATTAAATTGATTAATCATTTCTATTTCTGTTACTAAACGACATTGTTCACCATTTCCACCGCTTAATACTAATAAATCATGATTATCTGCTAAAAACTTATAGTCTTGATTTTTATTTAATAATGCAGTAATGTGATCATTAGGAAACATATCATTAAATCCGGTTTCATATTTGTCGAAATCAAAACCATTTGGATTACGATATGTCCTACAAGATATGAGAATATTCATTATACATGAGACCCGTTAAATGCTATTACGTAACACATTACCAACACTAGTATTAACATAACAAAGACTATTACCTTAATAAAAATTCGGTCCCAATATTTAAGAAGTTTATCCATCCTCGTCAATAATCTCGGCGTTTAGTGGTCCAATAAATGACACTTCACATTCGTCAACATCACCATAATCTCTCATAAAATCATCCATGTCGTAATCATCAACTTCTTCACCTATTTCAAAATCATAATCTTGATCATCACCACAGCCATCTGAGAAACTCCAATCTTCTCTATCGTATTGGGTTGCATCCCACTCATCACTATTTTCCCAATCCATTTCTTCAAAATCTTCTTTGGGCATATTAACAGCAATTTCTCCCCACCGATATACATCAGATTTGGTCATTGTTAATCTATCAGGAAGATCTTTATATTCATCTTCCGTGAACCCTATTTCAATTAATTTATCTTTAGAGTCTTCTTTATCACAGAACCAATACTCGGTTTCTACTACACATTTCTTGTTTATTGTTTTTACTGCTACTAACATATTTGCCTTCCTAATTAATGATGAAATAATCGAATACCTGAAAAAAACATTATCATATTGTATTCGTTAGCGGCTTTGATAACTTCATTGTCACGATTACTACCGCCAGGTTGTACTATATACTTAACACCATAATCATTAGCAACATCAATGTTGTCTCTAAAAGGGAAAAACGCATCTGAGGATATTGCTAACTGGCTACTTCTTTTATCTGTTTTTTCTCCAGCAAGTTTAGTACAATCAATTCTACTTTGTTGTCCTGCACCAATACCTAGCATCATTCCATCTTTAGCATAACCTACTGAGTTTGATTGTGTATATTTCAAAACAATCGATGCTAATATTAAATCTTGTTTTGCTTGTTCAGAAACATCTTTATTATCTGTTACAATAGTATGCAATAATGTTTCTTCGTTAAGTTTAATAGTATTTCTTTGTTGTGTAAATGTTACACCACAAACTTCTCTATTTTCTGTTTCTGGAGGCTCATAATTAGCATCCATTGCTAATATTACATATTGTTTATTCTTTTTTTCTTGTAATATTTTTAATGCATCAAAATCATAACCTGGTGCTATAACTCCATCAGACACAGTTGTTCTAATATACGATGCAGTTTGTATATCAACTTTTTTACTTAAAGCAATAAAGTCTCCAAAAGATGATTTAGGATCTGCTTCTCTTGCTAATTTATATGCATGTTCTAACGTACCTGCTACTGCGGCTCCGGCAGGACTTACGTGTTTAAATGATGTTGCCGCCGGCATTCCAGTTGCTTCGTCAAGTTCTTTAACTAACTGCCACGCATTTAATGCATCTAATAAATTAATATAACCAGGAGTGCCATTTAATACATGAAAAGGCAAGGTGTGCGGATGGCTTACAGATGCCGGTGTTTGATGTGGATTACATCCGTATCGTAATTTCATAATTAAAAATTTTCTTCAAGTACTATACAATCCGCCACCTTAATTGGGACTGATATATAATCCTTGCTTGATACATAATCCTTGTGTGTCAATTCCTGTTCATTTTGTGCCACAGTTGCTTCGGCTTTTAATAAATCTCGATAGAGTTCATTATTAGCACCTACTAGATAATCTATTCGGCTAACGTACTTGGCTTTTACTTCTTCTTCTATTTCTTTTCGGAGGGTGTCATCACAAAATGCTAGTTTTACTTCTTCTTCTATTTGTTTTCGGAGGACTTCTTCGTGATGTTGATGTTTAGTTTTAATCCGTTTTTTAGTCATTGTTCCTTTATGATGGTTCGTAAGCATGTACATTAGGTTTTACTTCTAATTCCTTCGTATGCCCACAATGCATACAATGTACTGGCTTATCGTTGGTTAATTTTAATGATGTAACATTATCAAGATTGTGTGGGGTTGTTGCATAACTCCACCAATTATGGCAAAGTTCACATTCGAAGTGGTATAATAATTCAACGGTATATCTATGCATTACATTCCACCTCTAATATCAGTTAATTGTTTGTGTTTTTTGTAATAGTCGGCTTCGCAGTCAGCACACATTTGACCAAAACCTTCTATGTAACCACGTCTATAATCTATATGATCACCTTTTTTATATTGTGTATCTTTATGACACATTATACAATGATCATTCTGAGCAAGAAAATCTTCCATATCGAACTCGCTTCGAGCTTGAGCGGCTAACTCATCTTCTATTGTGGGGTCAACTTTAACCCATTTAGGCATCTTTGTAGAGTGCCTTCATCCATAACCAAAAGGCGACAGTTCCTTCGTCGCCTTTATGTTTTGTTTTCTGGTTTCCAGTTTTCATTTTGCTTCTCTGCCTCGTTGAGTATATTTTTCATATTCAAAAATATTTGTTCTACGCCAAATGCTCTAGTTTTTAAAAATGTCTCGTGTACTCTGTCGGTATTTTCACGAGCCTTATCTAATATTTCTTTATGTGTTTCCATTAATATTCTGCTACAAAAATGTGATATTTTATTATAGTATAAATGAATCCTATAAAAAAGATTCCCATACCAATTTCATGTAATCTTTTATTATTACTGAATACCATCGGAGTCATAATGCAAAGCATAAAAACTCTACCTATTACTTTTAATGAAAGTATTTCACCTTTAAAGAATACAAAAAGGTTTGCAAGTAAACATGCTTGTAATGCTACTGCCAATCCTAAAATAACCTTATGGTTTTCGTAATAGTATTTTTTTAAATCAACTTCTTTATCTTTATATGTCTCCGGTTGTGGAGCAACTACTTCAGTAACCATAAAAAATATTAATGGTACTGAAAGATATAAAAGAAACGTAAATAAATTCCAATCTTCATTTGAAAAATATGCTAAGTCTCTTAGTGGGTACGAAGTCCACCAAAATAATATAATAGTAAAAAAAGTTATAAAACTAAAAGCCGTATGTGGCCAATAAAAATAAACATCATCGTCTGGACTATCATTGTAATTTTTTGCTAATAATGAACTGTAATTTATCATTAACCTCACCATAGACATGGCTAAAACTACAAAGGGTATCATTGATAAATGTGAAAATGCTACCACGCATGGTTCCTTTATTTTTTCTTTGTTTTTGCCTTTTTAGCAACTTTTTTAACAGTCTTAGTCGCTTTTGCTTTAACCGCTTTCTTCGCCTTTTTCTTTGGCTTTTCTTCGGTTACGTTTTTGACTGCTTTGTGGTAGATTTCAGTTCCTTTGGCTTGTTCTGTTTCGCCAAATAGTACTGTTTTCAATTTTTCTATCCAACCCATAATTTACCGTTTCCTTTCTATTTTGTTTTTATGGTTTCTTCTTCTATTAATTTTGCTTCAAATTCTCTTAAACGTCTATAGACGCTCATTAACTCAATAATAGTAGGCCATGCTTTTAATAGATATTGCATTGAACCTTCTACTCTGCCAAATGCTCTTATTATTTGTTGCATTACGCCTAGAGTCATTACTCCAGCAACGATTGCTGGTGCTAGGAATACATATGCTGATAATACGTTTGCTTGTAAATACGCCATTCTTCCAATATTAAAATATAGATAACGCAAATAACTTAAAAAGTGAATTTTACGTACATCATCAAAAAATTCCTCAATTTTCTTTGGTCTAACAGTTCCATCATCTTCTGCGATAACAAGTATTTTTCTATATGCCGCTTCCTTTGCTTGTATATCATATTCTATACCAACTAAACGCAATATCCATCCTAGTCCAATTAAAAATGCAGTACCACCTAATGTCCAAAGTAATGCACCTGCAATTAAACCATATTCCCAATCACCAAAAAAGAATATTGGAATACCCAATGATAATCCAAATAATATAGGAATAAACTGAACTAATATCATAACTGATTCAATTAAAGATGTTCCTAAACTTTCCATTATACGGGTAAATTTAATTGTATCTTCTTGAACCCTTTGCGATGCACCTTCTATTGTTCTGGCTTTCTCATATACACTATGATACCAGTCAACCATTGCAGTACGCCATCTAAACAAATAGTGAGCAGTAAAATAACTTATTATTACATAAAGCCCGACATACATTCCTGCTAGTGTAATAAATGAGAATAAACTGTCGAAATATTCTCCTATTGTAATTGCATTTGGTGTGGCAAGTGCTTTTTGTATCATGTCATAAAAGACACCAAACCATTCATTTATTTTTACATCAATCTTTACTTGAACCCAAAGTGATCCTAAGATAATCATTGAGCCTAACCAAGACCATAATAACCATTTTTTGTTTGTAAAAAATCTAAACATATTTTCTTTCTAGTTAAGTACCTCTAGGACCTTGCGGTGGACCCTCTTCGTCAAGCATAGCAATAATACCATACACTAATCCAATTTCAATTGAAGTTAAAATTAGATTTCCACCGGCAAGTCCGACAAATAATAATATCACTATCCCTAATGTATATTTAATCATATTGTGTTTGATTATCGCTGATACGTACCTTGACAATATATCCTTTTCCGCCATCAAACGGTGTATAAGATAATACAGTGAATACATCAACATATTGTCCATTAACAAAGATTCTTTTTACACTTTCGTATTCTTTATTCTTTTTATCATTGTCCCTGGCCACGGTACCGTTTCCAATTTTTTCGCTTATGTTTATTCAATGGTCGCGAATATCGCGACTTACCTATGCTAGTCTTTTTTGGTGTTGGTTTCTTCCTTAAAACCTGTTCTATATTCTTCCCTCGTCTTTTTGCCATTTACCTATTCCTCATTATCCCATTCGTTTGTGTGTGATTTTTGATATTCATAATTGAGCTTCATTCCATTCCACTCGTTTTTTGTAATGCGATATTCATTACCTGGTGATCCACGTTTGGGCCAAACAGATACTCGCATACAATCTTTATTCTGTTTGTAAAATACATGCCATTTATTTTCTAATACTACTTGTTCAAATTCTTTTCCTTCAGCAGTATCATTGATCATTTTATCAAAATGATCTATAGGAAAAATATATGTATGTACAAGTACATCAGATACTCTAAAACTAACCGTTACTTGTTTTTTCTTTTTAAACAAGTAAATTTTACATGCTTGTTTAAATGTTTCCATTTTTAATAAGTTGTTTAATTGTTTGTGGATACATAATATGTTCTACATATCTATGTACCATATCCTCTACTACTTCTAGAGATTCATTGTTTATTGTAATTGCTCGTTGATCAATTATTTCTCCACCATCAACTTCAGGTGTAACCCAATGAACAGTTGCACCAAATACTTTGCATCCATAATTAAATGCATCTTCTATTGCGTGTATTGATCCTTTAAATGCAGGAAGTATAGACGGGTGTATGTTAATTATTTTACCTTCCCATTGTTTACAAAATTCAGGAGATAAAATTCGCATCCATCCTGCAAGAACAATCAAATCTGTACCTTCTAAATGATAATTAAGCCGTTCGTCATTGAGAGGTTTTACTACAATAACTTCATGGCCAGAATTCTTTGCTCGTTCTATTATACCGGCTTTTGGGTTATTTGTCAAGACTTTATTTACAATAATTCCTTTATCAATTATTGCTTGAAAATTAGTACCATTACCTGATGCTAATACTGCTATATTTTTAATAGTACTACTCATAACTTTCGTATAATTCTTTTACTTCAGTAGATGTAAGTACTCGCTTATATATTCTAAAATCATCTACATAACCTCTCCACGGTCCACCACCATTTCTGTTCATTCCTATTTTAAGTAATTCCCAATAGGTGTCTACCATAACTTTGTTTCCAATGACCTCGCCATTTTTATAATATGTTAATTTGTGATTATACAAATAGATATAGTTTTCTTCATAAAATTTTGTAAAAACAAAATGTTGCCATTCACCCTCTTCAAGATCCATTTGTTCGGTGACTCCTGCTCCATTAAATCTTAGTTTGTTATTACCACTATAATCTATTTGAAACCTGTCGCCAGCAGTAGAAGTTCCTGTTGACATTACAGACGCCCACTGGTCCATAAGAGAATTTAATGGCTTAACCCAAAAAGCAATAGTGAAATTATCTGTTGAGGCAATATCTATATCATTATAAAATGCATAAGCGTCATCACTTCCAGGAAGCCATGCGGCTTGTCCGTCTATATTACCTGACCAAATTTCATCAGAAAATGTTATAAATGTTCCTGTTAGTGTTCCTCCTACGGCAGTTAAATCTCTACCATATGAACTATTATCTGTTAAATCACCTTCAAACTTATAGTGAGCCCATAAAGTTAAATCTACTGTTTCGGTTTCATTGTCGATCGTTTCATTATCAACTGTACAATTTTCTGTACATTCAGTTGTTTCATTATCCGTGTCATCCTCATCAATAGGATAATCAGGGTTGAGAGCAACAGAAATACTAATAGTGACGGTATCTGGGCTTGCAGTTGTAACGATAAAAGGGTCTGAAGATCCATATTCATAATAAATTTCTGGTTCGTCTAATGTCCAATTTTTATAATCAACAGTCATGTAAGTATCAAGTGGAACTTCTACTTCTGCTGATAAGTTTTCATCTAAGTCAATATCTGCAATATCTGGTTCTACTTTAATGTTGTGTCGGTAAGGTATTATATTTTGTTGTATTTGTCTTGCGTTGTGATGGTTTGCAAGTCGACTGCTTTGTTCATATTCTAGATTTACATAATTGTGATTATAATTTATACTTACTGATGTACCTTTTTTTCTTAACGTTCCTTGATCAGGCAAATCCCCGCAACTCGTAAGGAGTGCAAGGAGTACTAAAAACTTTATGAAATATGTAATCAACATTCTTTGTATAATATCCTACATTAAAAATATCGTTTACTTCGTCCATGGATAAAACGTTATTTGCTATTAAATTATCTTTAAATGCTCCATCACCATGTGCGGCAGTTTGTACTTCTTTATACGCCTGTTCTCTTGTTAAACCTTTATTATTAATTAAAAAGAGAAGAACTTGTTGCGAATAAACTAAACCGCCAGTAATATTCAGATTTTCTTGCATTCGCTCTGTATTTACTTCCATATTTTTAACAACTTTTGTAAGCCGTGTTAATGCAAATGATACATAAGAAAATGTATCAGGTAAAGTAATACGTTCAACACTTGAATGGCTAATATCTCTTTCGTGCCATAATGCTATATTATCTAATGATGGTGCTACTGCACTTTTTATAAGTCTTGCAAGTCCTGTTAAGTTTTCTGTTAATATAGGATTCTTTTTGTGTGGCATTGCACTAGAACCTTTTTGTCCTTTAGTAAACTGTTCTATTACTTCGCCTACTTCAGTACGTTGTAAATGCCTTATTTCAACTGCTAAGTTTTCTATACATCCACCTATAATTCCTAAGTAACTCATTAATAACGCAAAACGATCTCGCGGAACAACTTGCGTACTAACATCTTCGGTTAACATGCCAAGTTCGTCTGCTAAGTATTCTTCTATTTTTGGATCGATAACAGAATATGTTCCTACTGCTCCACTACATTTTATTCTACAAATATCGTGATATGAGTTTCCTATTAGTTCTAAACATCTTTGAAATGCTCTGTAATGCCCTAATAATTTTAAACCAAATGTTGTTGGCTCTGCATGTATGCCATGCGATCTACCTACACATACTGTATTCTTATGATCTTTTGCTTGTTGTTCTAATACACTTACAATGTCTTTTAAAGCACCTTCTATAACAATTAATGATTGTTTTATTTGCATTGCATTGCAAGTATCTAATAAATCTTGACTTGTCATGCCCATGTGTATATACTTTGCACTAGGGCCTATCATATTAGAACAATGAGTTAAAAATGCTAATACATCGTGTTTAGTTGTCTTTTCTATTTCGTTTATTTTTTCAACATAGTTTCCAGTTTCAACACAAATCCATCTACCTTTGCTTATATCGTCTACTGCTTTTTTAGGAATGTTTCCATACTTTGCTTGTGCTTCACAAACAATTTCTTCAATATCAAACCAATTTTGAAATTTACTTTCATTTGACCAAATTCCTGCTATGTGTGGGCATGTATATCTTTCATGCATAAAAGTCCTCTAGTATTTTAAATCCGTCTTGTGAACAATGATAAGTTTCAAATGCTCGTTCCGGATGTGGCATCATACCTAATACATTATTATTACGTATTCCACAAATACCCATTGTGGAACCATTTGGATTGTTTTCACGCAAATAATATGAATATGCTACTTTTTGTTCTGCTACTAACCATGAAGGGTCAGGGTGATAGTAATTACCTTCTGCATGAGCAATAGGTATTCTACGTTGATGGTGTACGGGCCAAGTAATTATATCCATTGGTTTACATATAAATTTTTCTGTACTGTTTATTCGTAACGTTCCTGGTAACAATCCTGCTTCACATAGTATTTGAAATCCATTACAAATACCTAGTATTTTTCTATCAGTTTTTTTAAGTTCTGTTATAATAGGACTAAGGGTTGCTAATGCTCCTGCACGTAAATAATCACCATAACTAAATCCTCCGGGCAATACATACATATCAACATTAGGTAATCTTGTTTCTTTATGCCATACACGAATAGGTTTAATTTTTGTATACGCATACAAAAATCGTTCCATTTCATTATCGCAGTTGCTACCTGGAAATATTATAATCGCTGTTTTCATAATCTTGTATTAATCCTACCCCACCTATTACTGGCGTTGGCATAATGCCCTTTCCTGATGTTTCGTTGTAAAAACTTACATTACCACTAACAACAGGAAACAATAATTCTTCACATGTTTCTGACATGCCTATACATACTTCTTTAAAGTCATGCATAACACTTGGATTTTCTGGATTACCAAAGTTTAAACAATTTGTTATACCCAACGGTATTGCATTTACTGACATTAATTTATAATAACAGTCATATATTATATTTCTAATACCACTTCTTGGATTATAATAACAAAATGGTGCACAACTTATAGTTGTCATTGCTATTGCTTTTTTACTATTTGGTATTCGTACAATAGCAGGATCTGCTTGTGGTCCTTGTATTGTGTTTCCTATTACTTGCGAATCATATTGTTCCCAAACCCAATTCATATCAAAATCTGTAACTACTGGTATGTTTATATCTTCGCGTTTTACTTTTACTGTTGGTCGTTGTAACTCTGGTGCATCTAATGCTTCTAATGGAATATCGCATACTACTTCATCTTTAACACGTACAGTAAAATTATTTGTATCAGTAAGTGTTCCTATTGATACATAATCTAAATCCCATTTTTGAAATATACTTTCTACTTCTCCAGTTTTTTCGGAATTTAAAACAAAAAGCATTCGTTCTTGGCTTTCACTTAATAGTATTTCCCAAGGTTCCATTCCGTCTTCTCTTAAAGGAATTTTTGATATATCTATATCAATGCCGTATCCTCCTTTAAGTGCTACTTCTGATGTTGATGAAAGTATACCTGCCGCACCCATATCCTGTGCCGCAATTACTGTACCTGTTTCAAATAATTCTAATGATGCTTCTAGTAATAACTTTTCTTGGAACGGATCGCCTACTTGTACTGTCGGGCGTTTATCTTCACCTTCCGTAAACTCTTCGCTTGCCATAATAGCACCACCAATGCCATCACGCCCTGTCTTTGCACCTACGTAAACAACAATTCCTTTTTTATTTGGAATACTTGTAAAGATTTCTTTATTAGTATAACCAACTGTCATGGCGTTAACAAGAGGATTTTCTCTATAACATTCAAAAAAATGACACTTGCTACTAACTGTAGGCACACCAACGCAATTACCATAATCAGCAATCCCTTTAACCACCCCATCGATAACCCTTCTATCATCTGTTGATCCAAAATGTAATGAATTTAAATTTGCAATAGGGCGAGCACCCATAGTAAAAATATCACGCATAATGCCACCTACTCCTGTTGCGGCGCCTTGATAAGGTTCTATATAACTAGGATGATTATGACTTTCTATTTTAAACACTATTTTATCACCACCGCCTATATCAATTACACCTGCATTTTCGCCAGGACCAGATATAACATGATCACCGTCGTAACCTGTATATAGTTGCTTTAGCCAATACTTAGAACTTTTATATGAACAATGTTCACTCCACATTGCATCAAATACATGAAGCTCTGTTGTATTAGGCTGTCGCTCTAATCGCTTGTTTATTAATTCAATTTCGTTATTCGCTAACATAATCTATTTCATAATCGTATAATAAGGTATTAACAAGAATGTCTTCACACAATTTTTTAATTTCATGATGTGGTGCATCAAAATAAAATACTTGTCCTACTTGCATATTTTCAATATTCCAATCAGTAGTTGCATTAACATTTAATGAAATAGCATCACCTTGTATATCTTTAATACCTTTTCGTAGTTTTGTTGTAACTTTAAATCTCATTCCCAACTCACTATTATTCTTTTTGCAAATAAAGCCGCATTAATTGCACCGTGTTTGCCGACAGACATACATGCAACCGGTACGCCCTTTGGCATTTGTACTATGCTCAATAAACTATCAATACCCATTAAATCGCTTTTCATAGGTACACCAATTACTGGTAAATTAGTTTGTGATGCAACTACTCCTGGTAATGCCGCCGCCATTCCAGCCGCGGCTATAATTGCTTTATAGCCTTTTTCTTCCCAATCCTTTATATGTTTAGTTACGTCTTCAGGATTTCTATGTGCTGAAGCAACAACCATATCACATTCAATACCTTCTTCTTCTAATTTGTCAGAACAATTTAACATTGTTTCCCAATCACTCTGACTACCTAGTATAATTCCTATCATTTTACTTCCTTTTCTTTACCGTCCCAATAATCCCTAAGTCTTTGTGACTGGGCTATTTTCTTTTCAAGGACTTGATCAACATGTTGTTTTAATTCCCGTAATTGTAGTATATTCATAGACTCTAAATGAGTCTTAGTCCAAGTCATCATCTTTGCACTTCCACACATGCATTTTACTAGCAATAAAAACTTCTTTATAGCATTGATGTATTTTTACTATATCATAACGCAATCTATTTGATGTAGTTGCATCAAACAACTCCATAGTTAAATTATGATAATTACAATCCATGCCACGTTTATCTTGTATTTGTTTTTCAATCTCTAAGGTTCTACTTACCATAAATAAATCCTTTATAGTTGTACACTTTTTTAAAAAAGTTGTGTACGGATTATCTTCCTCTAAAGGATTTATTCTTCTATATATTTCTATAATATCTTCGTCTACGTTATTAAGTGCATTAACAAATACTTCTTCATCTTTACCAAATATATCAACATTACATTCTTGTGTTAAGTATTTGAATACTCTATGTAATTGATTTAAATCAAACTCTTCATGATCACAAAAATGTTGTTGTAAAAAATACTCTAAACTTTCGTTCATAACATTCCGTAACTATCCCAAACTGCTAGTACATGATAAACAGTATATATAGAAACAGAATAAAAAAAGAACCATCCTAAAGTCATGTTATATCTCCTAAAAATATCCAGTTATTACCAGTCATTCTTTGTACATGGTCTTTTGGCATAACTACCATCATACCTATACCACAATTAAATGTACTACGCATTTCTTCCATTGTCAAGTTTGCTTTATTTTGTATCCACTCAAATAAATTA
>PVBE012164175.1_pt1 | contig 13003 bp, 13 predicted proteins | sample 1631181 | NCBI WGS metagenome assembly PVBE01 (sample SAMN08397723, study PRJNA350692) | Marine metagenome, whole genome shotgun sequencing project. | isolation source: water | place: Pacific Ocean | collected 2012-04
GCCGTGGGCGAACGACCCGCCGCGTCGCGCCGCCCTGCCTTCGCCGAAGCGAAGCCGCTTCGGCTTCGCGCAGGCAGGTTGCCCGATGGCACCGCATCGCGCCGCGCGGCGCTCCTAACGGGTCGATCGCCCACGGCCATGAAATAGGTCGATATCATTGCAGGTTGGTATTAGCAGTTCACCCGGATGACGGAAGAGAAAAGGCGCGCCGACGGCGGCGACACTCAGAGCGTGACGCGGAGATGCTCCAGCGCGTAGAGCGCGCCAAGGCCGAGAACCACCAGCAGAAGAAAAATCGAGATCAATCGATAGGGATTGAACTCGTTCTTCTTGGCCTTGCGCTGCTGGATACGGCGTCGCTCGGCGTCGCTCGATCTCCACCTCCTGGCGCGCCTGCGTATTGGCCTTGAGATCTTTTTGGTTGGATTGATCCGCCTTCGAGCCGCGATAGATCGTCCGAGCGCTGGTCTTGTTGTTGTTTTCGTCGAACGCCTCCTCGACCACTCGAACGCCCGAGAACCGCGCCGAGTCCTCCATGCGCTTGGCCTCGAACAGCGCCAGTTCCTTGTCGTCAAAAACCGAATCGATCTTCCACCGACCGTTCTGGTAGGTATGAATCTCGAATGCTCTCATGATGGGCGCCGCGCCGTTCAGCCGAATTCCGCCAGCTCGCGGCAGTTCGCCGCGCCCAGCAATCCGGTGATCGTCTCACCGTCGTCGCTCATCGGCAAGATCACGCCGCGATAGAGCACTGTCGTCCCGTCTTCCTTGCGAAACTCGCCGCCGCGCGAGATCGGCACAGCCTTCTCGATGACTTCGCGGTAATAACTCGCCGACCGTTCGGCCAGCGAGTTTACCGGGACCTCGGAGACCCGAACGTCGCGGAGCGGCGATCCGGTGTGGGCGGCGAAGGAATCTCCGACCACGCGAAACACGGGATCGTCGAGGTGTCCCGCGAGATCGAGAACGAATGCGTTGTCCCAGATGTCGGAAATCACCGCCGGATCGAGTTCCTCGAAGGACGGAAATGTGCGTCCGTCGCACAGCTCGCGCCAATGCGCGAGCAGGCGCAGCACCATTCGCCGTTCCATCCCGTGCGCTGTTTCGTCCAAGGGAGAACCCCGGCTGAACATGAAAATTCGGACTTCGATCTTGCGTCGACTTGGTTAAATAGGTGTAAAGCCAGGGGAAGCCGGCGATCGCGGCGACGGGGCCGGATCTCCGCCGAGGGACCGCTCAATCGCGCGATTGCGCCTGGGCATACGCGTGATATAACGACGCTCGATCGAGATATTAGCGAGTCTACCGCCGTGGCCGCCCGAATACTGGTGCTGAACGGACCGAACTTGAACATGCTCGGAACGCGCGAGCCGGCGATCTATGGCCGCCAGACGCTCGACGACGTCCGATCCATGTGCGAGCAACGGGGCGACGCGCTCGATCTCGACATCGATTTCCGCCAGAGCAACCACGAGGGCGAGCTGGTCGAGTGGATCCAGCAAGCGCGCGACGGCGCCGCCGGGATCGTGATCAACCCGGGCGGCTACACTCATACCTCCGTCGCCATCATGGACGCGCTACTGCTTAGCGAGCTGCCGGTCGTCGAAATCCATATCTCGAACATCTTCCGTCGTGAATCGTTCCGCCGCAGATCGTATGTTTCCAACGCGGCGGACGGCGTGATCACGGGATTCGGCACCCATGGTTACGTTCTCGCGCTGGACGCCGTCGCCGATATCGTCGCCGGGGGAAGTAAGAGCTGATGGCGGAATTCGACATCGACGGTGACCTGATTCGAAAGCTCTCGGCGTTGCTCGACGAGACCGGCCTGACCGAGATCGAATACGCCGACGGCGAACGGCGAATTCGGGTCAGCAAGACAGGGAACGTGGTCGCCGTCGCGCCAACGGCTGCGCCGGTCGCGGCGGGAGAAGTGGCACCGTCGCAGGTCGAAGAGCCGGTTTCCCTGGCCGATCATCCGGGTGCGGTGAACGCACCGATGGTCGGCACCGCGTATACCGCCCCGGAGCCGGGCGCGGAGCCGTTCGTCAGCATCGGCGATACCGTCAGCGCCGGGCAGACGCTGTTGCTGATCGAGGCGATGAAGACGTTCAATCCGGTCCGCGCGCCGAAGGCGGGACGGGTGGCGCAGATCCTGATCAGCGATGCGACCCCGGTCGAGTACGGTGAGCCGCTGATCATCCTCGAGTGACACCGGTCGGCCATGTTCGACAAGATCCTGATCGCGAACCGTGGCGAAGTGGCGTTGCGCATCCACCGCGCGTGCAAGGAGATGGGGATTCAGACGGTCGCGGTGCACTCGACCGCGGATGAGGACGCGATGCACGTCCGGCTCGCCGACGAGAGCGTCTGCATCGGCCCGGCGCCGGCCAACCAGAGCTACCTCAATATTCCGGCGATCGTCTCGGCGGCGATCATCGCCGACGCGGACGCCATCCATCCGGGCTACGGCTTCCTGTCGGAGGATGCCAACTTCGCCTCGATCGTCGAGGAGCACGGATTTGTTTTCATCGGGCCATCGCCGGACCACATCCGCCTGATGGGGGACAAGATCGCCGCCAAGCGCGCGATGACCGAGGTTGGCGTTCCGGTCGTTCCCGGATCGGACGATCCGGTCACCGACGACCGCGTGGCGCGCAAGCTCGCCGATGAGATCGGCTACCCGGTCCTGATCAAGGCGGCCGGCGGCGGCGGCGGGCGCGGCATGAAGGTCGCCGAGACGGCCAGCCAGCTCGAGGATGCGCTCAGAATGGCGCGGACCGAGGCCAAGGCGAGCTTTCGCAACGATTCGGTCTATATCGAGAAATACCTCGGGCGCCCGCGCCATATCGAGGTGCAGATCATGGCCGACAGTCTCGGCAACGTGATCCATCTCGGCGAGCGTGACTGCTCGCTGCAGCGCCGCCACCAGAAGCTGCTCGAAGAAGCCGGCTCGCCGGCGCTCAACTCCGATGAGCGCGCGGCGATCGGGCGCACCGCCTGCCGCGCGGTCGAACAGCTCGGTTACCGCAACGCGGGCACGCTGGAATTCCTCTACGAGGACGGCGAGTTCCATTTCATCGAGATGAACACGCGCCTGCAGGTCGAGCACCCGGTCACCGAGATGGTCACCGGCGTCGACATCGTGCGCGAACAGATCCGCATCGCGGCCGATGCGCCGCTGAGCTACGCCCAGGAGGACGTCACGTTTTCGGGCCACGCGATCGAATGCCGCATCAACGCCGAATCGCCGATCGACTTCGCGCCGTCGCCGGGTCGCATCACGGAGTATCACCCGCCGGGCGGCCTCGGCGTGCGCGTCGATTCGGCGCTCTACGCCGGCTACAACGTGCCGCCCAACTACGACAGCCTGGTGTGCAAGATGATCGTCCACGGCTCGTCGCGCAACGAGTGCCTGATGCGGCTCCGGCGTGCGCTCGAGGAGTGTGTCATCGGCGGCATCGAGACGACCATCCCGCTGCTCGAGCGTGTCGTCGTCGCGCAGGATTTCGTCAACGGCGCCTACGACATCCGCTGGCTCGAGCAGTTCGTCGAGGCGACGAGCTAGGCTGCTGGTGCCATGGCCACGCTGACCCCCGAGACATTGCTGCGCGCCTATGCGGTCGGCCTGTTTCCAATGGCCGAGCGGCACGACGACCAGACGCTGTTTTGGATCGACCCCGAAAAGCGCGGCATCCTGCCGCTCGACCAGTTCCACATGCCGAGGCGTCTCACGCGCAAGCTCCGGCACGGACACTTCGAGGTGCGCTGCGATACCGCGTTCGAGCGGGTGATCAGGGAATGCGCGGCGCCCGCCAACGACCGGCCCGAGACATGGATCAACGACGAGATCATCGAGCTCTACAGCGAGCTCAACGAGATGGGCAGGGCGCACAGCGTCGAGTGCTGGCACGGCGACCGTCTGGTCGGCGGGCTCTACGGCGTGACCCTGGGCGCGGCGTTCTTCGGCGAAAGCATGTTCAGCCGCGAGACCGACGCCAGCAAGATCGCCCTCGCCCACCTTGTCGCCCGGTTGCGCAAGGGCGACTATTGCCTGCTCGATATCCAGTTCGTGACCGAGCATCTGAGCCGGTTCGGCGCCGTCGAGATCCTGCGCACGGGCTACCGCCACCTGCTCGCGGAGGCGCTCGATCGGACGGCGACGTTCTACCGCGAGCTCGAGCCGTCGGAGGTCTTGCGCCTCTTGCAGCCGACGACCCAGACGTCATAGACCGGATGCTCGAGCGCCGACAGCGCCGGGCTGGAGGCGAACATCCAGCCGGAGAATAGCCGGACCGGATCCTCGCCCCGTTTTATGTCGTCGATCTCCAGGAAGGCGGACGTCTCCGGCGGTTCCTCGGGCGGCGTCTTGCGGCAGTCGCGAACGACGATCGAAAGCGTGCCGAAGCGAATGCGGTCGTCGACCGGCGCGTCGATGGTCGAAATGCGCGCAGTCACCTTGTCGAGACCTTGAAGCACGGCGACCTCTTGGGCCATCGCCGGGCCGGCGACGAACCAAAAGCCGGCGACAAAACAACACCAGGAGCCGCGCGCCATCGGTCTGTTACCCGGCCGACTTGACGGCGAGGAAGCGGAGCCGGATATAGTCCGCTACCCACACACCCGCGTCGTCGACGAGGCGCGGCCGCAACTCCTCGCGCACCTCGTCGATGAACTCTTGCCGCATCGGCCGGGGAACGGCGAGAACAAAGGCCTCGGCGAACGTTGCGAGCCAACCGGTGATGTCGCCCGGCAGCGGGGTCGGACGCTCGATCAGCGCGATCGAGTCGACCCTGAATCCGGCGCTTTCGAGCTTGGCGGCGTATTCGTCGGGGCCGGGGAAATACCACGGGAAGGCGGCCTCGCCATCGATGCCGCGGCGCGCCAGCGCGCGCAACAGCTCGCCGGTGATGATCGCCACGTTGCCGCGGCCGCCCATCTCGCCGACCACGCGCCCGCCCGGCACCAGCGCGCGATGCATCCCGGCGGCGACCGGGTCGGGCCGGGTCATCCAGTGGAGCGCGGCGTTGGTCAGGATGGCGTCGAACTCGGCCTCGAAGCCCAGCGAATGGCCGTCCACCACGTGCGCATCGAGGCCGCGCGCGCAAGAAGCGGCAATCTGATCCGCGCTCGCGTCGACACCGACGACGCGCGCCCCGGCGTCGGCGATCCGCTCGGTCAGCGCGCCGTCGCCACAGCCGAGGTCGAGGATCCGCTCGCCCGGTTGGGGCGCCAGCATGTCGAGCAGCGGCGCGCCGAGGTCGGCGACGAACCGCGCGTTCTCGGCGTAGCGGTCGGCGAGCCAGCGCTGCTCGGCGCGGCCCGGATCGTTACTTGAGGCCATCGCCCTTCTTGTCGTCGCCCTTGCCAGTCTGGCTGAAGATCATCTGGCCGAGCAGCGCGAACAGGTCGATGCAGCCCTGCGTCGATTCGATCTCGCCACCTTCGGCGATCATCTGCTCGTCGGCGCCGGGCGACAGGTTGAGGTACTTGTCGCCGAGTAGCCCCGACGAGGTGCACGCGGCTGAAGTGTCCGTGGGCAGCTTGATTCCGTCTTTGATGCTCAGCGTGACGACGGCGAAATACGTGTTGGGATCGAGCACCTCATCGACGACGGTGCCGACCTTGATCCCGCTGAGGCGGACGTCGCCGCCGACATTGATGCCGTCGATGCGGTCGAACTTGGCCTGGACGGTATAACCGTCGACCGCGCCGACGTCCGCCTTGGAATAGGCGAACAGCATAAAGATCGCGGCGACCGCGATGACCACGGCGCCCATCAATGTCTCGATCAGGTTCTTGCCCATCGGGCTAGGCTCCTTGGTTCGGCCGTCCGGCGCCGTGCGCCGTCAGCGTGGCCTGCCGCATCAAGACGGCCGCCACGGCTCGTAGTCGCCAGTCGCCGGCTGGCGCTTGCCGCCCGCAAGGACGTGGCCGGGCGGACGATAGGCCTCGGCGGTGCCGGTCCGATTGGGCCGGTGCTCCTTCTGCCAGGCCTGTTTCGCGCCGCCGCTCGGCACCTCGACGGTCGTATGATGCAGCCAGGCGTGCCATTCCGGCGGCACGCGCGAGGCCTCGACCTCGCCGGCATACAACACCCAGCGCCGCTCGCGGCCCTTGGCCGGGCGCTTTTTGTCGCGGAAATAGCGGTTGCCAGCGTCGTCATCGCCGACATGCTCGCCCCGCCACCACGTGAACAGTTGCGTTCCCAGCGTCATTCCAGTTGTTCCGATATGTGGTGCGGCCCTTCGCGGCCGGGAATATTGCACTTGTGTCATCCGCCGTCCAGTCCGCCGTGAGGCGCACGACGGACCCGGCCGAGACGGCATTTACAGCCTTGGAATGGATACGCTTTGGTTAACGTTGGCGGAAATGCGCGGATTTGGCGCTGGCCGGGCGTGGTCCGCACGGCTAGGCTCTATGCCACCAACACGGAAGGCGAATCATGGCAGGCAAGATCGACGCGCGACTCTCCGAACTCGGCATCACGTTGCCCGAGGCCTCGGCGCCGCAGGCCAATTACGTGCCGTATACTGTGTCGGGAAATCTCGTATTCATCTCGGGCCAGGTGCCCATGCTCGGCGACGAGCTGATCACCGGCAAGCTTGGCGCCGACGTCGACGTCGAGACCGGCCAGAAGGCGGCCAGGGCGTGCGCGCTCAACCTGATCTCGCACCTCAAGTCGGCATGCGGCGGCGACCTCGACCGCGTGACGCGATGCCTGAAGCTCGGCGGCTTCGTCCAGGGCACGCCCGATTTCACCGCCGCGCCGATGGTGGTGAACGGCGCCTCGGATCTGATGGTGGACGTCTTCGGCAACGCCGGGCGGCACGCGCGGTTCGCGGTGGCGGTCGCGTGCCTGCCGCTCGATTCGGCGGTCGAGGTCGATGCGGTGTTCGAGATCGCGTGACGATCGCCGTCACGCGTGGGGATCGCGCCCGGTGCCGATGACGTAGGTCTCGAACTTCTCGACGAACTCCGCCGCCGTGCCGCGTCCCTGCGGCGTGTTGTAAAACTGCTTCCAGTATTCGGCGAGCCCCTGGATGTTGTCCATCGCGGGCAACGCCTCGGGCACCCGCTGGTAATGCACCCGGCACATGGCGGTCGCATAGGCGAGGTTCCAGACGAGCTGATCGATACGCTCCTGGCCCGGCACCAGAAACGCCTCGACGTGGGTCCGGGTCTCGGGGCGGTAGCGCAGATAGTTGTCCCAGATGTCGTCGTGGGTCGCCGGCTCCATCTGGTAGAGGCCGCGCGCCGGCCCGTCGCGAAGCTGACGGACATAGTGGAGATGGCTCTCCTGCAGCGCGGTGCCGAGCACGAGGTTCTCGGCCGCCTCGCCGTGTGCGGCCATGGCCACGAGCGTGGGGCGCACGATGTTGGTGCGGAACTGGGGGATGTTGAGCATGATCGCCTCCGTCTCGGTTCGCCCAGCGTCGGCGGGACCGGCAAGCATCTACGGTATCAGAACGACGTGAATCATCTATCTCGAATTCAATGATACGGCGGCGATCATACCGATCTGTTCGGTGGTTACGATCTCTAGCTTGCAATGGCGATAGATTCGCTCCACCCTTCTTCGATCGTTGGACAATAAGGGTCGCAGGAGTAGTACCCCATGCCAGACGGCGGCGAGCCCGTCACAATCAAAGTCGCCCCCCGCCTCGCCGAAATCGATGCGGTGGCGTGGGACGCCTGCGCCGGCGACGACAACCCGTTCGTCAGCCACGCGTTCCTGTCGACGCTGGAGGACTCCGGCGCGGTCACGGGCGAGAGCGGGTGGCAGCCGCAGCACCTCGTCATCGAGGACGAGGCGGGCGGGCTCATGGGCGCGGTGCCGGGCTACCTCAAGAGTCACTCATACGGCGAATATGTGTTCGACTGGGGCTGGGCCGACGCGTTCGAGCGCGCAGGCGGCGAGTACTACCCCAAGCTTCAAGTCTCGGTGCCGTTCTCGCCGGTGACCGGGCCCCGGCTGCTCGCCCGGCCAGGGGCGGACGAGCAACGCACCCGCACCCTGCTGCTCGCCGGGCTCACCGAGCTCGCGCGCCAGCACGAGGTGTCGTCGTTCCACGTCACGTTCTGCACCGAGCCCGAATGGCGGATGATGGGCGACGCCGGGCTGCTGCAACGGGTCGGCCAGCAGTTCCATTGGCACAACCGGGGCTACGACACGTTCGATGACTTCCTCGCCGCGCTGTCGTCGCGCAAACGCAAGATGATCCGGAAGGAACGCGAGGTCGCCAACTCGGGCGGCATCACCATCGAGACGCTGACCGGCGATGCGCTCGGCGACCGCCACATGGACGCGTTCTACGGCTTCTATCTCAACACCGTCGACCGCAAGTGGGCCAACGCGTACCTCAACCGCGAGTTCTTCCATATGCTGCGCCAGCGCCTCTCGGACCGTCTCGCGCTGGTGATGGCGTCGCTCGACGGCGAGCCGGTGGCGGGGGCGCTGAACCTGATCGGCGGCGACACGCTCTACGGCCGTAACTGGGGCGCGGCGGGGCGCTTCAAGGGGCTCTATTTCGAGGCCTGCTTCTACCGCGCCATCGAGTTCGCCATCGACCACGGCCTCGACAAGGTCGAGGCCGGCGCGCAAGGCCCGCACAAGATCAGCCGCGGCTACGTGCCGAGCCCGACCTACAGCGCCCACTGGATCCGCGACAAGGGATTCAGCGAGGCGGTCGAGAACTTCCTCGACCGCGAGCGCCCGATGATGCGCGAAGAGATGGCGGCGCTCACGCACCACGCGCCCTACCGCAAAGACGGCGGCACTCTGCCCGACTTGGGACAGATCTGACTTCACTCGCCACGCTGCCGCGCTGCGCGCCGCCGAGTTCAGCGAACTCTATCGAGTTTGAATGCGGTTGCCCGGCTCCGTTCCCACCCCACTCTTGCAAGAACGACCGGCCCCTTGATATAAGAACAAAAAGGGAACATTTGGGACATTTCCGGTGGCCGAATACGCCGAGCTCCAGGTCACGACCAACTTCACGTTCCTCCGCGGCGCCTCGCATCCGGAGGAGATGGCGGTGGAGGCTGCAGCCCTCGGCCTCGCCGCGGTGGCGGTCACCGACCGCAACACGCTGGCCGGTGTCGTACGCGCCCACGGCGCGGCCAAGGATGCCGGCATCCGGCTGATCACGGGCGCGCGCCTCGACCTCACCGACGCGCCGAGCCTGTTGTGCCTGCCGACAGACCGCGCCGCCTATGGCCGGCTGTCCCGGCTCCTCACTCTCGGCAAGCGCCGCGCGCTCAAGGGCGCGTGCGACATCGCGCTCACCGACGTGTTCGATCATGCCGAGGGGCAGATATTCATCGCGTTGCCGCCGGACGGCATGTCGGCCGAGATCGATCCCGCCTTCGCCGCCCATCTCCACCGCCTAGCCCGCCGCCTTGGCCGCGGCCTTTACCTCGCCGCCCACCACCTCTATCGCGGCGACGACGAGAAGCGCATCGCGGCACTCGCCCGCCTCGCCGAGGCCACGGGCATCCCGCTAATCGCAACCAATGACGTCCACGCCCACACCCCGGCGCGGCGGCGCCTCCTGGACGTCCTCGCTTGCATCCGCGAGCACTGCACCATCGACAGCGCGGGCTACCGCCTCCTCGCCAACGCCGAGCGCCACCTCAAACCGGCCGAAGAGATGGCGCGGCTGTTCCGCCATCACCCGGACGCCATCCGGCGCACCGTCGAGATCGCGGACGCCTGCCGCTTCTCGCTCGACGAGCTGGCCTACGAATACCCCGACGACGAGGCGCCCCAAGGCACCACGCCGCAGGCCGAGCTCGAGCGGCTGACCTGGGAGGGCGCGCACGGACGCTACCCGGACGGCATCCCGGACGGCGTCCGCGCCCAGCTCGCCCATGAGCTCGAGCTGATCGGCGAGCTCGCCTACGCGCCCTACTTCCTCACCGTCCACGACATCGTCCGCTTCGCGCGGTCGCGCGGCATCCTGTGCCAGGGGCGCGGCTCGGCGGCCAACTCGGCGGTGTGCTACTGCCTCGGCATCACGGCGGTCGATCCGAGCCGGCTCGACCTCCTGTTCGAGCGCTTCGTCTCGGCCGAGCGCGGCGAGCCGCCCGACATCGACGTCGATTTCGAGCACGAGCGCCGCGAGGAGGTGATCCAGTACATCTACGCCAAGTACGGCCGCGAGCGCGCCGGGCTGTGCGCCACCGTGATCCACTACCGCACCCGGCTCGCGGTGCGCGAGGTGGGCAAGGCGCTCGGCCTGTCCGACGATACGATCTCGGCGCTGTCCGGCACGGTCTGGGGCTGGAAGTCGGACGGCATCGCCGAGAAGCACATCCGCGAGATCGGCCTCGACCCCGACGACCCCCGGCTCGACCTCGCGATCCAGCTGACGCGCGAACTCACCGGCTTCCCGCGCCACCTGTCGCAGCATGTCGGCGGCTTCGTCATCACGCGCGGGCCATTGAGCGAGGTCGTCCCCGTCGCCAACGCGGCGATGAAGGACCGCACCACCATCGAGTGGGACAAGAACGACCTCGACGCGCTCGGCATCCTCAAGATCGACGTGCTCGGCCTCGGCATGCTGAGCTGCATCAGAAAGGCGTTCGAGCTGCTGGCGGCGCATTACGATCGGCCGATGACGCTGGCCGACGTCCCGGCCGAGGATCCGGCGGTCTACGACATGCTGTGCGAGGCCGATTCGGTCGGCGTGTTCCAGGTCGAGAGCCGAGCCCAGATGACCATGCTGCCGCGCCTGCGCCCGCGCAACTTCTACGACCTGGTGATCGAGGTGGCGATCGTGCGCCCGGGCCCGATCCAGGGCGACATGGTGCATCCTTATTTGCGCCGCCGCCGCGGCGAGGAGACGGTCGATTACCCGTCGGAGGCGCTCAGGGGCGTGCTGGCCAAGACTCTCGGCGTGCCGCTGTTCCAGGAGCAGGCGATGAAGATCGCCATCGTCGCCGCCGGCTTCACCCCGTCCGAGGCTGATCGCCTCCGCCGCGCCATGGCGACCTTCCGCCGCGCCGGCACCATCCACACCTTCCAGGTCAAGCTGGTCGAGGGCATGGTCGCCAACGGCTACGAGGCCGAGTTCGCCGAGCGCTGCTTCAAGCAGATCGAGGGCTTCGGCGAGTACGGCTTCCCGGAGAGCCACGCCGCCTCGTTCGCGCTCCTGGTCTACGTCTCGGCCTGGCTCAAGCACCATTACCCGGACGTCTTCGCCGCCGCCATTCTCAACAGCCAGCCCATGGGGTTCTACGCGCCGGCCCAGCTGGTGCGCGACGCAAGGAGCCACGGCGTCGAGGTACGCCCCGTCGACATCAACCACAGTGAGTGGGACTGTACGCTGGAGCTGATGGACCACGAGGTCGAACTCCCTCTCCCCTTGGGGGAGAGGGCTGGGGTGAGGGGTTCGGACGAAGTCCGCGAAAAAAACGATCCGCCGTTACGTCCCTGCTCTGGAGAATCTAGTGAGCCGCCTACGGCGGCAACTTTTCATAGACCCCTCACCCCGACCCTCTCCCCCAAGGGGAGAGGGGGCGCTGAAGCGACATCACACCCCCACGCGTTGCGCCTCGGCCTGCGCCAGATCAAAGGGTTTGCGGAAGCCGACGCCGAGCGCCTCACCGATGCGCGCGAGGACGCCGGACGCCCGTTCGCCGATCCCGCCGATCTGTGGCGCCGCGCCGGCCTCTCGGTCGCAGCGCTCGAGACCCTTGCGCGCGCCGACGCCTACGGCTCGGTCGGGCGCACAAGACGCCAGGCGCTGTGGGCGGTGCGCGCGCTCGGCCCCGCGCCGCTGCCATTGTTCGCCGCCGTCGGCGAGAACCGCCCCGACCCCGAGGTCAAGTTGCTGCTCATGGGTCTCGGCGAGGAGGTGAGCCACGACTACGCAGCCATGCGCCTGTCGCTCAAACGCCACCCGCTGGCGCTGATGCGCGACGTCCTCGCCGCCGAGCGCGTTACCCCGGCCGAGCGGCTGGTGACGATGCGGAACGGCGCCCGCGTCACCGTCGCCGGCCTGGCGCTGATCCGCCAGCGCCCGGGCACCGCGTCCGGCGTCATTTTCATCACGCTGGAGGACGAGACCGGCGTCGCCAATCTGGTCGTCTGGCCCAAGACCTTCGAGCGCTACCGCCGCCAGGTGATGACCGCCAGGCTGTTGCGCGTCACCGGCGAATTGCAGCGCGAGGGCATCGTGATCCACGTCATCGCCCACAAGATCGACGACCTGACCGACCGCCTCCGCGCGCTGGCCGCCCCCGACGTCGCCGCGATCGAGCCACCCCATGCCCGCGCCGACGCCCTCAAGCACCCGCCCGGCTACGACAAGCGCATCTACCCGTCACGGGATTTCCATTGAGGGAGCGTGGCGCTAGCTGAACGGTACGAAATTCCGATCGATCGCCACGCGGGTCATCGCCGCGTACTCCGAATCGTCGCGCCGTGCTCGTACGATGAAATTTCTGGCCGCATCCCTTCTCGCAGGGGGAACGTCGAACTCGAAGGCAACGAGATACATCATGTGAATCATTTCGAAAACCTCCGAACGTCGTTTCCGCAAATCAGGCCGATTCAAACCAAGAGCCTCAATCGATATTTCTCCGCGAATGCTCCCATTCGCAGGGACCGCAACATGCTCCCGAAATGAAATATGCGCTTCCGGGTCATCGTCTTGTGGATGGAGGAACAATGGATCTTCACGGGCCACATCATCCGTATGCGCAACAGCCCTGTTCGCTGGCGTTTCCAAAGGAAACAAATTTCTCTTCTCCCGCCGATTACAAATCTCGCACGCTAGAAACAGGTTCGACCAATCATATGCCAACCAATAATACCCTGGCCGGCTGAGCACATCATCCGCGTCCTGCTGATATCCCTTCTTGGGCCGGAAATGCTCGACATCGCCATAGCTGATGTGCCGGATCTGCGATTCGCAGAAACAGCATTTACCGTGTTGCGCTCTAATCAGCCCGTTCTTGACGCTGACCGCGCCGTATAGGTCCTTTTTGATATCGA
>PVBE010057596.1_pt1 | contig 13002 bp, 15 predicted proteins | sample 1631181 | NCBI WGS metagenome assembly PVBE01 (sample SAMN08397723, study PRJNA350692) | Marine metagenome, whole genome shotgun sequencing project. | isolation source: water | place: Pacific Ocean | collected 2012-04
ATGCCCCGTATGAACAACTCCCAATTGAAGGTCGGCGTTCAACTTCACCCCCAGGCCACCACGGTTGAGGCTCTGCGTGATGCGTGGCAAAGGGCTGACGATATGGGAGCCGACTCGATCTGGATCTGGGATCACTTCTACCCGCTTTACGGCGACCCGGATGCTGAGCACTTCGAGGGGTGGACTCTGCTTTCAGCCATGGCTGCTGACACTTCCAAGGCGATGCTCGGCACGATGGTGACGGGCAACTCGTACCGGAATCCAGAACTGCTGGCCGACATGGCCCGCACTCTGGACCACCTGACCGGTGGGCGCATATATCTCTCTGTGGGCGCCGGCTGGTTCGAGCGGGACTACGAGGAATACGGCTATGAGTTCGGCACGGCGGGTAGTCGCCTCCGCCAGTTGGAGGCTGACCTACCCCGGATGCGTAGCCGGCTCGAAAAATTGAATCCCCCACCCATAGGTCCGATGCCTCTGCTCATCGGGGGTTCGGGGCGCAAGGTCACGCTGCGGCTAGTAGCCGAATACGCAGATGCGTGGAACTGCTTCGGCCCACCGGAAAACGTGGCTGAACTGTCGACGATTCTGGACGACTGGTGCGCCAAGGTTGGTCGGGACCCGGCCGAGATTGAGCACACGGTGGCCATCTCGCGAAACGACGTTCACGACGTCGGCCGATACATGGACGTAGGTGTTGACCATGTGGTGGTCATGATCGGCCAGCAACCCGGCGTGGTTGGTGACTTCAGAGAAGCTGGCGATATGCAACAGGGAATTACTGGCAAACCCTTCGACCTCACCCCATTGGAATCACTAATCTCGCAGCGGGAAGCCCTGAGCTGACCTGATCGTTCGCCTACGATCGTGGGATAACACCAGATGCCGGGAGCGGCCCATGACCGATGCGACCACCTTTTTTTCCTGCGCCAAGTGCGGCGGGACCACCTGTGAGAAGGGCGAGATCCGCACCACCGGATCGGGTTTCAGCCGGTTCCTGAACCTACAGAACCAGAAGTTCGGCTTCATGGCCTGCACAGCCTGCGGCTACGCCGAGTTCTACCGGATGGACGGCAAGGGAGGCCTCGGCACGGTGTTCGACGTCCTCACCAACTGACCGGGGTCAGAAATCAATGCGGGTGGCCACACCGCCGACCCGGACCCGGTCTACCCGCCCACTGACCACCTCGACCTCGGAGCAGACAGCCGAAGGGCGACCCATCTCGATGCCTTGAGCTGCCACCAGCACGTGGTGCCCGTCGACTCCCACACCAAGCAGCTTCTGGTGAACTAGCCAACAGGCCAAGGCGCGGTTGGTCGTCCCGGTGGCCGCTGCCTCATCGGTTCCCACTGCTGGGCATAGGTCCCGACACCGGTAGTCGTGGTCGTCGTCGGCCACGTCGGTGACAACCAGAGCGACCGTGTCGACGCCGATCCGGCGACACCACCCAGCGAGACCGTCGAAGTCTGGTGCTACCGCTGCCATGGCCGACAGGTCCCGGAACGGAACTATCAGGTGGGTGAAGTCAGAAACCGTCCGCTCTATCGGTAGGGAACTGTCAAGGCTGTCAATGGCGACTCCTAGTCGCGCCGCCACCTCTGCGGGATGGACGCCGCCGGGCTTGAAGGATGCCGGCGCGAGGTCCATCCAGATCTCAGGCCGACCATCCTGCCTGCAGCGCACCTCCACCTCGACAGTGCCTCCAGTCGATCGGACGACCAGATTGACTCGACCATCGGCACCGGGTACCACCACCTCCTGTTCCACAAGTGATGTCACCAGTCCGACCGTGCCATGCCCGCACATTCCGTATTCGGTCGTCGTCGAGAAGAACCGGACATCGATGATCCCGTCGGCGAACCCGGTGACGAAGCAGGTGGCCGGAGCGCCAACCTCGGCGGCCATCTGCTGCATCGTCTCTGTATCTAGCTCCGAGGCGTCGACCGCCACGCCTGCTGGACTCCCCCCAGACGCCACCTCAGAGAACGCCAAGTAGAGGACGACTGGTGGTCGAATCAGATCCGGTCGTGCCACGGCGCTACCTCCTCGAACCCCCGGGCGAGACGCAACACGGTGGCCTCGTTGCCGAACGCCGCTCCGATCTGCACACCTACCGGCAGGCCACTAGAGCACCGACCCAACGGGACCGAGGCCGCTGGCCCACCGGTCACGTTGAAAAGTGGGGTGAACGGGATCTCGTCCAGCATCGCCGAGATGTAGGTAGGCCAGTCGCTGCCACCCATGTCCATTAGACCTAGCGGACGGGCTGGAGCAGCCAGAGTTGGGGTGAGGAGGATGTCGTAGTCCTCGAAGAAGCGTTCCATGTCCCGAGCCGTCCGGTGTAGTTCTTCGACGGCCTGGAGGTGGTCGTCGGGGCCGATATCCCTGCCGTGACGGTAGGCAGCCAGTGTGGCCGGCTCGAAGAAATCCGTCGGGTCTCCATCTGGATGGACCTGGAGGATCCCAGCGACGGTGGCGTGGACGTTGGCCGCAAACACCGTTGACAGTGCTTCTCGTACGGCCCACCCGTCGACAGGTGGCCGGACCTCGGACACCGCACAGCCCAGGCCCTCGGCCAGATCTGCCGCTTGATAGGCCGCGGTCCGGCAGGCCTCGTCCACCGACTCGTCCGCCAACCCTTCGGTCCAAAGGGCGATCCTCAATGGCCGTAGCGGCAGGTCTATGGCATCGACGAAACCGCCAGCGGGAAACGGAACGGCGGCGATATCGGGTGGAGATCCTGAGAAAGGGCCGTGGGTGACATCAAGCAGCAGCGCCGAGTCACGCACGCTGTGAGTGACGGCATGGCTCGCACTGAGGCCATCGAGACCTTCGGCGGCGTCATTTCCAAGTGGAACCCGACCCCGGGTGGGCTTGAGCCCGAACAACCCGCAGTTACTTGCAGGGATCCGGATCGACCCGCCGCTGTCGGTGGCGTGAGCTGCCGGCAACATCCCGGAGGCCACGGCACACGCCGAGCCGCCACTGGACCCACCGGCACTACGGGTCGGATCGAATGGATTCGGGGTCGGCCCCCTCAGGACCGGTGAGGTACAGATACCCATGCCCATCTCCGGGGTGTTGGTCTTGCCCAGCACCACCAGGCCGGCATCTCGCATCCGGCCCACGAGGACCGAGTCGACGGTTGGGACGACGTGGCGTAGGGCCCGGCTCCCGTTCGTCGACGGCAAGCCGGCCACATTGGTGTTGAGGTCCTTGACCAGGTATGGGACGCCATGGAGCGGGCCCGACGGAACGCCGGCCGCCACCCGGTCCCGAGCGTCGGCAAAGGCGGGAATTACCACAGCGTTCAGCCTGGAGTTCTGTGCCTCTATCCGGGTAATCGCCACCTCGACAAGCTCGACGGCCTTGACCTCGTTCGACACCACCAGTCCGGCCAACCCCGTCGCGTCATAGAGACCGTAGGCCTCGTCGATCGACACCGGGGACGACCTCAGTCCTCGTCCCACAGCGGGTAAGTCGACAGCGGGACGACCCCGTCGGTAGTGACCTGCACCATCTGTTCGAGCTTCACGCCCTCGGCTCCACCGTCGGGTCCGACGTAGGACTCCACGGACAACACCAAGCCGTCCTCTACCTCGCCGTCATAGCCGCACCGCTCCCAGTCGGCCGGGTATGGAATCCTGGGATACTCGTCCGACATGCCCACCCCGTGGAAGGCGCACGCGTACCGGTTCATCCACACCTCATCTGGTTGGCGCCAAGTGGCCGCTGATAGTTCTCGAAACGATGCTCCGACTCGGAGTAACTCCGTGTTGTGCCCGACCTCGTGGCGGGCCATCTCGTACAGCCTCCTCTGTTCGAGCGTCGGCTCTCGGCGGCCGCCTAGATCCCTACAGACAAAGGTGCGGGAGATGTCAGCGCAGTAGCCGAATGGACCGATCATGTCTGTGTCGAAGGCCACCAGGTCTCCAGCCTCGATGGCCCTTGGCCCAGCCTCCTGGTACCAGGGGTTGGTACGGGGCCCTGAACAGAGCATCCGGCCATCGAACCAGTCGCCGTCGTGGGACACGTTGACCTGGTGGATCAGGGACCACAGGCCGTTCTCGGTCATGCCGGGTACCAGGGCAGCCTCCATGACGGCCATGCCGTGCTCCGCCACTTCGACGGCATGGCCGAGGGCCACCATCTCAAGGTCGGACTTGCGGCTACGGGCCAACTCGACAGTCCCCTCAGCGTCAACGATCTGGATCCCGGCTTCGACCAGAGCGGCATGTGCCGAAGGCAACAGTCGCTCTACGCCAACCCGGGCGCCGGTTCCAAGCCCCGCTCCCTTGACGCCGGCAACTACATCGCGTGCGAAACGCCTCGCCACCTCGAACTGATCTAGGCCTGAGTCAAAGACGGTGACCGCGTTGGCTGGGAGGAACTCGTCGACCAGTGGCACATCGGTGGCATTGGCCCCGTGCATCACCACCGGTCCTTCGGCGGGCACCAGTAGGTAGGAAGTCGGTATGTGGGCCTGGAAGGTGTTGTAGGAGCGGTACTCGACGGCATGCCTGAGGCTCACTGGATTGTGGAGGACCAGCAGATCGATCCCGTCGGCCACCATGGTGGACCGCAGCCGGAGGAGCCGACCTGCTGCCATGGCCCGCACGTCAAGGTCCGGCCTCGTGATCACGGTCGCGGAACCTACACCGGACCCATCGCACTATTCAGATAGTCATGGCAATCAGTGGGCTCGCTTAACTACCGTCTGGTCATGAGCCAGCAGCCCACTGATTCTGGAGTCCTGAGCCCCGACGCCGAGTCGTTCCAGCGTTTCCACACCGAGGTACTACCTGGTCGGATCGCCGATGGAACCGGTGCCCTGGCTCATGGCTACTTGTCTGGCAAGGGGGCCTTGGCCGTCCGTACACCAGCTGGTTCCTGGACCTACGTGCCAGTCGATGGATCTGTCCGACTGGTGGAGGGTGAGGACAGCGCCGACGTGGTGGTGTCAGTCGGTCTCGAGGCGTGGCTGGGCCTGGCCTCGGACCTCGACACTGCCCCCGGTCTGCTCTACACAGACCGGGCAACGGTGCCGTTCGGCGATCCCCTCCGGTTCATGGGTTGGGAGCCGGGCCTCCGCGCCTTGTTCCATGGTCTCCCGATCTTCGATCCCGAATCTGTCGACCTGCGCGACGTCGATGGTTCACCACTCGACCCGACCCGGACGTTTCCATTTTCCCAGCTAAAGGCCACTGCTACTAACGCTGCGAATTTTCTTCGAACGGCCGGTTACCTGTGTATCTCTGGCGTCTTCAGCAGCGACGAGGTTGACGTCATGCTGGACGACGCCGAGATCCTCGCCGATGAGGCGAGACCGGGTGACATGACCTCCTGGTGGGGTCGAGATGGGAGCGGAACCGAGGTCTTGACCCGCGTTCTACGGGCAGCCAGCCGACCCAGCCTGAACGCTCTGATCGACGACCAGCGGGTGCGGCAAATCGTCGGGATCGCCGACGAAGAGCTGGCCCCCAGCGTGGACGATGGTCCGGAATCGGTCGACAGGGTGACCATGTTGTGGAAGCGACCAGGCATGACCGATGGTCTCGGGGATCTACCGTGGCACCGGGACTGCGGTATGGGTGGACACGCCAACCGCTGCCCTTCGACGGTCTTGACCATTTGTCTCACTGATGGTTCTGCCGAAGCTGGAGAGCTCCGGTTCCTACCCGGGTCGCACCGTGGATCCTTTCCGTTCGTTGACGGCAAGGCAACCGAGGCCCCGGAGGGCATCGGTCTGCCAATCGGTCCCGGTGACGTGACCCTCCACTACTCGGACCTGATGCACGCCTCGCTGCCACCCACGTCCACCACTGGTCCGTACCGGACCTCAGTGCTCATGGGGTTTACCCCGATCGGTCCCGGTCACCACCTTGGTGGCCGCCACTACAACGACCCTCTGTTGGCCAACCATGACGGACAGGTCGAACACCTCGGTCAACGCCTCTTGGCCGAACGGGTAGTACCAAGCCAAAGCGAAAACGGTTGAGAGAGCAGACCGTTGGGGAAATCTGAGGAAGCACCGTGTTTGATCTAACTGGGCGCACTGCACTCGTGACCGGTGGGGGCCAGAACATCGGCGCCGGCATCGCTGAGATGTTGGCTGCCGCAGGAGCCCGCGTGCTGGTAAACGACCTACGGGCCGAACGGGCAGAGAACATCGTCGCCGACATCGTCGAAAGTGGTGGCCAGGCCGTTGCAGCACCGTTTGACGTCACTGAACGGGATGCAGTGCTGGCCGCGGTGGCCGACTTCGGACCGGTTGACGTGCTGGTGGCAAACGCGGGCAACGGTGGTGCCGAGGACATGCTGCCGAAGCGCTTCGCCGAGACCGTGCCCGAGGACTGGCGGGGCCCGATGGAGGTGAACCTGCTGGGGGTCCTGCACTGCTGCCATGCCGTGCTGCCCAGCATGGTGGAACGGGGCCATGGACGGATCATCGCTATCTCCTCGGCAGCCGGCACCCACGGGGTGGGCATCGGGTTCGCCCCGTACTCGGTGGGCAAGGGCGGTGCCCTGAGCCTGGTGCGTAGCCTGGCACTTGAGCATGGTCGTGATGGGATCACCGCCAACTCGGTGGCACTCGGGGTCATGGACTCGGTCCGCGAGGAGACGGTGGCCGCCTTTCAGAAGGTCATCCCGGTGGGCCGGCTCGGAACGCCCGACGACGTGGCGGCGGCTTGTCTGTGGCTGGCGTCCGACGAAGCGTCGTGGGTGACCGGTCAGACAATCGGCCTCAACGGCGGCGCCTTCACGTCCTGAAACTCACCTCCGATACCACCGACAGGAGAGTGGGGGTCGGCTGCCTATGTGGCCGTTTCGAGGATGAACACCCGGATGATCCTGTGGTCGGCCCTCGACCGGTACTTGGCATAGCCGGGATAGAAGGCATGGCCGAGGGCGAAGATCCGGTCGGTCTCTGCTTCGTCGGCCCGACGGGCGACGACCTCCACCGAGCGATCCCGGTAGGCGATGACCGCCGATGGATCGGCTTCAAGGTTGTACACCCAGCCGGGGGTTTTTCTCTGGCCGTAGTTGGACCCGATGACCGCCAGGTCCTCACCGACGGGGATGCCGAGCAGGGGCATGGTCCGGGGTCTCCCGGTCTTCGCGCCAGTGGTGGTCAGCATCATCACGGGTAGCCCAGCCAGAATGCTGGGGACCGTCAGCCGTCCCCCAGTGGCCTTAAACAGAGCCTTGTCAGGCAAATGGAGGGTCTTGGAGAAGTACCAGGCCCCGAACCGGGTTGATGCGACCTTCTGTACCGTTCGTTGCAGGACGTTGGCTGACCTCAATTCGAAGCCCAACTTGCCTAGTGCACCCATGGCTCAACCTCCCGACATGAAATATCAGACTCAGGCCACCACCCAGACCGTAGGTGCTGGACGACTCTTCGGGTGTATGCGGGCCTCGGGTCGGCTTCTGGGTTCCGCCCCCGTTGCGCTGATTCGCCTTCGCTGCCAGGCCGCCCCAACGCACGTCCACCTGTACCCTGACCGGCGGTGGTAGACCGGTTTTCACGCCAGATTTCGATCCACCGACGGGTCGCTAGCTCATCGGGTAGAGCAGGGGACTTTTAATCCCAAGGTGCCGGGTTCGAGCCCCGGGCGACCCACGAACTACTTGCCCCGGCCCCCTACTCGCCGATGTCCTCGTTCCACAGGTCCGGGTGTTCAGCAATGAAGGTGGTCATGAGTTCCACGCACACGGTGTCGTCCAAAACTTCGACAACGACACCGTGGTCCGTGAGGAGGTGCTCAGGGCCCCGAAACGCACGGTTCTCTCCAACCACCACCCTCGGTATGCCATAGAGCAGAACGGCACCTGTGCACATGACACACGGCGAAAGCGTCGAATAGAGCACCGACTGTCGGTAGTCGGCTGCCGTTAGTCGGCCTGCGTCCTCCAGCGCCGCCATTTCGGCATGGAGCACCACCGATCCCTGCTGTACCCGCTGGTTGTGGCCACGCCCGACAACCTTTTCGTCGATCACCAAGACCGAACCAATTGGTACGCCACCTTCTGCTAACCCGAGGCGAGCCTCGTCAATAGCTAACCGGAAGAAGGAATCGGTCATGCTCTCAACCTTCCCGTGCAAAAAGGGTGCACGGGTCCACCCCGCGCATCGCCAGCACCCGCTCGACCGCCTCGTCTAACCACCGTTCGTCCAACGATCCATCGTCCAAAGCGGCCACAAGACTCCACGCCGCAGGCACCACATTGGCCAGGCCACCGATCATCAACAGATCGGCGCCGGCGATCAGGGCCAGCCGCGCCGCCGTGGCTACGTCGACCAGATCAGCGACCGCCCCCATAGCCAGGTCGTCGGTGACCACCACCCCGTCGAAGCCAAAGTCGTCTCGTAGCAGGCCGGTGATGGCGGCCGGGGACAGGGTGGCCGGCACCCCACCGGTCAGGCCGGGCACCGCCAAATGGCCCACCATGACCGCGGCTCCGTCAGGAGTCAGAACGAACGGGAGCAGGTCAACCTCCCACATCTCCTCCAGCGGTGGCGTAGTGGCCAACTCGTCGTGACTATCGGCGTTGGCCCGGCCATGGCCGGGAAAGTGCTTGACCACCGGCACCAAGCCGCCCGTCATCAGGCCCTCAGCAAAGGCAATGCCGTGTGTGGACACCACCTCGGGATCGTCGGAGAAGGAGCGCTCGCCGATCCCCGGCGAACCGCCCACGTCGAGCACCGGCGCTAAAACCACCGTGACCCCCAGGTCGGCCAGCGCCTCTGCCCGCTCAGTGGCCATGGCCCGTACCGCGTCGACCGATAGGGCGGCCATCTCTGCAGCTGACGGCATCGACCCCAAAATCGCCTCGAACCTCTGAACCCGACCTCCCTCCTCGTCCACGGCCACTATCACCGGCCCGGTGGCCGATGCAGCCTGCACAGCGGCAACCGCCATCGGAAAACCATCCCCCACCGCACCAATCACAACCACCCCGGCCACCAGACCACGGCCGGCCAGATCGGCCACCACCGGAAGTTCCGCCTGGCTGGCGAGAGGTAGCAGGACCTGTCCGACCCGGAGCCCTACCGGGAGATCGGCCACGCACTCGGCCGCCGACGGGCCGGGAGTAAGGGTCGACGTGGTGGTGGTCGACGTGGTGGTGGTCGACGTGGTCATGGACGTGGTGGTCATGGACGTGGTGGTCATCCAGGAGACCGTGGTGGTCAGAGCCGCCACGGTGGTCTTCGATCCAGTGGTCGGGACGGGCACAGTGATCGTCAAGGGTGTGGAGATCCGTTCGGTGCTGCCACACGCAGCGGCCACGAACGTGAGGACGAGTAGGAAAGCCAGCGTTCTGTCTCCCGTAGCTGGCAGGCGACCGGGGGATCCAGACATCCGCATGGGGTCAGTGGACCACAGAACGACCACCGGCGCCGGTCACCTACCAGACCAGATGCCAACCGGCCCCTAGCCTGCAGCCATGCGGACGATGCTGGTCATGCTCCTGACCGTGGTGAGCATCATCGGCGTGCTCGTCATCGGCCTAGGTGGAGATCCCGTCGACGAGTCGGCCGTCATGCCAGCAACTCCGACCACGCAGGCGCCGACCGGCGCCGTTCCGGCGCCGACCACCTTCGCCGAGTACGACGACACCTCCGGCAGGGGCGTCCTCGTCGCCGTAACCACCACGAACGGCACAATCACCGAGACCAGGGCGCCAGAACCCCTGGATACCCTGGCCCCCATCGAAGGCCTTGGCGTCCCGACCCTGAACGCCTCCTCTTCGGTCAGCACCGTCGGCATTGATCGCGTCATGTTCGGCATGACACTTCACGACGCACAGGTAGCCGCCGGTAGCCGGTTCACCCCCATCACCCCGGTGGGCCACTGTTTCCTCGTCGTCCCCGAAGCCGGACAGGCCGGACTGACCTTCTGGGTGGTGTCCGGCACCGTCGAGCGGGTCGACGTCGACACCCGAACCATCACCACCCGGTCCGGGGCCGGCATTGGTGACACCGAAGACCGCATCCGAGAAATGTTCGGCGAACGCATCCACACCACGACGCTCCCCGACGGATCTGGGAACCTGCTGGCCTACATCCCCAAGGACGTCGCCGATGCCACCTACCGGGTGATGTTCCTGTCCAACGGCCTTCAGATAACCCGTATGTGGGCCGGGCGCCTCCCGTGGGCTGAGGAACTAGGCGGCTGCCCCGGCTGACCGGCGTTCAGGAACCGTAGGCCTGTCAGTACCCCTCCGGCAGGTCGTGGACGTACTCACCACAACTGACGAATACCGCTCCATACCCGATCCGCTCACCCACTCCGGAGTCCAAGTCAAGGCCCCGCATCCACTCGATAGCCCCCGCGCTGATAGTCCCATCGTGGACGAACACCTCCAATGGCGCATCCAACGCCGCCTCGTAGCGGACTGACCCGCCAATGGTCAGACCGACGTAGGGCTGGCCCAGAAACCCCTGAATAAGAGCCTCGACCGGCTGGCCGCTGTCAGGATGACGACCGACTCCGATGGCCGCCACGTCGCCAGCACCCGGCGAGTAGCAAATGAACTCCATGTCGAACGACTGGTCACCGACCTGTACCCACCCGTTGGTCACCACCTGGGGAATCGTCGTGGTTGACGCCACCGCCTCATACTTGTCCACCGTCGATCCGGCGGCCATCGACGGGTCGTCGGCCAGCCCATCACCACCGCACGACACCCCAACAAGGAGCAGTGAGCAAAGGACTGCCGGAACCAACCCCCTCACAGCGTCGCTTCCTTCCTGAGGGCGAGAAGTTCAACGATTCGGTCGTCATGGCACCGAGCCTCCACCTCGCCGGGCACTGGACCAACCAATGCCACACCCTCGGTGTCCTCAACCACCACAACCGTCTCGGTCGTCCGCTGGAACGCCACGACCTCAGCCACACCCCACCGCGCATCTACCCGATTCAGGGCTTCGATCAGGGCCGCTGGCACAACGGAACCAACGTCGGGTCGGGCCCCGGTACCCAACCATCGGCCAATCTCCTCCCAGGACCCCGGGCGCTCATCGGCAGACAAACGCAGGCCAGCCGCCCGGAGGCGACGAACCAGGTCTCGGCCCCGAACCGGTTCGGCACCCAACGCCAGCGCCCGTTGGCGCACGTCGGTCGACACGTCGTAGTGGTCACCCTGAAAGGCCATGCGTCGAAGGCCTAGGAGCTGGGCGAACGCGTGTAACTCATCGACGCTGTCGTCGCTCACCAGGTGAGCCCACCGGGCACCCCTCCAGGGCCATACGGCCTCATCGACCAGCACGGCCATACTGACGATTTTGCCCGACCCGCACCCCCGCCGCCAGAGGCTCACCTTCAGAAAACCCATACCAGGAACTGAGAACGACGCCACACCTCGCCTCAGGGAATGAAAGACTCGCCGCATGGCACGCAGTTCCCGACGGGACGACCTCGAGGCGGTGACCCTGCGCATCCCCGCGTCCCGTCCGGTCGGCGACCTCCCCCGAGTCGGGTTGGCCTCACTGCTTCGGATACACCGGATCAAGCCCTCCGAAATCGGCGACCTAGCCTCATCCGCCCAAGAGATGGCCCATGAGATGGCCGCCGCCGGTTCCGGCGTCGTCATCGACTACTGGGTATCTGACGCCGAGGTGGCAATCGACATCACCGGCGACGGCCCAACCCGTCGTATTAGCGCACCCCGTTTCTGAGTCAGGGGCTTATGGCTGCCCGACGCACCACGGTCCACATAGCCTCGCCTACCGTCGAGGTGACGGCCCACCACCCGGTCCCGCTGGCTGCCTCCAGCGAAGCCACCACCGCTTCGCACGACAGGTAGATCGGCGTTTCCGGGCCGCGACTGTTCACCCATACCACGCAGCCGTCATCAGCCAGGCAGCGATCCACCTCGGCGGCGAACAAGAACATATTCTGCAGGATCAGTACATCGAGCACCCCATCGGCCAGCGGCAGGGAAGACCCATCGGTACACACCAGCGGCGGCGCCCCATCCACGGCGTTACTGAGCATCCCCCACGACAAGTCAGCAGCCACGAAGCAATCAAACCGCCCCATCAGGTCTCGAGCCGAAATGCAGGTCCCGGCCCCCAACTCCAGCACCGTCCGACCGGCCACGACGCCCCGTTCCAAGGCATCTAATACCGGCGCGTTGCGGGTCGGATGGTCCCGGGTGGCCGTCCACTCCGGAGCCAACGAGTCGAAGAGGGTCCGAACCTCGCCGACCAGCGAGTCGTCCCAAGTCCCGTCTCCAGCCACCAGTTCGGTGACCTCGCGCATCCGATGGTTCACCACCGTGCCCCTGGTGCCTTCGTCAGCTCCGTCGATGCCCGGTAGCTCCTCGATCATCCCCACAGGTCGATCTCCGAACTCATCGGTCCCGGCTTAACGGCCGGTAGAACCGAAGCCTCCCTCACCCCGTTCAGACGAAGGAAGTTCTTCGACCTCGGCGAACCGACACTCCTCAACCCGCTGGATCACCAGTTGGGCAATGCGTTCTCCGCGCACCACCTCAAACGACTCGGTCGGATCGGTGTTGACAAGCAGCACCTTCAACTCGCCCCGATAGCCCGAGTCGATGAGACCCGGCGTATTAAGGCAGGTAACGCCATGCTTCAGGGCTAGGCCGCTCCGGGGCTGGACAAACCCCGCGTAGCCGACCGGAATGGCAATGGCCGCGCCTGTTGCTACGAGAGCGCGGCCACCACCGGGCTTCAGAGTCACGTCCTCGGCGGCCACTAGGTCGGCACCAGCATCACCCTCACGGGCATATGACGGAAGGGGAAGGTCGTCGACCAGCCGGATCAGGGGGATCTCGAGCACGACGGCGACCCTAGCCCCCCACCTTTAGCGGGCCACAGTGCGCCACACCTTAGAATCGGCACCGTGTTGGCATGGATGGACCTCGAGATGACCGGGCTGGATCCCGACAAGGACGTGATCGTCGAGATCGCGACCCTGATCACCGACGACGACCTCGCCATCGTCGCCGAGGGCCCTGACCTCGTTATC
>PVBE011328296.1_pt1 | contig 13002 bp, 11 predicted proteins | sample 1631181 | NCBI WGS metagenome assembly PVBE01 (sample SAMN08397723, study PRJNA350692) | Marine metagenome, whole genome shotgun sequencing project. | isolation source: water | place: Pacific Ocean | collected 2012-04
CGACCGAAACGGCGGCTTACCAAGGCTTTCGGACGGCGTCGCGCGCGGCTTCCGATGTGCCGCATCGCTACGCCGCACGCTCCTAGCCGAAAACCTTGGCAAGCCGTCCCTATGAGTCATTATCACCGCTCCTTGGTATTACGCGGCCGGCAGTTCGGCGACGGCGTCCTCGACGTCGTAGAAGGAGGGGCGCTCATGGGCATATAACGTCTTGCGCGCGAATTCGACGCTGACGGCCGGTGCGTAGCCCTGCATATAGGCGAGAAGCCCGGCCTTCATGCAGACAAAATATTTGGTGTCGGTGTTGGAGCGGCCCTTGATCGCCGCCGCGATCGGGCCGACGAATCCGTACGACAACAAAACGCCGAGGAAGGTGCCGACCAGCGCCGCGCCGATGAGGTGGCCGAGCACTTCCGGCGGCTCGGTGATCGAGCCCATGGTATGGATCACACCCATCACGGCGGCGACGATGCCGAGCGCCGGCAAGCCTTCGGTGGCCTTGTTCACCGCTTCCGAGATTTCGAGCTGGTCGTTGTGATGGGTTTCGATTTCCTTGTCCATCAGGGCTTCCACCTCATGCGCCTTGTCCGAACCCAAGGTCATGAGGCGGATATAGTCGCACAGGAAGGTGACCGCGGTTTCGTCGTTGTAGAACTTGGGAAACTGTTGAAACAGGTCGCTTTCGGTGGGATTCTCGACATGCTGTTCCAGCGCCAGCATGCCTTTCATCTGCACCAGCTTAAAGACGGCGTAGAGCAGCGTCAGCAATTCGAGAAAGCTTTCCTTGTTGTGGCGTGGCGCTTTCAGCAGGCTCATCGTTGCCTTGATCGAGGCTTTGATGACCGTCTTGGGATTGGCGATGATGAAGGCGCCGACCGAGGCGCCGACAATAATGATGAATTCGACCGGCTGAATCAGAATCTCGATATGGCCGCCCATCATGATGAAGCCGCCAATGACGCATATGAAAACCGTCAGGCCGCCAACGATTAACAGCATCCGAACCTACCCCGCTACAATCAATACCGAGCGCACGCCCGGACGCGGCGCGCGCAGCTACAATTCGATTGCTAAATTTACCGCCTGCGGGGTGAAAGAACGGCTAACTACAATATCTTCGAAGCGTGGCGTCTCAACGAGTTGCGCCCGCTCACGGGCTCTAACGCGGCGTCAGACGCAACGTGCCGATGGTCGCCGATTCGATTTCCGCCCGACTCATCAAAAGCGGCACATATTCGCCGTTGCGCCACATTTCGGCGAAATCCCGGTAGTGCGACGACAATGGATTGCCGGACTGGCCGGTATTTTGGATGAAATAGGACTGTCCCAGCGGTTCCAAGTCATATATGGCGCGGTATGCGGGGCCATGATTTTGCGCGAAGGGCTGCTCTTCGTCGCGCACGGTGAAGCCGGCGGCATTGACCGTATTGCGCGCCCCGCCATTGGCCAGGCGGACCTCGAACATCGGGCCGATGATCGGTACCCGGTTGAGAACCTCGTGAGCGCTGTAGGCGTAATGGGCCTCGCCCCAGGCCCAGCCATCGATATTGTCGCCATATTGCCCGGCGAGATAATTGAGCGCCCGCTCGAGTGCCATGCTCGTGGCCTCGGTGCAATCCTCACGCGCGGCGGTTCCGATATCGTCGCACCAGGCGGCGCCGGGCTTGAGCGCATTAATAATGGCGTTCTCGCGGATCGCCCAATAATCGTCGAATGTGGCGCCCAGTTCGTCGGCGAAGAGGGCGCGCATCAATTCGCGCAGCCAAGCCATATAAATCAGCGGCTCGGCCTCCTCGGCGGCCATATCGTGATCCCAGGCGGCGAGCCGGATCAACGCTTCATGCGCCGCTTCGCTGCCCGGCGGCGTCAGCTCGAGGAGGCGCGGCAACAGGGATTTCGCGGCCAGCGAGACGGTATCCGCCTGGATCGCGGCGAAGCTCTCGCTATCATGCGCATCGCCTTCGCCGAGCAGCGCTTCAATGCGCTTGGCGCGGTGGGGCGCCGACCAATCGCGGGTGATGAAATAGGGATAGCGCGGCCCGACGATCTTGTTGTTGGCGGTGACGATCTGGCCGGAGCGCGGGTTGAACAGGCGCGGCAGGCCGGCGATGGGGATGAATCCCACCCAGTCATGTTCGCCGGTCCAGCCCGTCGCCGGCATCCAACCGTTGCCGGTGCGCCGAATCGGCACCCGGCCGGGCGCGAAATAGCCGATATTGCCGTGAATATCGGCAAATACGATATTTTGCTGCGGCGCGTGAAAGTCGCGCAGGATGGTCGTAAAACTGTTCCAGTCCTCGGCCAGGCCGATGCGCGCCGCCGCCTGGGCACTGAGGTCATCCTCGCCAAGCGCCGTCCAGGCGAAGGCGACGGCGTGTCCGGCGCCGGCAAACTCAGCGTAGGCCGGGGCGATATCGGAAACGACCGGGCCATGGCGGGTCTCGCGCACGTTCAGGACCACATTCTCGCCGTCCTTGACGCGAATGGTTTCCCGGCGCGTTTCGAAAGGCGCGCTGCCGCCGGGAATGAGATAGCGGTCGGGGTCGTCGGCGTGCAGGCGCTCGATAAATAAGTCCTGCACATCCGGATTGGTATTGGTGAATCCCCAGGCGAAATTGGCGGTGCGGCCGAGTATCGGCATCGGCAGTCCGGGCAGGGTGGCGCCGGCAATTTCCAGGCCCGGCGCGCTCAGATGGGCAAGATACCAGAGGCTCGGGATTTGCAGGCCGAGATGGGGATCATTGGCGAGCAGCGTGCCGCCGCTCGCGGTATGTTCGCCGGAAAGCACCCAATTGTTCGAGCCCAGCCCGTCGGGAGGGCGCGGCGGCAGGACGGCGGCCAGCGCCGGCCAGGCCAGCGCCTGCCAGAGTAGGGCCGGCAGCGCTTCGCCGCCGAGCACCGCCGGGCCGTCTTGCGCATGGCCGGGCCACAATTCGCCGATCTGTTCGGCGTCGAGCGTTTGCGCCATGCGCGCGCGCAGCGCCTCGTCGAAGGCATTGCCGGCCAAATCCCACGCCATCATCTTGATCCAGACGATGCTGTCGGCAGGGCGCCACGGCTCCGGCTGGTGCGAAATCAGCAGGAATTCGAGCGGCAGCGGCCCTTCCCGGTTGGCCAGGAAGCTGTTCACGCCGGCGGCATAGGCGCGGTAGATTTCCTGCGTCGCGGCATCGAGATTTTCGAAGCTGCGCTCGGCCGAGCGGTAGACGCCGAGGGTGCGCAGGAATTTGTCGTAGGCGAGCGATTCTTCACCGAACATTTCGGACAGCCGCCCGGCGCCGACGCGGCGCTGGAACTCCATCTGCCAGAGGCGGTCCTGGGCATGAACGAAGCCCATGGCAAACACCGCGTCGGTGGTCGATTCGGCATAGATATGCGGAATCGCATGTTCGTCGCGCACCACCTCGACCGCGGCCTTCAGGCCGGCCAGTTGCAACTCGCCGTCGATCTCGGGCAGTGAGCCGCGCAACCATAAATATCCCGCCGCCAGGACGATAATGGCGAGCAGAACGAGCGCGCTGAGGCCGCCGAACGGCCACCACCAGCGGAATCCCCGGCGCCGGCTGTGCAGGCCGTAATGGCTCCGGCGCTTGCGCTTTTTGGCCATGTCCGGGCGTTACTCCTCAAGGTCGCTCAAGATGGCGGCACGATGTTGGTCCAGGTTGGGCGCCGGCCGGCGGCTGGAGGGGTCGTCGAAGGCCGACAGCTTGATCGGATTGCCGGCCATGCGCAATATGCCGGCTTCCGGGTCGTCGGTCTCGATCACCATGTTGCGGGCGGCGATTTGCGGATCGTTCAGCACTTGCGCGACGTTGTTGATCGGCGCCGTCGGCACCCCGGCCGTGGCCAGCATCTCCAGCCAATGGGAGGTGGGCTGTGCTTTCAACTGCTGCTCCAGCGCCACTTTCAATTCCTCGACATGCTCGGCGCGCGCCGCATTGTCCTTGAAGCGCGCCTCGCCGGCGAGTTCGGCGCAGGCCAGGGCCTTACACAGGGTGGCGAACAGCGCATCGTTGCCGGCGGCGATGATGATATGGCTGTCCGCCGTCTCATAGCATTGGAAGGGGACGATGGTGGGATGGCGCGCGCCCAGCGGGCCGGGCACCTCGCCGGTGGCGTAATAGCGCGCCAGGGCGTTTTCCAGGATGGCGAGTTGGCAATCCAGCATGGCGACATCGATCTTCATGCCTTCACCGCTGGTGGCGCGGTGATGCAGCGCGCTTGAAATGCCGATCGCGGTAAACAGGCCGGCGGTGATATCGCCGATCGAGGTGCCGACGCGGGTCGGCGGCCCGCCGGGATGGCCGGTCAGGCTCATCACGCCGCCGAGACCCTGGACCACCAAATCATAGGCCGGGCGCTTGGCATAGGGGCCGGTATGGCCGAAGCCCGAGCAGGCGGCGTAGATCAGCTTTGGATAGCGCTCATGCAGGTTCTCCCAGCCATAGCCGAGGCGCTCCATGGTGCCGCCGCGGTAATTCTCCACCAGCGCGTCGGCATCCTGCAAAAGCGCTTCGAAGACGGCGCGGTCACTGTCCTCTTTGAGGTTCAGCGCCAGGCTTTCCTTGCCCCGGTTGATCGACATGAAATAGGCCGATTTACCCTCGATGAAAGGGCCGAAGGCGCGCGCATCGTCGCCTTTTTCCGGGACTTCCACCTTGATCACGCGCGCCCCCAGATCGGCCAGCACCATGGTGCAGTAAGGCCCGGCGAGAACGCGGGTGAGGTCGATAATCGTAATGCCGCCGAGGGGGCCGGGAACGGTCATGTCAGATATGTGTCCTTATTGGTTTGGCTATCCTGGCCGCGATGATACACGCTATTCACCAAACTGGCGCGTCTCTGCTCTAAGGAACTTCATGACCATGCGAAAGCGTTATTTTCAAATCGCCGACCGCCAAGCGGAGCGGCTCGGCGCCTTTCGCCGGCTCGCCTATTCCGAGTGGGGCGACGCCGACAATCCGCGTGTCGCGGTTTGCGTCCATGGCATGACGCGCAATGGGCGCGATTTCGATGCTCTGGCCGAGGCGCTTTGTGCCAGCCACCGGGTGCTCGCGATCGATCTGGCCGGGCGCGGCGAAAGCGATTGGCTGCGCGAGGCAGGCGGCTATGTGCTGGCCACCTATGTGCTGGACATAGGCGCCCTGTTGGCCTCGCTCGGCGTCGCCGAAGTGGATTGGATCGGCACCTCGCTCGGCGGCTCGCTCGGCATGTTGACCGCCGGCGCCGAAGACGCGGTTGCGCGCGGCTTGGTGCGCCGCCTGGTGCTCAACGATATCGGCCCGTTGGTGCCGGCCAGCGGCATGGCGCCGATCGCCGAGCGTGTCGGCCTGGCGCCCGATTTTGACGATCTGGCGGCGGCGGAAATCTATCAAAGGGAGGTGTGCGCCGAATGGGGCGAATTGAGCGACGAGGCGTGGATGCATCTCACGCTCAATAGCCTGCGCCGGCGCGACGGCGGCGGTTTCGCCTATCATCACGACCCGGCAATCGGCGCTGCGCTGCGCGCCAAGGGTGCGTTGCGCGACGTCGAAATGTGGCCGTGGTGGCGGCGTATCAAATGCCCGGTGCTGGCCCTGCGTGGCGCGCAATCGAACATCCTGCTGGCCGCGACGGCGGCCGAGATGCGCCGCGACGGCGCCGAAGTGATCGAATATCCCGGCATCGGCCACGCGCCGTCGCTGATGGTGGCCGAGCAGATCGAGGCCGTAACCGGCTGGCTGCGCGCCTAACCGTTTATTCCTTTTCGCGCCGTCTCGAGCGGCAGCATGAGAACCAGGGGATCAAACGGCGGCTCCAAGAAGCCATTGTGGCGGTAAAATTGCGCGGCGCGTTCATCGAGCGCGTTAACCAGAAGCGCCCTCATTCCGACAATATTGGCGGCTTTCAACGTCCGAAGTATGGCGTCCTTTAGCAAGGCGCTCCCAAGCCCTGCTCCTTGCCATGTCCTATCGACAGCCAATCGCCCCAACATTATGACCGGGATCGGGTCGGGCATATTGCGCCTGAGCTTTCCGGGTGAGCGCATACGTTCCACCGATCCGCTTGCGAGGCAGTAATAGCCAACCACAAGGGCGCCGTCACAAACGACATATGTCCGCGAGGCGCCGAGGCTCTCGTTCTTTGCCGCTCTTTCTCTCAGCCAATCGTCCAAAACCGGTCTGCCGCTGTCAAACCGCGACAGGTCGTGCGCGGCTCGAATTGGCTGGGGCGGCGCGAGCGTCACTGCTCCCAGGGAGATGGCGTGGTTAGGACTCGTTTCAGGGCTTCAGTCGGCTCAACCGGTTCATCAAGGCAGGCGACAAATTCAGCGTGGTGCGCATCATCCAACAGGAACAGTGCTTGATCCAACAGGGTATTCTCCGCCGCCTTGCGGGCGCTATCGAGCATGAATTCCGTCCGCGTCTTTCCCAAACGGGAGGCAGCGCGATCGATCAGAGCTTTTTGCTCCGCCGAAGCACGTAGGTTAATCGTTTCTCTGGGCAAAGTTGTTCCCTCGCGCTGCCAAGATGCAGCCGTAGTTTCGTAATTGGTTCCGCATGTATAATGACATTGTATATACAGTATCGTACATACAATGTAAAGACACCAAATTTTTGGACAGCGTTCCCTTGGCGCCTAACCGCCCAGTGCTTTCGCCGCCCGGACGGCGGCGTAGGTGAGGATTCCGTCGGCGCCGGCGCGCTTGAAGCCTAAGAGCGCTTCCATGATGGCGCCCTCGCCGTCGAGCCAGCCCTTTTCGCCCGCCGCCATCAGCATCGCATATTCGCCCGACACCTGATAGACGTAGGTCGGCATGGCAAAGCTCTCCTTCACCCGGCGCACTATATCGAGATAGGGCATGCCCGGCTTGATCATCACCATGTCGGCGCCCTCCTCGATGTCGAGGGCGACCTCGCGCAGCGCCTCGTCGCTATTGGCCGGGTCCATCTGATAGGTGCGCTTGTCGCCCTCGCCGAGAGACGTGGCGGAGCCCACGGCATCGCGGAACGGGCCGTAGAAAACACTGGCATATTTGGCGGCGTAGGAGAGCAGCAGCGTTTCTTCGTGGCCGGCCGCGTCGAGCGCCGCCCTGAGCGCGCCGATGCGCCCGTCCATCATGTCCGAGGGCGCGATCACGTCGCAGCCCGCCGCGACCTGGTTGAGCGCCTGACGGCACAGGACCTCGACCGTCTCGTCATTGACGACGTAACTGTCGCGCACCAGGCCGTCCTGGCCGTGGCTGGTATAGGGATCGAGCGCGACGTCGCAGACCACGCCCATCTCCGGCACCGCGTCCTTCACCGCGCGCACTGCCTGACATACCAGATTGTCCGGATTGAGCGCTTCGTCGCCGTCCGGCGTCTTGCGTTCGGGCGGGGTTTGCGGAAAAACGGCGAGCGCCGGGATGCCGAGAGCATGAGCTTCCTTGGCCCGCGCGGCCAGCACGTCCACAGAGATCCGCTCGACGCCCGGCATCGAGGGCACCGGCTCGGCTTCGCCCTGGCCCGGCCGCACGAACACGGTCCAGATCAGATCGCCCGGCGTCAGCCGGTTTTCCGCCACCAGGCGGCGCGACCACTCGAAGCGCCGATTGCGCCTGAGCCGTGTCGACGGGTAGCTGCCGAAGGTTCCGGGCAGGTTGACCATGTGATTGCTGCCCTTTGTTAGACCGCGTCGAGCGCCTGGCTGAGATCGGCCAGGATGTCGTCGATATGCTCAAGGCCGACGGACAGCCGCACATAGCCTTCAGGCGCGCCGCTCGCCGCCAGCTCTTCGGCGCTGAGCTGCGAATGGGTGGTGCTGGCCGGGTGAATGGCGAGGCTGCGGGCGTCGCCGATATTGGCGACATGGTAGAACATGGCGAGCGAATCGATGAATTTCTTCCCCGCCGCCATGCCGCCGGGCAGCTCGAAGCCGACCAGCCCGCCATAGCTGCCCTTGAGATAGGTGTCGGCGCGTTTCCGCGCTTCGCCGGTCATCACGCCGGGATAGATGACGCGAGTTACCTTGTCGTGGCCGCTGAGGAATTCCGCCACCCGTGCCGCGTTCTCGCAATGCCGCTCCTGGCGCAGCATCAGGGTTTCCAGGCCGGTCAGGAACAGGAAGGCGTTGAACGGGCTCATCGCCTGGCCCATGTCGCGCAACAGCGTCACGCGCAGCTTGATGATAAAGGCGATCGGCCCGAGCGGCTTGACCGCTTCCGTCCATACCGCGCCGTGATAGCTCGGGTCGGGCTGGTTCAAGAGCGGGAAGCGGTCCTTGTGGGCTTCCCAATCGAAGGTGCCGGAATCGATGACGATGCCGCCGATCGAATTGCCGTGTCCGCCGATATATTTGGTGCAGGAGGAGGCGATAATCGCGGCGCCATGCTCGAACGGCCGGCACAGGCCGTGCGCCGCCGTATGGTCCATGATCAACGGCACGCCGATTTCGCGCCCGATAGCGGCGACTTCGGCGATCGGGAAGACTTCCAGTTTCGGATTGGGCAGGGTTTCGGCGTAATAGGCGCGCGTCTTGTCATCGGTCGCCTTGCGGAAGTTTTCCGGATCCGCCGGATCGGCGAAGCGCACTTCGATGCCCATCGTCGAGAGCGTATTGGCGAAGAGATTCCAGGTGCCGCCGTAAAGATCGGTCGAAGAGACGATATTGTCTCCGGCGGCGGCGATGTTCTGGATCGCCATCGCCGAAGCCGCCTGCCCGGAGGACACGGCGAGCGCCCCGACGCCGCCTTCGAGAGCGGCCAAACGCTTCTCCAATACGTCGTTGGTCGGGTTCATGATGCGCGTGTAGATATTGCCGAATTCCTTGAGCGCAAACAGATTGGCGGCATGCTCGGTGCTGTCGAACTGGTAGGAAGAGGTTTGATAGATCGGCACGGCGACGGCGCCGGTGGTGGCATCCGCCCGGTGCCCGGCATGCAATACGATGGTTTCGGCGTTTTTGCTGTCATTGCTCATGGTGATCTTCCCCCTGAATTTTTTTTGGATTGGCACAATACAAGACGCAGCCCAGCCCAGACTAGCGCCTTTGGCGCCCGCGTGTGAAGCGCCGAGTCAGCTTCTCGTGACCGATTCATTCACGCCACCTGCCGGTCCTGGCATTTCGCGGCATGGCGGCCGGATGCAAGGCAAGGCCGCCGCCCTCGCTGGATAGTTGATTGCGGCCCTTTCGCGCGCCTTGGCTGACCTGTGGCGGGGCATTAAAGTGCCCGCCATGGATTTCACACTGAGCCCCGAGCAAGCCGCCTTTCAGGAAACGGCGCGCCAATTCGCCGCCAGCGAATTCGCGCCTCATGCCGCCGAGTGGGACCGCGACAGGATTTTTCCGGTCGCCGCCCTGCGCAATGCCGCTGCGCTCGGATTTGGCGGCATCTATGTCGCCGAGGATGTCGGCGGCTCCGGCCTCAAGCGCCTCGACGCGGCGTTGATATTCGAGGCCCTGGCCGGCGCCTGCGCCTCGACCTCGGCCTATCTCTCGATTCACAATATGGCCACCTGGATGGTCGATGCCTTCGGTGACGAGGCGTTGCGCCGGCGTTTGTTGCCCGGCCTCTCCAGCATGGATCTGCTGGCCAGCTATTGCCTGACCGAGCCGGGCGCCGGCTCGGACGCCGCCGCGCTCAAGACGCGGGCTGTGCGCGACGGCGATGATTACGTCGTGAACGGCTCCAAGGCGTTTATCTCGGGCGCCGGATCGACGGATGTTTACGTCACCATGGTGCGCACCGGCGGCGCCGGGGCGGGCGGCATCACCTGCCTCGCCATCGAAAGGGATTCGCCCGGCCTCGGCTTCGGGGCTGAGGAGAGCAAGCTCGGCTGGCACAGCCAGCCGACGGCGATGGTCAATTTCGAGGATTGCCGCGTGCCGCTCGCCAACCGCGTCGGCGAGGAAGGCCAGGGCTTCCGCATCGCCATGGCGGGGCTCGACGGTGGGCGCATCAATATCGCCGCCTGTTCGCTCGGCGCGGCGGCGGCCAGCCTCGAGATCGCGCGTGCGCATCTGTTGGTGCGCGAGCAGTTCGGCCGCAAGCTGGCCGAGTTCCAGGCGCTGCAATTCAAGATCGCCGATATGGCGACCGAGCTGGAAGCGGCGCGGCTGATGGTTTACAACGCCGCGCTTAAAGTCGACAGCGTCGCTCCCGATGCCAGCCAGGCCTGCGCCATGGCCAAGCGTTTCGCCACCGATACCGGCTTTGGCGTCTGCAATGACGCCTTGCAACTGCTCGGCGGCTACGGCTATTTGATGGATCACCCGGTCGAGCGCCATCTGCGCGATCTTCGCGTGCATCAGATTCTCGAAGGCACCAACGAGATCATGCGCGTCATCATCGCGCGCAAGCTGTTGCGGGAATAGAGAGGATTACGTGATCCAGGAATATGTAAGCGCCGCCGACGGCGACATCAGCTTCGCCCGCACAGGCGGTCTGGCGCTTGTCACCTTGAACCGTCCCAAGGCGCTCAACGCGCTGACCCAGCCGATGGCCATCGCCCTCGATGCGGAGCTCCAGGCGTCGCAGGCGGATGCGGCGGTCGGTGCCGTGGCGATCAAGGGTGCTCCGCGCGAGGACGGCCGGGTGCCGTTCTGCTCGGGCGGCGACATCCGCTCCCTGCACCAACAGCAGAACGATCCGGCGCGCCACTTCGCGGTCACCTTTTATGAGCAGGAATATCGCCTCAACACGCGGGTTTTCCGCTTTCCCAAGCCCTATCTGGCGCTGATCGACGGCGTCGTCATGGGCGGCGGCGTCGGCATCTCGTTTCACGGCTCGCACCGCGTCATGAGCGAGCATGCTCTCTTTGCCATGCCGGAGACCGGCATCGGCCTTTTCCCGGATGTCGGCGCGACCCATTTCCTGCCGCGCTGTCCCGGGCAGATGGGCCTTTATATGGGGCTCGTCGGGGCGCGCATCGGCGTCGCCGACGCTCTCTATCTCGGCCTCGCCACCCATCATGTGGCACATGCGCGCTTCGGTGAATTCGAATCGGCGCTGGCCGCCGCCGATCTCTCGGGCAACGCCGGCGGCGCTATCGACGGCGTGCTCGGCGAATTCGCCGGCGATCCGGGCGAGGCGCCGCTGGCGGCGCGCCAGGATGAGGTGGACCGCTGCTTCGCCGCCGATTCGGTGCAAGCCATCCTCGCCAATCTGGCCGCCGAGGCTACGCCCTGGGCCGAGGAAACCCGCGCCACCCTGCTGGAAAAATCGCCGACCAGCCTGATGATCACCTTTCGCCAATTGACACAATATGGCGATCTCGATTTCGAGGCGGCGATGAAGATGGAATACCGCATGGCCATCCGCTGCAATTTTTCGCACGAATTCTACGAAGGCATCCGCGCCCAGATCATCGACAAGGACCGCCAGCCCAAATGGGTTCCGGCGCGCCTCGAAGATGTCGGCGAGGCGCTCGTCGAGAGCTATTTCCAGGCGCCGGCCAGCGGCGACATGACGTTCGAATAAAGGAGAGGCAAATGGCTGAAATTGGCTTTATCGGGGCCGGCAACATGGGCGGGCCGATGCTCGCCAATCTGATCAAGGCGGGACATTCGGTGACGGTCTTCGATCTCGTGCAGGCGGCGCTCGACGCGGCGCGTGATGCCGGCGCGGCGCTGGCAGGGTCGCCCGGCGACGCGGCGGCGGGGCGCGCGGCGGTGATCACCATGCTGCCCGCCGGCGCCCAGGTGCGCGATGTCTATACCGGCGACGGCGGGGTGCTGGCGCGCGCCGCCGAGGGCACGCTGCTGATCGATTGTTCGACCATCGATGTGACGACCGCGCGCGAGGTATCCGAGGCGGCGGCGGCGCGCGGCCTTGAGATGGTCGATGCGCCGGTCTCGGGCGGAGTCGCCGGCGCCGTGGCCGGCGCGCTCACCTTCATGGTCGGCGGCGCCGAGAGCGCCTTCGCCCGCGCCGAGCCGATATTGCAACCGATGGCCAAGGCCGTGGTGCATGCCGGCGCGTCGGGCAACGGCCAGACCGCCAAGATTTGCAACAATATGATGCTCGCCGCCAGCATGATCGTCACCTCCGAGGCGTTCGCCCTGGCCGACCGCTTGGGGCTCGAGCGCCAGACCATGTTCGACATCGTCTCCAGCGCCACCGGCCAGTGCTGGGCGCTGACCAGCTATTGCCCGGTGCCGGGGCCGGTGCCGGCGTCGCCGGCCAACCGCGATTATCAGCCCGGCTTCACGGCGGTGATGATGAACAAAGATCTCAAGCTGGCGCAGCAGGCGGCGGAAGCGGCCGGCGCCGCGACGCCCGTCGGCGCCGAGGCGGCGCGGCTCTACGATGAATTCTGCGCCGCCGGCAATGAGGCGTTCGATTTTTCGGCCATCTTCAAGCTCATCGATAAGGGGCGCTAACCCTCTTCGAAGAGCGAGAGCTGCGCCGGCTTGTCGCCGGCAAGCGCCTCGTCGGCAATCAAGGTGCCGTCGCCCCGGATGCGCAGGAGTTCGATGCCGTGCGCGGCAAGCGGCATGGCCAGCAAAAGCTTGCGGTGACAACGCAGGGGGTCTTCCTCGGCGCACATCATCGCCGCCTGTCCGCTCTCCGCCAACCCGGCCAGCTCGCTGATGCGATTGCGAAATTCCGCTGCCGACGTATCGCCATCGTTCTTGCCGCCCAACGCCTTGCCGAACCAGAGATAGCAAATGCCCGCCGCCGCCACGGAGTCCTCCAAAGCCGCGCGGTTGAAATGCGGCATGCGGCGCGACGACGGCCAAGAACGCACATCGACCAGCGTCGAGATTTTGTGCGCCCTCAGCAACTCCAGGAATTTCTCCAGGGAATGATTTGAATGGCCGATGGTGAGGAGAATGCGCACGCCGCTCATGGCCAAATATTAACACCCGTTGGCGAGCCTTCCCAGGCGTCCATAAGGTCGCTAGAGCGGATTCAATTTAATCCGGTTCATATCCGGCTGCGGTGAAGAAATTTTGACATTGGGTGGGTGTGAAGTCGTCGATGATCTCGGCGATGATCTGCCATAGCTCGTCTATGGTGCGCGCGGCGGCCTCTCGCAG